>OOCX01001415.1_pt1 | contig 14834 bp, 16 predicted proteins | sample 1671231 | NCBI WGS metagenome assembly OOCX01 (sample SAMN06348135, study PRJEB24527) | human gut metagenome | biome: human gut; feature: ankylosing spondylitis patient; material: feces | host: Homo sapiens | place: China | collected 2015-10 | reverse complement strand
CACAGACAATATAAAACCGCGCGAACCGAAACTCGTTGGCATCTGCTATTGAAAACATGGCAGATGCCAATTCAGACATCGGCTTCGCGCGGTTATGTTTTGTTCAGTGGTGCCAATAAGGGACACGCACAAAAGTCCTAAAATTGTCTGCGACTTGCGGACACCCTCCGTGGAGTGCTCCAAACTTGGAAAGGCACGGATCATCACAGATGCAGTCACCGGCTGGTTAGAAATGCCGCATTTTTTGAACAGAATGTTCCATAGGCATTCCAGCCGAAATCGTAGGGGTATGCTTCTCATAGTATAACTTATCACTCAAAGCTGTTTACCTGCTTCGTGCGGCAGCTTCTTTCAGATGGCTCCGTCCCGCGTTCTATACACATGCAAATGCCGCGGATTCTTCCTTGAGGTTCTTTGCCACAGTACTGTTCTCCTCCATCTGTCCGTTTACAGTGGACATGGACTGTACCAGGGAATCAATGTTCGTGGCTGCATCAGTCACGCCATTTGCGGATTCTTCAACCGCACGGCTGATGCCCTCAATTGCCTCTGTCATCTCCATCATTGTCGCCAGTATATCCTGCGCCTCGCCCGCATACTCTGCCATCGTGTTGTCGATGTGGGTCGCATCATCATTGTACTGCTGACCACCCTGCACAAATGCACGGTAATCCGGCAGGATGTTCTCGTTGATATAACCAACAATCTTCTCCGAAGAAACAACCAGTCCCTGTACTGCCTCAATTACCTGCTCATTGATCGTCTGGATATTGTTCGCTGTCTCACGCGAAGAATCTGCGAGCTGTCTGATCTCATCTGCTACAACTGCAAATCCCTTTCCGGCTTCACCGGCACGCGCCGCCTCAATCGATGCATTCAGTGCAAGCAGATTCGTCTGGCTGGAAATATTTAAAATATCCGCCGTCAGCTGTGCGACCTTCTCCACACTCTTGGAATTCTCGAGCGCCTGGTTCATCTCCGTCGTAATCTCGCCGATCATCTCGTTGGTGTTGTTCATGTTCTCTGTCGCCGTGTGCTCAAGCTCCGTCGCACGCTTCTTCATATCCTGCGCATATTGTGACATAACCTTGGTCTGATCTGCCATCTTCTGTACTTTGCCTTCCGCAGCGGTCGTATTCTCGCTGACGCTGTTCGTCGTTGCGGATACCTCCTCCATCGTTGCAGAAAGCTCTTCCATGATCGCGGAAATATCATTGGCATTGTCACTGGACGCTGCAACGCTGCTTGCTACATTTCCGACAACTCCGTCAAGGACATTGGAATTGCTGATGATGTTGGACATGATATTCTGCAGCGTTTCGATGAAATGGTTGATACCGATCGATGACTGTCCGATCTCATCCATCGACTTTACCGTAACGCGCTTTGTGAGGTCACCGTGTCCACCTTTGATCTCATCAATAATCTCTGTCAGTTCACTCGTCTGCTTTCTGAGCGGCTTTACAACCGTCTTGATAATCACAACAACCACCATGACAAATGCCACAAAAGAAATTGCCAGCAGGATCAGCGATAGTATCATATTCTGGTTGTACAGATCTTTCTGTTCCTGAATATTCTGCTTCACCAATTCATCGTTGCGAGATATGAGCGTATCCATATTGACCGCAATCGTATCTGACCACTCCGTCATCACAGAATTTGCCTTTGCCACCGCTGCTGCAGAATCACCGGCCATCGCCGTCTGCATCAGTTCCACGGTTGTCCCCTGCGCCTCTGTGAGCAGATCAAATGTCTCATTCATAAGCTGGATATCATCTGCCGTAAAATAGTGATCCATCGCCAGAAGCTCCTTTTCATAGCTGTCCACGTTCGACTGGTATTCCGTCAGCTGGGATGCCACATACTCATACAGATCCTTGCTCGGCTCTGCGCAGAGCGCAAGCGTAAGCTTCTGCGTGTTGGCAAAAGCAAGATTGATCTCATCCATACAGATTGTCGCACGTACACCCTCTCCGGAGATCTGATTGCTTTCCTTCTGAACGGCGGTCATGGAATAAAGACTCACGCCTGCAATCATAATCGCGATGCACCCAAGAACCGCAACCGGTATAATGAGTTTGGCAATAACCGATGATTTTTTCTTCATCCTTTCGTATCCTCCATTAAAATTGTCTATAGCCCCATTTTATCATGATATGCGGACATATTCTATTCATTTTTTTTACGAAATCTATACATTTTAAAAAAATCCTCGTATATCTTGACATCCAAGTTAGTTTGTACTAACATAACAGTTGTTATGGAAGAAGACCGAAAAAAATTAACCGAAAAGAAATTGCTTTCCTGCGGGAAACGGGAATTTCTGGAAAAGGGATATGCGAAGGCGAACCTCCGCTCGATCTGCGAAGCTTCCGGCGTGACAACCGGCGCCTTTTACTTTTCTTTTGCGAGCAAGGAAGCGCTGCTTCGCGCCATCTTAGATCCCTTCATCGCAGATTCCAGAGAGCTCCTTTCCGGGCTTGCCCGGATGGAGGAGGAACATCCCGAGACTGCAGACGACAATGAGATCCAGATCATCCGGTATCTCTCCGCACACCGCGAGGAATGTATTATCCTGATGGAGAAATCCGCCGGCAGCTGCTATGAACATTTTCATGAGGAAGCAGCCGCGATGATGCAGGAATCTTTCCGCCGTTATTACAGAAAGTATCTCGGCGCCGAACCGGATCCGGAACTGATCCGGATTCTTGCGTCCATGCGCCTGCACGGGTATCTGGAATTAGTTCATGGAGACTACACAATGAAAGAAAGACTGTTTTTAGCCAGAGCGATCGGCATCCACGCCGACGCCGGCACCCTGAGTTTAATACAATATTTAAAGGAAGAGAATGATGCTCACCGTTAATCCGGTGGGCATTTTCTTTTATAAAACATAACAAAAAAAATATTTGTTATCGAGGAGGAAACCACAATGAATCAAAAACCAAACTACGGAAACTGGGTACCTGAAAAACTCTTGTATCTGACCTTCGGCGGCGCCGCTCTCTTTCTGGTGCTTGCACTGCTGTCAGGACTCGCATTCTCAAGCACGCCCCTCGCGGTCATCTGCGCCATTCTCTGCGCCGTTCTGCTCGCCTTCGGCATCTATATGTATGCGTGCCACGAATGCTTTGCCTTTGGAAAAGGCGATATGATGGCAAAGGTTCATGCTCATCTGGTCGCCCATCTCAACTGGGACGGACACGGCACGCTTCTCGACATCGGCTGCGGCGCTGCCCCGCTCACCGTCCGCTGTGCCAAGGCATTCCCAGACGCAGCGCTCATCGGCATGGATTACTGGGGCGCGCAGTGGAACTACGCCAAAGAACAGTGTGAAAAAAATGCGGCAATCGAGGGCGTCGCTTCCCGCATTCATTTTGAGATGCGGCACACCTGAACTATGCCGACGAGACGTTTGACGCCGCCGTCAGCAACTTCGTCTTCCACGAAGTCCACTCCGCCAGGGACAAGCGCGATGTCGTGCGGGAGGCACTGCGCGTCGTAAAGCGCGGCGGAGCCTTTTCCTTCCAGGATCTCTTCGCCCAGAAAGGTCTGTACGGCGACATGGATGCCTTTGTGGAAGAGCTGAAAAAGGAAGGCGTTTCCGAGATCCACTACATCGGAAATCTGGAAAAAGCACTGGATTTTGTCCCCGCCTACGTGCGCACCCCCTGGATGATCAGCGGCGTTGGCATTCTCTACGGGAAAAAATAACTTATATCCGTTTGCGACATGTTTCCTATAATATAAAAAGACATGCAGGTTTAATACCCGCATGTCTTCAATGTCCAGTCGCCGTTCCCGGAGCGCACCAGTACCCACTGCCAGTCCTGATATATTTCGTTTGGATTGAGGCTTCCGTCTCCGCCGTGCTTGTCCGTCTGGAAGTCTGACAGAAGAATGACCGCCTGATCCGCCTGATACTCCTCTGCATATTCCGACTCCGCTTCCCTCACGCTCTCCTCATCGTACCAGAAAGCCGTCATCACACATCCCGGAAAATGATCGTCGAAATACTCCTGCGCGGTATCCATCGCCGCATCGATCTCCTCCTGCGAATAATAGTCGGACGCTCCGATCTCTCTCTTGACTCCACTCCTCGCTCCGTTGCCAAAGCATACAGCGATCACTCCCACAACCACTGCGGCGAGCAGCACAGCACCCAGAATCTGAAAGATCCTCTCATACTGCTTTGTCCCCATGTTCTTTACCCCTTATTCCTGTTTTCTCAAAAGTAAATGCCTGCGCATTCCTGTCTTTTTATCATACTCTGCCTGGCACCATTCGTCAATCATCCGCCACAGAATCTTTCACATAAATACAGAAAAAGCGGCAGCGTAACAATCATCAGTATCGTGTTCTGCATGACCGCCGTCGCCGCAAACGCCGGATGTGTATGATATTTTTGCGCCATGATCACATTCAGGGAGCCGGACGGCATCGCTCCAAGCACAACGGCTGTTGCCGCCACTTCGTAATCCACACCAAGCACTCTCATCACAAGAAGGGTTACCGCCGGGAACACCACCATCCGAAGCAGACTCACACCGTACGCAGACCGGTCTGTCAGGATTGTACGCAGATCCATTTCCGCTATTTCTGCACCGATGATGAGCATAGAGACCGGCATCATCGTATCGCCCAGCATTCTAAGCGCTTCCGTGACAACTGCCGGGAAACGCCATGGCATCATATAGATCACCACCGTTGCCACCGCCACCCAGATCATGACATTGGAAAACAGCCCGCGCACACCGCAGCCCTCAAGCAGATACAGACCATACGAAAAATAGAGGATATCAAACACGCAGTTATAGATCGCACCGTAAAGCATGCCGCTCTCCCCGATGAGCTGCGTCAACACGGGGAGTCCCACAAATCCGGTGTTTGCAAATGCGATCAAAAGCGTAAAGATTACACGCTTTTTTCTCTCAAACCCGGCGGCTTTCCCGACACACATTCCAACAGCAAATGCTACGCCGTAATACACTGCTGCAATGAGCGCCACCACAGCGGCGCCGCGCAGCCGTTCCATCCGGAAGGTCTGCTGTGACGAAACAAGCATACAAACCGGCATCAGCAGGTTCACAAGAAGTCCTGACAGCTTTTCCTTGCACACCTCATCTATCAGGCCGCATTTCTTACCCGCAAACCCGACTGCCATAAGAATCAATATTTTAACTGTCAAACCGAATACAAGACTCATTTTCTACTCCACCACCGCATCTATTTTCTCTTGCGCTCCCGCCAGAAAATAGCCCATGTTGGCACCGCTGATCCTCTGAAGCTTTAGAATGGATTCTGCACTGTAAAAAGCGCTGTGCGGTGTGAGAATCACATTTTCTCTGCCAAGCAGTCCGCAGGAAGTAAGATCCGGCGCCTCTGCCTCAAGAACATCCAGACCGGCTGCACGGATTTTTCCACTATCAAGTGCTTGCTGCAGCGCAGCCTCATCCACACATCTGCCTCGTCCGACATTGATAAATATAGGGTTCTTTTGCATGTTAGAAAATGCCCGCTCATCAAAATAATGCTCATTTTCCACTGTCAGATTCATATGATTTGTGATAACGTCCGCCTCTGCAAATGCTTCTCCTGCCGATACAAGCCGCACACCGCGGCATGCGGCATCTTTTTCGTCCGCATACGGATCGACTGCCAGCACTTTCATTCCATAAGCTCCGGCGAGCGCGGCAACGCGCTTTCCGATTTTCCCGAGCCCAAATATTGCAAGGGTCTGGCCGCTTAAATTTTTCTCGCCGCCGATCGTCTGATATTTCCACTCATGCTCTTTTTCCACACGCTTTGTGTAATACTTTAAGTGGCGGTTTAAGGCGCCGATCAGTGCAAACGTGTGCTCGGCAACCTCCTCCGTGCAATATTCCCGGATATGACAGACTGCAACATGATGCCGTTTTGCCGCCGCAACGTCGATGTTGGAATATCCCACACCGCTGACAGAGATGCATGCCAGCTCCGGTACCTGTGCCAGAATCTCCGCCCCGATTTCAAGGAACCCGGTAATCAGTCCGTCAGCCCCGGCGAGTTCCTGTACCAGTTCCTCATCGCTTACATACGGGCGGATCAGACATTCCACCGGCTCACCGAGTGCCTCGCTCATACTGCTGATGGTTGGCTCGTAATTAGGCTCCAACGCATTCGTATAATCGCATATCAATACTTTCTTCACCGACAGCCTCCTTTAAAATCTCCCTAATGGCGATCTCCACAACTTCCATCTCCTGCTCCGTCCCGATCGTGATCCGCAGATACTTCGTAAGTCTCTCATCCGCAAAATGACGCGTGAGGATTCCCTCCTCCTTAAGCCGGTCACACAGTTCTCCGGAATCAATGGCATCGTGATAGCAGAATACAAAATTGGCCTTTGAGGGAATGACATGAAATCCCATACGTTCCAATGCCGCTTTAAACCGTTCTCTGGCCGCAACCGTTTTCTTCACGCAGCTATCCAGATACCACGTATCCTTCACCGCCGCAATCCCTGCCGCCATTGTGATGGAATTTAAGTTAAACGGGTTAAAGGAGAATTTGATTTTGTTCATATCCTCAATGATGTCACGGTTTGCCACCGCAAATCCGATGTGTGTTCCTGCCATATTCCGCGACTTGGAAAATGTCCTTACCACGACGAGATTCGGATATTTTACCGCCAGCGGCAGACAGGTCTCTCCGGAATAGTCCGCATACGCCTCATCGATAATTACCATGCGCTCGGGATTTGCCTTCACGAGCCGCTCTATATCCGCAATCGGAACCGTCATTCCGGTCGGGTTGTTGGGATTTGCAAATATAATATCCCCTTTCAGATCCATATAATCTTCAATGTCAATGGAAAAATCATCTCTGACCGGAATCTCTTCCATATCCAGTCCATAAGTTTTTGCGTAGGTTCTATAGAATCCATATGTAATATCCGGAAAATAGATTTTCATACCGCGTCTGAAAAAGCTCATCAGTACAAAACTCAGCACTTCGTCCGCGCCATTTCCCACAAATACCTCCGCCTCGGTCACGCCATATACCTCCGCCACCGCCTTGCGGAATTCATGACAATGCGGATCTGCGTAATAACTCATATTCCAGATCTCACCTTTTGATATCGCCTCAAATACCCGCGGAGACGGTGGCATGGACGATTCATTTGCATTCAGCTTAATGTAGGGCTTATCTTTCGGCTGTTCTCCCGGAAGATAGGGCTCCATATCTTTATATTCATCTACCAGAAAAATACTCATATTTTCTTATCCTCTCCAACCTCTGTTTTTCATACGCCATGCCGCGGATTCTAACCGCGCAGCAGCGGGAATGTCATGCAATGCGGTCCGCCGCCCGCCTTTAATATCTCTGTAATGTCCAGCTCGATCACGTCCATTCCCCTGGCTGCCAGCTGCTCATTTACCGCCGCGTTGCGTTTTAATGACAATACCCTGTGATCTCCAAGTGCCTGCAGATTACACCCATGCAGATAAATGGCTTCCTCGGGCACATCTATAATCTCGATATCGCGCGCAGCAAGCATCCTGCGGAAGTCCTCCGGAAGCCCCCTGCTGTAAGAGACTGCCAGATGTTCATCCACCAGGTTAAAGCACATATCCAGATGAAGATACTCCTGCTTTACCGGAACGCCCGTCACCTCATAGCCCAGCGGCTCTAAGATTGCCCGCAGTTCCCGCAGTCCGGCCTCATTCGTGCGGTCTGCCATACCCACGGCAATCCATTTTTCATTCATGAACATGAAATCCCCGCCCTCGAACAGCCCTTCTTTGACCTCTCCGATCATCGGTACGCCAAGTTCTTCCATGCGCTTTTTGTAATCCACATGTTCTTTGTAGCGCATATCCAGCTTAAAGCGCCCCATAATATATCCCTCTTTAACGCACCCGCCAAAATCTCTGGAGAATACAGCGTTCGGACGCATCTCATCCGGCTCTAAATATTCGACCTCCACACCGGCTTTATGGTAGGCATCCACAAACTCCTGATGCTCCCGCAGCATAATATCAACATCCATCGTCGTGTCTTTCCATAATTTTGCGATCTCATTGATCGGTGCAGGCTTTAAGAACTGCGGCTTTGAAACCAGTACCTTTTTCAATACGCTTGTTCCGTCTTTTACATACATACTTCATTCCTCCTATAGAAAATTCTTTAACGCTTTTATAATCAGTTCCGGCAGTACCTCAAAGCTGTATGGAAGGTACAGCCGCTCTGTCCACTTGTGTGCATCCTTGCCGTACACGCCGAAGTCAACCGCCTTTATCCCCAGGCTGCAGATCTTCTCCAGCGGCAGCGGATACAGTTGTTCCATCTGCGGAAAATTGCTCCGTAGCAGCGCAATCGATTCTTCTGTATCATCAATGGCAAGATAACTGCTATCGGAAAGACTCGGGAAAAATTTGCAGATCTGATAGGAAAATCCCGTCTCCCGCTCCGTTTCCCGCACAATTTTCTCAAGCTTTTCCATATATTCGGCATCGTCTTTCTGCAATGTGTTGTGCGGACAGTACGGCGCGGCGAAATAGAGCACGACGACCGGGTGGTAAATATTTGCCTTTGCCAGCATCAAACGGATCAGGGAAACCGGCAGTTCACGTTTATCGCAGTTCTCCCTCAAAAGCCTGTCTGTTTCTTTATCAAGTTCACTGTCGAGACCGGTACAGTTTTCTTTTGCAGCTTCATACAATTCCCGGTAGGTCATCACTCCCCAGCGATCCAAAACCGGCTGCACCTTTTTTCCGGAAAGCGCACAGAACCGGCGGTAATTCTCATTGACCGACTCCATCGACCGCTGCACCGCGCGCTCCGCGGCTGTCACAAGCTTTTCCGTAACCTCCTCCATGCCGGCATTGTGCACAAAGTAATTAAAGTACACCAGCGCTTCTTTTGCCGTCTGCACATTATACCAGCCCTTTAAGTCCTTCATCTTAAGGGCAACGGGCGGCAGTGAATATTCCCCTTCATATCCGTCGCAGAATTCTGTATTGAGATTGATCACCGACACCAGATTTGCGGCAACCGTTGTGGGATCATATCCCTCAAAGCACTGTCCGACATGAGTCTCCTGCCCCCGGATATAAAAACAGGGAAGCAATTTCCCCACCACACCGCTGTAAATATAATGATGCGGATCACCCGGATACATGGGGCAGGTATAATCATTATTGATCGCAAGCACATACGTAAGACCATACTGCTTTCTTATCTGTTCCAGGATCTCAACTCCCTCAATAATTCCCGTATGCAGATTCTCCTCTACCGGATTGATCGAAAGCAGAATATTTCCGGAAAATTCCTTCACATGCTCCGCAATATGCCGCATAAGCACCATAAAGACCGCATCGCCGCTCTTCATATCGCAGGCGCCTCTGCCAAACAGATACTCCCCCGACTCCAGATCTCTGCGGACTTCATCCGGCAGTTCTACGGCAGCAAGCTTCCTGGCAAGTTCGTCCGGGTCAAACGCATACTCAGCAAGTACACCGTAATCCTCCACGCCGACGGTATCCATATGCCCGTGAAAAAGAACCGTGTCCGCGTTTTCATCTTTCTCTCCGCGCAGCAGCGCAAACACATTGCGCCGCCCCAGCGCATCATTTTTTAATTCCTGTACGATTACCTGATCCGGATGCTCTTTAAAATACGGAATCTCTCTCATATATTTTTCAATAAAAAGCCCGATCTCTTTTTCTCCCGGCGTTGTATTCACGCTCGGAATCCGCACCATCTGTCTGGTAAGTTCCAGCATCTCATCCCGCATATCTCTCTCCCGTCTGCCGCATTTTCCTCCACAGCATTCCTGTGGCATTCGGCTTGTGCAATAAAAAAGAGACTTCCGGAGCGATCTCCGAAGCCTCTTTGCTTTCATTTATTATGCGATTGTTTTTCTCTGGTTAGAATCATACCAAAAGTATGTGCCATATACTATGGATTTCTCCCAAAAAATCCGAGATATTTTTGTATTTTCTACAAATATGTGCTATTTTATACGAAGACTATGAACAAGGAGGACTCACATGCTCGACGTTGCATCTCTTGAAAAATTTGACTTCTGGGACCATTTCACCCTGATCTCCGGTGCCTCCGGTGTTTACCGCAATATTTCCAATGTGGTCATTCTTGATTATGAAGGCATTGAGGGCGACTTCAGCGGCTTCCATGAGGGCGACTTCGTCATCACGAATCTGCTTTTCGCAAAAAATGATCCCGGAAAAATTTATCCCGCTTTCCTCTCCCTCATCGAAAAAGGCGTCTCCGCTTTCGCCATCAAAACCGTGTTTTATTCCGATCTTCCCGACGAAGTCATGGCTTTGACCGAGCAGCGGCAGGTTCCCGTATTTTTATTTCATGATATTTATATTGAGGATGTCATCTTAAATATTACGGATCATCTGCGCTCTCTGGGCAACTACAGCTATTATGAGGAGCTTATTGATACTTTTGTCTGCCCTCCGGTGCATCACGATGCTATCCACAGACTTCTGGCAACGCTGTTTTCCTCCGGCGAGGGCATGCTTTTATACCCGTTTCTCTCCTCCGCCTATCTGCTCCGTCCGGCATTGATGAATTCAGTCTGCAGCGAACCTTAAACCGGCTACAGCTTCAGATCCGGCACATGAAAACATCTGCTCATTTACAGGTCATAAAATACAGAAAAGGCATTCTGCTTCTCTGCTTTTTCCCGGAAGAAAAGGCATCGGAAGAAATAGCCGCGCTGTGGAAATCCATTTTAGCAGAGCTGATGCTTACCAATTATCTTGCAGGAATCAGTGATCTTCCTCTGCCTCTGTCCAAAATCGATCTCTCCGTTGAGCGGAGCATCCACGCCTGCGAAAGTTCTAAAAGCCACTGCCTGCCGCTTACCCGCTACAGCGAGCTTGGGCTCTCCAACCTGCTCTACTCTCTGTCAAAGGATGCCTATTCGGCGGAGTATCTGGCAGAACTGTCTACGCGGCTCTCCGGCGAAAAATACGCTCCTCTGCGCGCTACCATGCAGACGCTTGTGGCGCAGCACTTTGATATCGACGAGACAGCACGGGCTCTCTACCAGCATCCAAACACGATCCGCTATCGGATCAGCCGTCTTAAGGAACATCTGGGTGTGAAAAGTGAGCTGGAGTTTCAAATCCTGGCGATCTTACTTACGGTCAGTCAATCAGATCATTCTGAAAACGCGACAGGTGCTCATACGGAAGAATCAGCCGCCCGCGGTACAGCCCGCACCCGTCATTGATGAGGCTGTTGTCGATTGCCGCAAACATATTGACGTCCAGCTTCGCAAGCTCCAGTTCGTGCAGTCTCCGGCAGCGCTCGTAGGCTTCATCAAAGTAGACACATTCCCCCTCGGGGATGGCGTCCCTTCTCGCCCGGTCGCTCTCCTGCTTTTTCTCATACCCCAGATGATTGGCGGGTCCGATCTCTGCAATATCGTCCATCCGCTTTGTCCGAAGCTGCATCTCCATGTAGCACTTCGCGCTGTTATCAAAGAAGGTAATATGCAGGGAGCGGTAGCCGTCCGGATCCACATGCGCGATATAATCGCGGTAATACGGGCGCACTGCATCCGAAAGCAGCGGGGAGTCGCTCTCCTTCACACCTCCGGCGGACTCCGCCGTAAATCCGCGCTCCTCCAGAAATCCTTTGAGTACATTGGCAATCTCATACAGATAACGGACCTCCTCCCGCTCTCCGTCGTCCGGATTCTTAAGATGGCACTTCGGCATCGAGATGACAATCCGGTACGCGATCAAATCCCGGAAGCAGTTTAAGCGTTCCTGTAATTCCGATACCGGCGGATACGTTCCGTTCTTCGTATAGTAGTCATAGATGTACTCCACCACATAACCGTTGAACTTCGCCTCCGCACGGATCAAGGACTTGATCCTCCCTTTGAACGTGAAGGACAGGTAGGGATATTCCCGCGCCATATATTTATAGAATTCCCGGATCTTCTGCGACTGCGCCGTCAGGAAATCATTATGCTCGAGCAATTCCATAATCTGCGACAGAAATTCACAGTGCCTGACATCCACTTCATTCCCGGTCCGTGCTGCGGACTGCCGCAGGTCTTCGGTATATTTTTTCAAAATTTTTAAGACGGTGTCTCCGGAATAGAGATAATCGTTTAATGTAATCATAGGCATACCTTCTTTGGGTTTCTACCTATATTTTCAGATATATTTTTTATCTCGTCAACACCTTTTTGCAGTACCGGTGCGCCCCGCAATGCGGGCATACCAGCTTTCTACTGGTCAGTGTGTGCGCTCCCATGACATAAGCGCCCATCTCAGGCACAAACCGCGTCTTACACTCCGGGCACTCATAAGCTCCTGCATCACGATCAAGAATGCATGCAATCGCAATGCCGATCACAATGACAACTATGCCGACTGCAATCAGCGCAATACGCATCCAGTCCTCCATCGGAAATGCTCCCGCTACCACAAACATTGGCGTAGCAGCAATAATCACAAGCGCCGATACCATTCCGGCAGCAGCAATGAAATCTCCGGAAACCCATTTCCGCGCTCCCATTTTGAGATCGTCTTATCACTGATTTCCAACCGCTCCGCCAGCTGTCTCTGCGTGTAACCCTTTTTCTTTCTCTCGTCTGCAATAAATTTTCCTGTCTTAATCTGATCCATGTCTTCCTCCTTTCCGGTCTCATTATGTTCCCGCTCCCACGGCTTTCACACACACGCAACGTAGAATATAGTGAATTTGTGCGGATTCTACGCTACGTCGGGTGGCCCCTTGCCCGCGATCTCTCAGTTCCATGACCATTATCATTGGCCTTAGGCACTACAGTTTCCCTCTCCGGCTGCTACAGATCCAGGGATCGACAGCTGCAGATCCAGAACCCGGCTGCTACAGATCCAGTACCTCGAGATCTTCCGGCACGTAAAGATTTCCGTGGTAATAGTTTTTTCCTTCTTCCGTGTAAAGTTCCTTTCGCCTGCCAAGATTCCTGTCCTCGGTGTGATACAGTACCAGATTGGCCGCTCCCATGGTCTCTGCCAGTTCACAGGCATCCTTTACGGTCGAGTGATGTTTTTCATACGGTGAGAAAATGTCCGCCTGAGAATGCAGGCAGAACGCTTCGTGCAACAGCCATGTACTGTTTTCCACATAACTTTTTTCGCTGTCGTTGTATGGCTCATCTCCGCAGCAGGTCAGTTTTCTGCCCCCTCCCAGATCCATGCAGAAACCAAACTGCTTTGCTTTCGTTGAGTGAATGTCAAAAAACGTTGTCGCCCTTCCCAGAATTGTCTTCGTCTCTCCATCTTCCACCGCAACCAGATGAAGCCGCTCGTCCAGAAATTTCGTCTGCTTCTTTTGCAACAGATTTTCCGCCATTCCCCGGAGCAGACCGATCACCTCGTCATGCGCGTAAATGGTGGCTTCCCCTTCATACTGCCCCTGGCTCATATGCTGACAGATCATGCGGATCATCCAGACCGCTCCCATGATATGATCCAAATGCTTATGTGTGACAAAAATGGTTCTCATATCCTTCCTGATGTTGTATAAATAAAGTTGACACCTTATTCTCAAGGAATTCATGTATAATAAAAGAGAATAAGGAGGAACTCTCAATGTCACAAACCCAACGTAAATACGACCAGGAATATAAGATCCAGGCTGTCAAACTTGCCAAAGAAATCGGCGGTGCTAAGGCAGCCAAAGAATTAGGTATCCCAGAAGGGACCATCCACACATGGCTGAAAGCAGTTAGAGCAGGCACATTGGATATTGGCGACGGTGCACATACTCCGGAAAGCGCGATGAGTCTTGCTGAGGAGCTTGCCATGCTCCGCAAACGCGTTAAAGATCAGGACAAAGAAATCCGGCGTCTGAAAGAGGAAAATGAATTTCTCGAGGAAGCAAGCGCTTTTTTCGCAGCCAGCCGTCGGAAGTCAGCAAGAACCAAAGAATGATGTTCATTGCCATAAAAACGAAAGACGGCGTGATTAAGGGAAAACTCTCATTCTATTGCCGGATGCTTGGCGTCAGCCGCCAGGGTTTCTACAAATATCTTGCTATTAAAGATCGCCCTTGGAAATATCAGGATCTTGCTGATGCCATGAGAGCGATCCATGCTGAGGATGAATGCAATGATACCTATGGACGTATTCGCATGTACCAAGCACTGCTCCTTAAGAATCCGACGGGAATCAAGATCCCCAGTGAACGAACCGTTTACAGGGTTATGGATGAAATAGGACTTGTCCATCGGCCAAAGCGCAAGCCAAATGACATTACCAAGGCTGATCGGGAAGCACGTAAGTCAGATGATCTTCTGAAGAGAGAGTTCAAGGCTGATAAGCCACTTGAAAAATGCGTAACTGATATCACAGAAATCAAGGCAAAAGATGGAAAACTGTATGTTTCAGCCATCTTCGACTGCTTTGATTCCAGCGTTCTGGGACTGGCAATGGAAACAAACATGAAGGCAACTCTGTGTGAGCATACACTGGATAATGCCTATCTGGCGCATCCTGATCTGCGAGGTGCCATTGTGCACTCCGACAGAGGAAGACAATATACCAGTGAAACCTACCGTCAGGCGCTTTCTAAATATGGCATTATACAAAGCATGAACAGTGCTGGTGGCAGGTGCCACGATAATGCTCGATGTGAAAGCATGTGGGCCAGAATGAAAAGCGAGCTTCTCTATGACCGCTACAATACGGAAAGCCTGACCACGGATGAACTGAAAGTTCTTATTTGGAGATATTTCATCAATTACTGGAACAACAGGAGGATCTGCTCTGCCAACGGTGGGCTTCCTCCTATGATTAAGCGTCAGAGAT
>OOCX01001408.1_pt1 | contig 14874 bp, 16 predicted proteins | sample 1671231 | NCBI WGS metagenome assembly OOCX01 (sample SAMN06348135, study PRJEB24527) | human gut metagenome | biome: human gut; feature: ankylosing spondylitis patient; material: feces | host: Homo sapiens | place: China | collected 2015-10 | reverse complement strand
CGGAGATGTACTTGACCATGGACAGGTCGTGGGCGATGAACAGATAAGCCGTGCCAAAGAGCTTATCTCTGGCAAGTATGATGGCGGTCACTACATAGCTTATTTCCAGTCATTTACAAATACATACGCAGATGTATCTTACCTACGCAGCCTGTATATGCCTGTTATAATGAGGGATGATATTGATATTCTTTCTATAGCAACGCGCCCTGACTGCATAGATAACGATACGCTGATTCTTTTATCTGAGCTTAACCATATAAAGCCTGTCTGGGTGGAGTTAGGACTCCAGACTATACATGAGGATACCGCCAGCCACATAAGACGCGGCTATTCTCTTGACACATTTGATACATGTGTAAGCAGACTAATCAGCATAGGAATACGCCCTATTGTTCATATGATAGTAGGACTTCCTGGGGAAAGTACGTCTGATATATTAGAAACAGCAGATTATATCGCACATTGTGGTGCATCGGGAATCAAAATACAGCTTCTGCACATTTTAAAGGGAACAGACCTATATACCGATTATATTAATGGTGCTTTTAAGGCACTTGAACTAGATGAATACACACGCATCGCAGGACAGATAATATCACTTCTTCCTAAAGATATGGTTGTTCACCGTATCACAGGAGATGGACCTAAGTCCTTACTTGAAGCTCCTATGTGGAGTGCCAACAAGAAGCTGGTTTTAAACACAATGAACCAGTACTTTAAAGATAATAATATCTACCAAGGACGGAATTATATATGAATACAGATTCGACAACTCTATACAAGCTGATGATTTTATATATGTTAAGTAAAGTGAATTTTCCACTTTCTAACGTACAGATATCTACATTTATGCTTGATAATGAATATACTAATTACTTTACATTTCAGGAAACTATCAACTCTCTTGTTGAGGATTCCTTCATACATCAGATGAATTATGAAAACAGCACTCAGTATAAGCTTACGCAGGAGGGTGAGGATACAGTTGCGTTCTTCTACACCAAGATATCTCCGACAATAAGGGATGAAATCGACAGCTATCTTGCAAAAAACAAGTATGAACTTAAGTCTGAGGTTGGTACGACTTCTGATTACTACCGCACCACAAACGGAACTTATGTTGCACATCTTATGGTAAAGGAAGGCAACAGCAACCTTATAGAATTAAGCCTTGATGTACCTTTAGAGGAGCAGGCCAAGGAAATGTGCAGCAAGTGGAAGGACTCAAGTCAGGATATCTACGAGTTCATAATGCAAAGCCTGATGTAACTTAACGGACGGTAACATCATTACAGAACTGGGGGTCTGATTATATGAACAACTCTGTTAAAAAGTTACTTTTTCTCAGCTTACAGGATATATGTTACAACTCAACGGGTTATTTTGAAAAAAGAATATCTGACGAGCTGGCAGCGTGTGGAATAGAGATCACTCATCTAAAGCTGCCAAAGGCTTCTGATATGGCATATGCTATACTGAAGCCTTATTTTGATGCTGATTATGATGCAGTTATGGATATCAACTCAAGAATACCTGTTATGAAGTACAATGATGAATATATACTAGGTCACTTCCACATACCTGTATGGCATTATATTCTTGACCATCCCCTCTATCACTACGAAGCTCTCAGTGCAAAGCTTTATGACTATCGTATCATATGCCTTGATATTCTTCACAAAGAGCTTATAACGGAAAGCTTCCCAGATATAAAGGCAGCTTACACTATTCCGCTTGCCGCTGACAGTTATACGGATACCTACATACAATATGACAATGTATCCTTAGATAACATATCAGATTATTTTAATCGTCCTGATAATCTGATATTTACTGGTACCTATACTGACCCAATTAAGACTTCTCTGTTATACAGCACACAAAATGCTATTGATAACCACCCCCTCTTTACTAATCTTCTTGAAATAGCAGAGCTTTCACAGGAGGAAGTCGTAAGACTTCTTATGGAAAATCATATCATTGATGAAGTCATAAGTCCTATAGAATATCTGTATAATAATTTTCTTATAGATGTATATTTACAGGCAGTCATACGTGAGGAAATAATAACACAGATAATTAAAAATCGCATTGATATAACTATATACGGTCACGGCTGGGATACATTTGCTGACAAATGCGACATACTCGCACCAGATATAACAAAGTATCTTCATATAAGGCCAGAAGTCAATTATGATAAGCTACCACATTTATATTCATCTGCCAGAATGTCGGTCAACCAGATGCCTTGGTTTAAGTACGGCATGCACGACCGAATACCTCTTTCTCTTATGAATAAATGTATATGCTTATCAGATAACAGTCTTTATCTTTCCGAAACACTTAAAATCGATAAAGGCTATGGAATACACACATATTCGCTTGAAGCTCTTGATGAGCTTCCTGATATTATAAATGATATATCACATAAGATACAGCAAAAAAACGAAGCTGTAATAAATGAATTATCCGCAGGATACAACTTTGCCACTCATAACTTTACGTGGAAAGCATGGGTTAAAACGTGGCTTGGCATATAAAAAAACATCACTTAATATACGATTGGTATCATATATCAAGTGATGTTTCCGGCTTCGCCTGTAATCAATCAGTATGATTACGACTTCAAAGCAATCCTATTACAGCAGCTTAGTTGCCCTGTGACATCTGCTCTTCCTGTCTTTTAATCATCTTCTTAACCATATTACCACCTACAGAACCAGCCTCAGCGGAAGTAAGATCACCATTGTAGCCTTCCTTTAAGTTAACACCGATCTCTGATGCTACTTCCATCTTGAATCTGTCGAGTGCATCCTGTGCATTCTTTTTAGTCTTTGATGAAGTTGAACTTGAATTAGCCATAATAAACCTCCGTCCTTACGCCTTGTGGCGTATAAATGTTATTGAATAAGCTTTATTGCTTATCCTGGTATTATTATGTGTAATCCTTTTTATATTATTATGGTAAGTTATGGAAGGTATCTTTCAAATATTTTAAAACCATCAAATATAACATACCACCTGTTTCCTGCTGCAGCCATAACAGTTATATATTCCTTACCATCTTTTTCGGCATAATTCACAAGACAGTTGTGTGCCTGGTCAGTATATCCGGTCTTTCCAGCCTTTATGCTTACGCCCTCAACCTCATTGCCATACATTCTTGAAAACATAGTACTTGTAAGCTGTATTCCCTGTGGATGCTGTGGTGTCGCCGCTGTTGTATACTGATACGTGCCAAGTACCTTTGCACACAGCTCATTACTCATGGCATACTTCATAATAAGAGCCATCTCTGCCGGTGTTGTGTACTGATTTTCATCATGAAGTCCTGACGGATTGCAGAAATGTGTATTCTTTAATCCAAGCTCTTCACATTTTTTATTCATAAGTTCAACAAATGCTTCCTCTGTTCCGGCAGTAATCTTCGCTATTGCACCTGCTGCATCTGCTCCTGAAGGAAGAATAAGTCCGTAAAGAAGGTCATTTGCCGCTACCTCCTCATCAACGCTGAAACCTGCCACTGATGCCTGCTGAACATAAAGATTATTAAGTTCATCAAAACCAAACTTATATGTCTTATTCATATCATCTATATTCTCAACAGCAACTATAAGTGACATAACCTTTGTCATTGATGCCGGATATATTCTTGTATTAATCTGTCTTCCAGCTATGAACTCATTATTAGTTACATCAAGTAATGCAACATATGGAGACTGTATATCTGTATCTGCCATCTCCTTATAATTCACAGACTTTAGCGCATATTGGAATACAGGTTTCTCCTGCACAACTGTTATAACATCATCATATGTTCCCGTATCCGCTGATACAGCATTCTGCTTTAATTCCCTGCGTGACTGGATATCAGGTATTATGTGCTTTGCAAACTGTACAACTAATAATGTAAGTACAACAAGCACAATTCCACGCAATATATTTCTTTTAATAAGGCGTATCCTTGCCCTTCTTTTTCTTCTTAAACGGGCAGCCTTTCTTCTCCTTGCCTCGTTTGCCCTGACTGCCTCATCATAATCATAATACTCACTCATTATATATACTCCCAGATGAATGTCTCTTATAATCCTATATTATGATACCAGGGGCAAAATACTCTGCACCTGACTTATGCCTATGGATTACTTCATTAATTTACAATTCACATAATCCTAAACATATCATATTTCTTAATAAAATAAATAAAATATATACAATCGTATTCCTACAGACTGACATACTGTGTGCTGTGTGCAAGTCGGTCAGCCATCTGCTCACCTGCTATTATTCTTACAAGCTCAAGTCCTAAATCTATAGATGTTCCCATACCTCTTGAAGTTGTTATATTGCCATCTGTTACAACTCTGACATCTGAAGGCACAAGCTTTGCACCCTCTAACATATCCTCAAAGCCCGGAAAACATGTTGCATTTTTCCCCTTAAGCAAGCCAAGCTTTCCTAAAACACTAGGTGCTGCACATATAGATGCAAGCTTTCCACCATCATTATTATGACTTACAAGCATATCCATAAGTCTATCGCATTTATAATATGACTTATGTCCCGGTCCGCCTGGAAGGAATAATACATCATCCTTATCACAGCTTACATTTTCTATCAGCTCATCTGCCTCAACCTTAATATTCTGTGCACTTTCTACTAACTTATTACCTGTAATAGAAACTGTCTTTACATCTATGTCTGCTCTTCTTAATATATCTATAACTGCAAGTGCTTCCACTGTTTCAAAACCCTCTGTAAGAAATGCTAATACTTTCATAATATCTATTCTTCCTTTTCTGTTTTTTCAAAACGGTATTTTTGTTTCACATCAGGATATTTCACCCGGTCCACTTCGCTCATGAACATATCCAGCGGTCGGAGATAGTCTTCGTACGTACCGTAAAGCGCTTTATAAACCACATACATTTCCCCCGTTTCCGTATGACGAGCTGCGGCAATGATAAGATAACAATTCCCTTTAAAGTGCCGCCACACTTCTCCTGCCTTCGGCATTTCTCTTTCCATGTTTTCCCCTCTAATGTTCTTTTGTAATTTCATAGCGCTTTCCATCAGTGGTAAGAGTAATCGTCCCCTGCCTGTCCGTCCGATAAACATCTATCCCCCATTTTTCCAACCGCTTCATCGTCTGCCTTGAGGGATGCCCGTAATTATTACCGGCGCCGCAGGAAATAAAAACCGCTTTCGGTGAAACGGCACGGAGAAATTCTTCCGTAGAAGACGTCTTGCTTCCGTGATGTCCAGCTTTGAGGACAACACTCTTTACGTCAGCGCCGCTTTTCAAAATAGATGCTTCCTCTTCCGCTTCCGCATCTCCTGTAAAAAGCATCGTAAAATTACCATATTTCAGCAGCCCCACGATACTTTCATTATTCTGACGCGAATTTTCTCCGCGGGCATTGCTTTTTTCCAAAGGTCCTACAACTGTAAAAGGAACGCCGTCCAGCAATTGTATTTTTTCACCGCCCCGCAGTGTCCTGCGAGGAATTTTCCTTTTATCCAGTATCTTTCGATACGTTTTGTACGTGGAAAGGGAAGTAGGCACCCCATTATCATAAACCTGCCTTATTTTCGCATTGGCAAAAACGGAAAACATGCCACCTATATGATCTCCATGGGGATGCGTGATAATAACGGTATCCACCTTTTTCACGCCGTACTTCCTGAGATACTCCGCCATCCGAGGACGATGCTCCACATCTCCCGTATCAATAAGCGCAAACTTTCCATTTCTTTCAATAAGGATGGCGTCTCCCTGTCCGATATCAAGCATGCGGATAATCAGAGGCGCATCGGATTCCCTTTCATTCCCGCTTCCAAAGACATCAAAGCCGCAGCCTGTCGCGGCAAGGACGCAAAAGCTGATAAAAAGACAAAGGAAGTACTTTATGAAACGTTTCATCCTTCGATAACCTTTTTACGCGCCAAAGGAATCATGCGTGCCACATCGCCTGCTGTATATCCTACCGGCATTTTTTCGGCAATCATATCTCCCGCCAGTCCGTGGAGATATACGCCTGCTACGGCAGCTTCTTCGGCAGAAAGTCCCTGCCCAATAAAGGCGGCAATGATGCCGGTCAGAGTATCTCCCATACCGCCTGCCGCCATGCCCGGATTTCCTGTGGAATTCACCCATGCCCTGCCGTCCGGTGCGGCAATAACCGTAGGCGCTCCTTTCAACACAAGCACCACATGGTTTTCCTCTGCGTACCGGATCGCTTCGTCTATCCGCCGGGCTTCCACATCTTTTGCGGTAAGTCCGGTAAGAAAAACAAATTCTCCTACGTGGGGTGTCAGAACCACATCACCATGGCAGTTTCTCAGATTAATTTTTTGATGACCGATAGCAAAGAGCGCGTCCGCATCCACAACCATAGTTTTACGGCAGTGCTCCAGCATGTCCGCCACAAAAGTCTGTGTCCTTTCATCCCGCCCCAGTCCGGGTCCCAACGCGACAACATCATACATCTCGGTCTGCTTCACTGCCTTATCTGACATATCCTCGGTAAAGCAAGAAGCATCACCGCAGGAAGAAACCATCACTTCAGGAATTTTCCCTGCCAGCTGGAAAGCAGCATTTCCTACGGAAGCAAGAGCAATCTTTCCGCCGCCACCGTAAAGCGCTCCCTGTGCTGTCAGCAGGCCCGCGCCCGCCATCCCTTCCGAACCGGCAAAGATGCCTATAAATCCGTTTGTCCCTTTATGAGCGGCGAAACTCCGCACAGGAAGAAATTCATAAATATCTTTTTCCTCTACCAGTTTTACAGGAAAATGTTCCCTGGCACCGTTTGGAATACCGATGGGTGAGTATAATACAGTTCCTGCATATCCATTTCCCGGATAAAGGATATGCCCCCGCTTTACAGAACCTAACGCCACTGTGTAATCGGCATTCACCACCGCTCCTGCCGCACAGCCGTTGTCGGAAAACATGCCGCTGGGGATATCTACGGAAACAATAACCGCTTCCGAATCATTCATGGCGGTGATAAGCTTCGCCATATTTCCTTTCACATGATGTTTCAGACCCGTGCCAATGAGCGCGTCTACAATAATATCCGCACCTGCCAGATATTCCTTTGCCTCCTCTGCACCTGAAATAGAAATCACGGGGATTCCCATTTTAGCCGCTATATTTTTATACAATAAAGAATTCTCTCCCATATGGGATGTATTCCCCATGACAAGAACCGCTACATCAGCACCTTCGGAAAGAGCGTACCGTGCCGTGACGAATCCGTCACCCCCGTTATTTCCGCTGCCGCAGACGATGACTACTCGTGCATCTTCCCAGGATATCTTTTCTTTCATAAGCTGCACCACAGAGGCACCGGCGTTTTCCATAAGCACCGCCTCCGGCAGTCCGTATTCCGTCATGGCGCGTTGATCCAAAAGTCTTGATTCTTCAGATGTTGTCAGTATCATGATTTCGCCTCCATCACAACAACAGCAATAGATATGCCGTCTTCATGGGAAATGGAAATGGACATATCCGTAATCCCCAATTCCTCCGCCCACTTTTCAAAATTCCCCTGCAAGTGGAGAACAGGCACCCCCCACTTTGTCCATGACAGGTATGCATCTCCAAAGCCTGAACCGAGAATTCCTATCCCCAGTGCTTTCCCTGCCGCTTCCCTCGCCGCCCAGAGCGCCGCATAAGAATAAGCCTTATTTTTCCCTTTTGCCTCACAATGTACCCGTTCTTCTTCCGTAAACATTTTTTCAAGGCGGGACGGAAATTTTTCACAAATCCGCTCCCAGCGCTCCGCTTTTACCAAATCTACGCCGACATACATAGGCTGCTCCTTTTCTTTTATCCTTTCCGGAAACTGATTTCAAGGAAATATGTTTATTCCGGCATTTCCTTTATTTTAACGAATAGCCTGCTTTTACACAAACTACCCATTTCTGTAAAGAATGTGTATATAATAATACAAATGTCAAAAGCAGTAGATAATGATTTCTCCTGTGCATATATTTACTTTAGCACTACAGGCTATGGTAACTGTGTTTCTTTCATATTTATTTCTTCTAAAGTTAACATTTGGTATAATTATTTTAGAAAGGTGGTGAATTAATGTTAAAAACTTTAAGAAAACTTGAGTGTGTTTATGCAACAGCAATATCATTGGTGATTTCTCTTATTTTCTGGAGATTTTCTTCCACTGAGCAACTGGATTTTTTTTATTTTGCCATCGCATTAATAATCCTATTTATCTCTTTATGGATATTATTACTTCAGTATCTGTACTACGAAGACAAGTTAAAAGCGATTTCTCAAACGCATAAAAGGCAGTCATCTAACTCAAATAGAAGTTTTAAGGGCAACATAATCATCGTAGATAATGACGAATTCTCATTTACCAGCAACATTCCAAATCTCTTTAAAGAAGGGTGCATAATTAAATTAACTGCTAAAACTGATGGCCTTATTAAACAACTCGCTTATGCTTGTGTAACTAATTCATCTCCCAAAGGTGAAATCCAAGCAAAACTCCTTATGCCGCGCCAAAATGAGTATCCTCCCAAAGAAACGATTATCATTTCTCCTGTATTAACAGCTTCTGACATTTCAGAAATATTCGCTTTAAATAAATAACTAAATATCGAATTTTTAATAAATTTAACACCATTAAGAATTTTAAAAATATTTCTATCCAGTTTTATCCATTCTATTCTCTTTAAATTATTTAATAAACGAGGTGACAGCCATGACCAATCAATTAACATGTAAAATAGTTTCTATTATTGACCCCTATAAATTAGTTTTAAATGTAGGCACTAATGAAAATGTCAAAATAGGGATGAAATTTTCTGTATTTTCTATCTCTGAAGATGATATTATTGATCCAACTACGCAGGAATCTTTAGGAAAACTAGAAATCCCCAAAGGTACCGGTAATGTTATCCATGTGCAAAATAAAATGTGTATTATCGAATCCAACCAATATAAGCAATCTATCAAACGTATTATTACTAAAAAAGAAAAACCTCCGGTGGCAATTTCAAGTTTTTTTGAACCTACAACTGTCACAGAAGAAATTCCTCAAGAAAAATATCAAATCCCATTTGATGATGTTTCTGTAGGTGATACTGCCATTTATATCCCATAACTCAATGCATATAAAATGTGTACTGTTGAAATGTATCGTTTTTTTGAACAATCATGCCAGATCCTATCAAATCACCGTGTTAATGTAATAGAAAAATCATTTCCAAATATGATGTTGTAAAGATTGGGATTAAGCCACAAAAGGACAAGACCGTATTCCCCGTGGCAGAATGGAGTAGTTGAAAGAAGCCATAGAGTAGATAATGAAATATTCTACGCAAGGAGACGATTCTCAAGTGAGGAAGAAATGTATAAATCCTTTTAAAAGGTATGCCCCTAGGACAAATAATATATGTCGGAGGATATTGAAGTTTAAAAGTCCCAATGAAATATTAAAAGAGTATCTGTCCAGGGTTTCATAAAAAGTGTTCAGCTTAAAACTATTTTCTAAGAGTATGTCACAAATGTTTGATTACTATAGAAAAACTGCCGGCATACATAAAAGATTTCTTGCCACGGAAAGCGAAACATGGTAAAATAACACGGTATGAATGATACAGACGGGAGGTGAAACAATTGCCGCAAATAAAATCCAACATAAAGACCATGAAAACTGACGCAAAGAAGAGAGCTGCTCATGCCGCTGTCCGTTCCCGGATTCATGGTGTTGTCAAGAAAGCTGTAGCTGCTGCCACAACCGACCAGAAGGACATCGCCCTTCGCGAAGCGCAGAGCGTTATCGATACCGCTGCGCGGAAAGGCATTATCCATAAAAATGCTGCCGCTCGTAAAAAATCCCGTCTGAATGCAAGCGTCAATGCTGCCATCGCTGCTGACAGCGCAGCAAAGTAATCACCTGACGGAAAAGGCGAAGACCTGTGTCCTCGTCTTTTTTTATTGCCACTTTTCATGTGCCGGGCAAATACACGCTGCACATAAAATTTCCTGCCTGCAGAAACAGGCATAGGTAGATATCAAATGACCGGATCAGTAAAACTAACCAAAAATATCCGCCCGCATAAGCACAGATAAAAGCGCCATTCCCATCAAATACAGAAACAGCGCTTTTCTTTTCTATTTTCTTTTTTTCAAACGCTTCAACCCTTTATCGGCAATATCATGACGGTACTGCATACCCCGCCAGCTGATTTTTGAAACACCTTCATAGGCCTTGTCCCGCGCTTCTTTCAATGTCGGCGCGACAGCCGCCACATTCAGCACACGGCCGCCATTAACAAAGTACCTGCCTTTTTTCTTCATACTGCCCGCATGGAACACGAGGCAGCCGGTCTTTTTTGCTTCCTCCAGTCCTACTATCTCCTCTCCCGAGGAATGGGTGGCGGGATATCCTTCCGATGCCAGGACGACATCCACGGCACAGGCATTTTTCCATTCCACCTTCTCCTTTTTTAGGGTTCCTTTCGCGCAGGCAAGCATGATCCTCGCAAGATCGCTTTCAAGAAGCGGCAGAACGGCTTCCGTCTCAGGGTCTCCGAAGCGGCAGTTAAATTCCACCACTTTGGGTCCGTCTTTTGTAATCATCAATCCGGCATAAAGGCAGCCTTTAAACGGGCAGCCTTCTTTTTTCATTGCTTTGACAGCGGGCAGAAGAATGGTATCATAAACGATTTTGTCCAATTCTTTCGTTATGACCGGAGCGGGAGCATAAGCCCCCATGCCTCCGGTATTCGCTCCCATATCCCCGTCGCTGATGCGCTTATGATCTTGTGCGGAAATCATAGGAACGATAGTATTTCCATCAGTGAAGCAGAGAACACTCGCCTCTTCCCCTTCCATAAATTCTTCAATCACCACGGATTCTCCCGCGCTGCCAAAGGTTTTTCCCTCCAGCATCCCGCGAACCGCCTGAACAGCCTGCTCTTCGGTTTCGGCAATGACAACGCCCTTCCCCGACGCCAGTCCGTCCGCCTTGATGACAAGGGGATATTTCTTTTTCTTTTTAATATAAGAAACGGCTTTTTTTTCATCGGTAAATGTTTCATAAGCAGCCGTAGGGATCTTATACTTTTTCATCAGATTTTTGGCGAAACTTTTCGAACCTTCAATCTGCGCTGCTGCCGCTGACGGTCCGAAGAAAGCCATTCCCTTTTCGGCAAACTTGTCGGCCAGACCTTCCGTCAGCACAGTCTCGGGACCGGCAACGGTGAGATCCACTTCCATCAGACGGGCGAAATCCAGAATATCTTCCGTTCCTTTTACCGGAATTAAATGTGCCACATCTGTCATTCCATCGTTTCCGGGAATGACGTACACTTCTTTTACAGACGGACTGTGTGCCAGTTTCCAGAGCAGCGCATGTTCCCTGCCGCCGCTTCCAATCACTAATACTTTCAAAGCTCCTCCAATCTCAGCTATGGCGGAAATGCCGATGTCCGGTAAATACCATAGCTATACCATACTTATTTGCCATATCGATAGATTCCTGGTCGCGTATAGAACCGCCGGGCTGAATGACAGCGGTAATTCCTGCTTTCCCTGCTGCTTCAATTGTATCCCCAAAAGGGAAGAACGCGTCAGACGCCATGATGGAGCCTTTACACTTTTCTCCCGCTTCGGCAATGGCAATATCCGCCGCACCTACGCGATTCATCTGTCCCGCACCCACGCCGTAAGTGATATCCTTACCGGTCAGCACGATGGCGTTGGACTTAACGTGCTTTACAATCTTCCATCCGAATTCCAGTGCCTGCCACTCTTCTTCCGTCGGCGCTCTTTCCGTGACGCAAGTACAATCTGCTCTCGTTTCGGAGCTGTCATCCGGTGTCTGCACGAGAAGTCCGCCGGAAACTTTATGAAGCTGCAGTTCTTTTTCTTCCGTATCTGCCACTTCTACAAGGCGAATGTTTTTCTTCGCAGATAAAATATCGACAGCTTCCTGTGAAAACTTTGGAGCCATAATAACTTCAAAGAAAATCGGTTTCATTTCTTCTGCTGTTTCTTTGTCGCATTCCCTGTTCATCGCCACAATGCCCCCGAATGCAGATTTGCTGTCTGCCGCAAAGGCCCGCTTAAACGCGTCGAGGGCACTCGTACCAAGAGCGGTACCGCAGGGATTCGTATGCTTTACAACCACACAGGCGGGAGTATCTTTCCATTCGCAGGCAAGATCCCATGCCGCTTCCATATCCACAATATTATTATATGATAATTCTTTTCCGTGCAGCTGCCTAGCGGAAGCAATGCCGCCTTTCGCTTCCGGATCTCTGTAAAAGGCTGCTTTCTGATGCGGGTTTTCACCATAGCGGAGATTCTGGATCTTTACATAAGCCTTGGCAAAGATATCCGGCAGCCCTTCTCCGCCGCCATTTATTTCTTTTGTCATGTAATCGGCAATGGCACAATCATACAGTCCTGTATGGAGAAAAGCTTTTCGTGACAAATCAAAGCGGAATTCTTCCGTCATCCTGTCCTCTCGGATCCGTTCCAGCACTTCTCCGTACTGCGCGGGATCAACGACAATAGTGACATATTTATAATTCTTTGCCGCCGCACGTACCATGGAAGGACCGCCGATATCAATATTTTCAACAGCTTCCGCCCGTGTGACACCAGGTCTTGCAATTGTTTCACGGAAAGGATATAAATTGACGGCCACCAGATCGATACCGGTGATCCCATGTTCTTCCAGAGCTTTTACATGAGCGGGATTGTCACGGACTGCCAGGATACCGCCGTGTATTTTCGGATGGAGTGTCTTTACTCTGCCGTCCATCATTTCCGGAAAACCGGTAACCTCGGAAACAGACATAACCGGAATTCCCGCATCAGCGATAGCTTTCATCGTGCCGCCGGTGGAAATAATTTCCACCCCCAGTTCATGAAGGCCTTTGGCAAATTCCACGATGCCGGTCTTGTCAGATACACTAATCAATGCTCTTTTAACTGCCATTTTCATTCCTCCTCGTGCATGCCTGTCACTGTGTGACCCGCTATATGAAGTTTATCTTCGCAATAGGCTTTCACTGCGCGGACATAGGCTGGATGTTCTTCTGCCAGTATACGCGCGGAAAGCGTATCTTCCGTATCATGATCATAAACCGGCACTGCCACCTGCGTGATGATCGGGCCGTCATCAAGCCCCGTTCCCACAAAATGGACAGTACATCCCGCCACTTTTACCCCCGCCTCTATCGCCTGCCGCTGTGCGTGGAGTCCGCGAAAACTGGGCAGCAGGGCGGGATGGATATTGATAATGCGGTTTTCAAAAGCCTTTATCAAATTTTCGCCACAGATACGCATATATCCTGCCAGACAGATCAGATCAGGTGCGTACGATTTCGCCGCTTCCAAAATCTTCTCATTATAATCAGCTTTATCCCTGCATGTCTTCATTTCAATAACCGTTGCAGGCACCTTCCATCTTTCTGCCCTCTGAAGAACAGGCGCGTCGTGATGGTCGCAGATAACGCCTACGATCCTCCCCTTAATCGTTCCGTCCACGGCAGCTTCATGGAGAGCTTCCGCATTGGAGCCGCGGCCTGACGCAAATATCAGTATGCGCTTATTCATGGAAAAGCCCGCCTGTCACAATGACATCCCGATTTCCTTCGCTGATTGTGCCGACTTCATAAACAGCTTCGCCGATGTTCTTCAATATTTTTTTCGCCTTTTCTGCTTCCCCACGGCTCAAAATGAGGAGCATTCCCAGTCCGCAGTTAAAGGTGCGGTACATTTCACGGGGCTCTACGCCGCCCTGCGCTTTGATGAAAGAAAAAATTGGAAGTAGCGGCCATTTATCCGCATCAAGGACAGCTCTTGTCCCCTCCGGAAGGACACGGGGAATATTATCATAAAAACCTCCCCCTGTAATATGGACAAGTCCTTTCACGTCAGCGCCCTTCAGTACGGGAAGGACAAGTTTCGGGTAAAGCTTTGTCGGCGTAAGTACGACTTCTCCGAGAGGTTTGTCAAACCCTTCATAAGTTTCTTTTAAATTTAAATGATTGTCAGAGATAATGCGGCGTACCAGGGAATAACCGTTAGAATGGATACCTGTGGAAGGCAGTCCGAGGATAACGTCGCCGGCCGTAATCTTTTCACCGGTAATTAAGTTTTTCCTATCCACAATCCCTACCGCAAAACCTGCTACGTCGTAGTCGCCTGATGCGTAAAAGCCGGCCATTTCCGCCGTTTCACCGCCAAGAAGCGCGCACCCCGATTCGATGCAGGCATCAGCCACGCCTTTGACAATCTCCGCCATCAGTTCCGGATCCAGTTTCCCCGTCGCGATATAATCCAGAAAGAAAAGCGGGCGCGCCCCCTGTACGAGAACATCATTAACACTCATCGCCACGCAGTCCTGCCCGATGGTATGATGTATCCCCATTTCAATGGCAAGACGCAGTTTCGTCCCTACACCGTCCGTGCCTGAAACAAGGATGGGATCTTCAGACAATTCGTCTTTCAGGCGGAACAGGCCGCCAAAGCCGCCCAGATCCCCCAGCACCCCTCTTGTATAGGTCGCCTGCACAGATTTTTTAATCAGTTCCACTTCTCTTTCTCCGGCGTCGATGTCCACGCCCGCTTCCGCGTAAGTCAGCCCCTTTTTCTTTTCGTCCATATGTCTCTCCTTATTCTTTCATACCGTCGAGTCCGCCGCCCGGCACCGGTTCGGGATAATCACCGTCAAAGCAGGCAAAACACATATCTTTGGCCCGTATGCGGGAAATGGATTCCGCCAGTCCTTTTTGTGACAGATAGTGCAGCTTATCAGCGCCAATCATTTTGCAGATTTCTAGATCGGAAGAGCACACGTCTGAACTCCAGTCACACTG
>OOCX01001405.1_pt1 | contig 14885 bp, 13 predicted proteins | sample 1671231 | NCBI WGS metagenome assembly OOCX01 (sample SAMN06348135, study PRJEB24527) | human gut metagenome | biome: human gut; feature: ankylosing spondylitis patient; material: feces | host: Homo sapiens | place: China | collected 2015-10 | reverse complement strand
CGGGCAAAATGCCCGCCGGTACGTTTCAGTTTTACCCCAGAATGGCCTTCAGGTCCTCCTCTGGCGTCGTAATGGGCGCGATGCCAAAGTTCTTGACAAGGTAGTCGAGCACGTTCGGCGAGAGGAACGCCGGCAGCGTCGGACCGAGGCGGATGTCCTTGATGCCGAGATACAGCAGCGTCAGCAGGATGCACACCGCCTTCTGCTCGTACCACGAGAGCACCATCGAAAGCGGCAGCTCGTTCACACCGCAGCCAAAGGCGTCGGCGAGCGCCAGCGCGATCTGGATGGCGCTGTAAGCGTCGTTGCACTGGCCGATGTCCAGGATGCGCGGCAGCCCCGCCACCGTGCCAAGATCTAAGTCATTGAAGCGGAACTTGCCGCAGGCCAGCGTCAGCACCATGGTGTCGGGCGGCGTCTGCTTGACGAATTCCGTGTAGTAGTTCCTGCCGGGGCGCGCACCGTCGCAGCCGCCGACTAAGAAAAAGTGTCGGATCTGGCCGGACTTGACGGCCTCAACCACCTTGTCAGCCACACCCAGCACCGCGCCGCGGGCAAAGCCCGTCGTGACTGTGCTGCCGCCGTTGATGCCAGTGAACGCCTTGTCCTCGGCATAGCCGCCCAGTTCCAGCGCCTTTTCGATGACCGGCGTGAAGTCCTTGTCCGCGCCGATATGCTTGAGTTCCGGATACGAGACTGCTGCTGTGGTGAAAACCCTGTCCGCGTAGCTCGCACGCGGCGGCATCAGGCAGTTCGTGGTGAACAGTACGGGCGCGGGGATGTCGGCAAATTCCTTTTGCTGGTTCTGCCACGCCGTGCCGAAATTTCCCTTGAGATGGGCATACTTTTTAAGGCCCGGGTAGCCGTGCGCGGGCAGCATCTCGCTGTGCGTATAGATGTTGATGCCCTTGCCCTCCGTCTGCTCGAGCAGGCGCTTCAAGTCGTGCAGGTCGTGGCCGGAAACCACGATGAACGGTCCCTTTTCCACCGTCAGCGGCACGGTGGTCGGCTCTGGCGTGCCGTAGGTCTCCGTGTTGGCCTTGTCGAGCAGCGCCATGCAGCGGTAGTTTTTCTCGCCGACCTCCAGCACAAGGGGGAGCAGGTCATCCATCCCCCAGTCCTCGCCGATGGCAAACAATGCCTTGGCAAAAAAGCGGTTGACCTCGCCGTCCGTATAGCCCAGCACCATCGCGTGGTAGGCGTACGCCGCCATGCCGCGGATACCGAACAGGATAAGCGACTTGAGGCTGCGGATGTCCTCGTCCGCCGTCCAGAGCCGCGAGACATCGTAGTCATTGTTGTGCCCGCAGGGTGACATGCAGGACGCGCAGTCCGGCACAAGACGGCTCTTCTCCGCCTTCACGCGTGCAGTCACATCGCGGATGGCCGCTTCGTCAAAGTTCACATTCGTGAGCGTAGTGAAAAGCGCCTCGATGATGAGGCTCCATGTGCCCTCGTTCACGCCGGGGCTGCCGTCCGCAGCGCGGGCAAGGCCGATGAGCGCGCCGGTCAGCTCGTCCTGCAAATTTGCCGTCTCGGCGCTCTTTCCGCACACACCCGCGCTGCCGGTGCAGCCCGTGCAGTGCGCCGCCTGCTCGCACTGAAAACAAAACATCTTGTTGTCCACCGAAAAAATCCTCCTCATTCTGTGGTCTTATCGATCATAGGATGACTCAAATCGTATCCAGTATTCTCCCGTCCGTCGAGATCGTCACGACCTGCCAGGGGATGAATTTACCGCTATTTTGCAGCGCGGTCTTTGCCGCGTGCTCGAGCCCGCCGCAGCACGGGACCTCCATTCGCACGACCGTCACGCTCTTGATGTCATTTTTTGCGATGATCTCGGTCAGCTTTTCGCTGTAATCCACGCTGTCGAGCTTCGGGCAGCCGACGAGCGTAATGTGGCCCTTGATGAACTTCTCGTGGAAGGCCGCGTAGGCGTACGCCGTGCAGTCCGCCGCGATGAGCAGCTTTGCGCCGGAGAAGTACGGCGCGTTCACGGGCACGAGCTTGATCTGCACTGGCCACTGGGAGAGCTGGCTCTCCTGCGCGGCAGGAACCACCGCTTCGCTCGCCGCCTTGTGCGCAAAGGTCTTGAGCTGCATGCCGGGGCAGCTGTGGTGCAGTGTCATCCCCTCCTTCTGCATTTTCTTCTGCTTGTTTTCAAGCACCGCCTGCTCGTCGTAGGCCGCGGCCTCGCGCTCGACAAAGGAAATCGCGCCGGTCGGGCACGTCGGCAGGCAGTCGCCCAGGCCGTCGCAGTAGTCGTCGCGCATCAGCTGCGCCTTGCCGTTTACCATGGCAATAGCGCCCTCGTGGCACGCTGCAGCGCAGGCGCCGCAGCCGTTGCATTTATTTTGATCGATCTCAATGATTCTCCGTTTCATTCCGTTTCATTGCAATACCTCCTTGCGTTTTCAAGCGTATTATAGTAGAATGCGGCCAGCAAGTCGGTTGAATTTTCAACGAAAGGCGTTTTTTATGAAAGAATTTTTTCCCATTCTCGCCGCCTCGCCGCTCTTTTCCGGCGTCACGGAGGACGAGCTTGACGCGATGCTCACCTGCCTTGCGGCAAAGACTGAGCATTTCCCCAAGGACGTGTTTCTCCTTCATCCCGGTGACACGGTCGAGGAGATCGGCATGGTGCTCTCCGGCTGTGCGCTCGTCGTGCAGGAGGATATCTGGGGCAACCGCAACATTCTCTCCCGCACTGCGCCGGGGCAGACCTACGCCGCGGCCTTTGCCTGCGCGCCAAACAGTGTCTCCAATGTGAGCGTCGTGACCGAAACGCCGACAACGGTGCTGTTTTTGAACGTCAAGCGCCTTTTGACGGTCTGTCCCTCCGCCTGCGCGCACCACAGCCGCATCATCCGAAACCTTCTGAGCGACCTTGCGGGAAAAAACCTGCTGCTCAATGAAAAGCTCACGCACATCGCCCAGCGCACGACGCGCGCCAAGCTCATGTCGTACCTCTCCGCTGAGGCGCAGCGGCGCGGCGCGGTCGAGTTTGACATCCCGTTCTCCCACCAGCAGCTCGCGGACTTTCTCGCCGTTGAGCGCAGCGGATTGTCGCTCGAGCTTGGAAAAATGAAAAAGGAAGGGCTTCTGGACTTTCATAAAGAGCACTTCGTGCTGAACATCTGAATTTTGCAAAAAAGGAGTTCCTCTTACCTTCAAGAGGAACTCCTTTTTCATTTTGTTCTCGCTTTATGCAGCGAGCTTTGCGTAGCGCATCAACATTGTCGCCATCTGCGCGCGGGTCGCCTCCCCCTGCGGGTTCAGCTTGCCGTCCATACCGTTGACGATGCCCGCCCCGACGGCCCAGCGCATCGCCTCGACCGCGTAGGGGCTGACGCTCGCGCTGTCAGTAAACGCGCTCAGATCACCCTGCACATCGGCCTTGACCAAGCCGCGGCTTTGCGCGTAGCGGTAGAGCATCGTCGCGAGCTGCTCGCGCGAGATCTTGCCGTCCGGGCTCGTGCCGTCGGACACGCCATGCTTGACCGCCCAATCCTGCGCGGCGGCATACCACGCACCCGTGCTGTTCGTGTCCGCGCCGTCCATGCGGGCCAAAATCGTCCAGAGCATCGCGCGGGTCGTGGCGGCGTTCGGCTCAAAGCCCTTGCCCGTGCCGGTCATCAGCTTTTCCTCGGTGACGAACTGCACGGCCCCGCTGTACCAGTCGCCCGCCTGCACGTCGGGATAGGGGTTGACATAAGTCCCGTCGTCCGGCTGCGGCTCGTCGGTCTTGCCGTCCTCCGCGGGCTTGGGCGAGGGCGCGGACGTGCCGATCCTCGTGATCGTATACTTGCCGCCCATTGTGACAGTGAAGCTGATCTTTCCGCCTGAGAGGGTGGATTCGATCCGAACACCGTTCGGATCGGTAACGACTACGCGCGCGTAGTCGCAGGCCACCGTCAGCGTGGGTCGTTTCGATGCCAGAATTTCATCGTTTGCACCCTTACTGCTCAATGTAACGGTCATCGTACTGCCGTTTTCCTCCACGGTCACCTCAGGGTCGAACTGCGCGGAACTGCCGCCGTCATCATCCGCCAGCGCGAAGGTCGCAAGGCTCAACGACAGCGTCAGCGCCAGAAGGAAAGAAAGTAACTTTTTCATGTGCCGCCTCCTTAATTTTCCGTCTCAGCGGTCGAAGCGCTGAACTCAAACGTGCCGACCGTCGTATCGCTCGCGCTGTCGTACGAGCTGAAGCGCAGCCCGTCCAGTTCGTTTTCGCTGATGGTCACGCCTTGCTGCACATAAGAGGGATAGTAGGGATCGCTGCTGCGATAAGGATTGCTCCAGTTGGGATAGAAGAACGTGTTGCACTCCTGCGTTCTGGCAAGAGGGTACGCAAGCGTCTTATTGCTTCCAGCAAACCATGGCAGGAAATCGAGATATTGCGGATCACCGTCAACGCTCAGCGTGTTGTAGTTCTTCGCGGTTTTAAACTCCGGGGCCTGATTAGATGTACAAATTCTGCCTTCCTCATCGCGATAGAAATTCAAGATACCATTACCAATCTCTCCGCTCCAGAGTACAGGCGTCCAACCATTGGTCTCATCATAGTCATGGTAGAAGAAGTTTTGCGACATCCACACCGTCCTGCCGGAATTGTTCACCAGATCATAATCATTGTTGACAAAGCGGTTTTGTCTCGCCTGCAAAAAGTAGATCTCTTCCAGCGCATCATCCATCAAAATGGCTGTGCCATTGCCGACAAACCAGTTGTCGACCATCTCAAGGTTTCCGCCCAGGTCTGTATCGAGGTGCAGTGCGGTGCCGTTCTTGTAAAACACGGAGCTCCATCCGCCCCACGCTGGCGCACAATCCTCGCTGCTGTGGATCGCGCAGTAGTAGTTCTCAAAAATACAGCCGTTATAGACGCCTTGCCCCTTGCCGTAAATCGCGGAGTTTCGTGTAACCCCATCTGCAAGGTATTCATTTGTTGTTCCATCGCCGATGAAACGGATGCCCTCGACATTGCAGGAAACATCGCTGAGTTTCACACCGCCGCAAATCGTGGTGGAAATCAAGTCATCTTCAAATCCAGCGCCGCGCAGCGTCACGAGGCTCTTGGTATCCGGGATCTCAATTTGGCCGTTGATCTCGCCGCTCGGAAGCTGAAAAACAACAAAGTCATTACGCCGGCCCGTTTCTACCAGCTCTTTGATACCTTCATCAAGTTTATCCCAGTGATCTTTGAGGCCTGCTTTAATACTATTGCTGATTGTTTCGCCGGTATTCCCTGTCACTGGAACGTAAGTATAGACATTCGGCAGATAGCTCGCCATGCTCATATTTTCAGCAAGGATATCTGTCTCGTCATTCCCTTTCACAATGCTCACTTTGTAGATCCAACTGCCGACAGACTTTTCCGTAACAAGGTGCCGCTCCCACGTCTCGGTCACAGTGCTGCCAGTGGTTGAATCATAGTTTTCCAAACTCACAGGGATCGTAACCGGATAGTACTCACAGCCGTGGTCGGTCGGCAGAAGCTCCAGTTTGAAAACGTAACCGGCATTCTCGATCTCCCTGCGGATATCCTCGCGCAGCTTATAATCATCCTGAATGTACTCAAAAACGCGCGGCGAAAAGAACATCTCCTGATAGGTTCCGTCCTCACGGATCACGCCTCTCTCATCCTTACCGAAGGGTCCTATATCTCCAAGATTCTCCTGATATTCCGCCGTGCCGAGATAATAGGTCCTTTCGTTCCAAGTGAATCTCGTAACCAGATTGTCCGAGATTTCTGCGTATTCATCTGAGTCCTGCCCAATAACTTTCCCTGTAACTTTGTCGCCATAGGAACGGATACAGGTGATGTTAACGCGGCTTGTATGACGTTCGCCATCAGTATATTCAATGTATCCGGTTGCTTGTTTGCCCGTTGGCTCAGCAAGAACGATTCTCCAAAGGCCATTGTCATCAATTGGATTCAACCCCGTAATGATTGTATTGTCCCATTCCAAATTCTCATCAGATGTGATCCCCCTATAACCATTCTGCGTTTGCAGCATCAGCGCAATACCATACGTGCCGGCAGGAAGGATCACTTCATTTTCTCCGGAATAGTTCGTACCATTGTATTGCAGCACCAGCTCGCCGACAAGCGGCTCGCTGCCCGCACGAAGCTGCGCGTCGAGCTTGTACCACTGATTGTTGCAGTGGAACATGAGCACATAGGACGCGCTGTCTACTCCCGACCAATCTTCGGGCAGTTGATTCCATAAAATTAGATTTCCGCCGTTAAATTCGTTGCCAGGTCGAAGCATCAAATTGCCAAACAAAGTGCGTCCAGCACTATTTTTCTGGATCGCATAGCATTTGACATCACCCTTTTGGAAAAGTTCCTCTGTTGCGTTAATTACTACATTATCCTTAGTATAATACAGCACTGGCAATACAAGCACTTCACTCTGGTATGCCGTATAAACCGTTGCAGCATCGCTTTCCGCGCCGAGGCGAAGCACAATCGCCCCGTTTTCATTATCCTCTGTCGGCAGTTGAGATTTCTCTCCATCGCCGCCCTGCTGAGAATCATTCTCCCCCATTTCAACGGTTTTCTCTTGTTCCTCAGCGCCCGTGTTCTCCTCCATTCCAGTTGCTACCGCGGCGATAGGTAATAGGCTTACTACCATCAACAGCGCTAACAGCATGCTCAGTGCTCTATGCTTCATGTGTGTTCTCCTCATTTCCTATAAATTTCCGGGGTCTGTGCATTCTTTATCAGCATACACGCTTCCGTGCGGGAAAACAATATGCTGGGAGCATACCCTTTGCAAAAAAGGAGGAAACGCCGCGGCGTTTCCTCCTTTTTTCTTTAATTGTCCGCCGTTACGATCTGCAAGAGGTCGACGGCGTATCCTGCCGCGTTTTCGACATTTACCCCGTTGCCGCGGAACACGCAGTTATTGAAATCCAGCGTCTCCGTGCCCGGCATTGCGGCGATGCGCACGGCGGTACCGTTGTCTTCGTACACGCTGTCGCCATAGTAGCTGCCCGAGCACGTCGCGCCGCCGCGGTTGTCGAGCCACAGCCCCACGCCGTTGCCGCGGAACGTGCAGCCCGTGGCGTTGACCCAGCTGCCGAGGCCGCCGTAAGCGCCGATCTCCCAGTTTTCAAACGTGCAGCGGTGCAGGAATGCTCCTTCGCTCGCCGAAAGGCCGATGCCCGTGCCATCGCCCATAAAGCGGACGTTCGTGATGTTCGAGGGGTGAATGCCGCGCGTCGCAATCGTCACCGTGCCGGTGAAGGTCGTGCCGCCCTCGCTGCCGACCAGATCGCAGCAGAAATTTTTCATCGTCAGTCCACCCTCGTATGTCACCGCGGGCAGCTGCAAAATGTAGACCGACTTTCGATCCGCCTCGTGCGCGAGCGTGTCGAGCAGCTCGTTCAGGTCGTCGATCGTTGCCATCGGGTAGTCATTTTCGGTCAGCATCACGACCGGGACGCGCGTGATCTTGACTGTGTGGCGCAGACGCAGCGTGTCGCCATTTTTGAGGTAGATCGTCCAGATGACGTTGCCCTCGCCCTCCTTGAGCTGCTCGGTGTGATAGCTCGGGATGGCCTCGATCGCCGCGTTGGAGTTCGTCGGGATGCATGTCTCATCGATCTGCAAAAGAGTGATGCCATCGCACGGCGTGGTCGTCACCTCATAGTGGTCGACAAGGGCGAGAAATTCATTCTTCTTGGCCACGCCGCCGCCATTGTCGACAAAAACGCGGGAGCTCGACACCTGGCCGCGCACCTGATCCTCGCGGACCTCTACGGTGAAAAGCGGCTGGCCGAAAAACGGCGCGCCTCCCTGCGATTCAAAGCTCAGCGCCAGATGGAATGTCTGTCCGTCCGCTTCGTAGATAAGCTCCGCGCCCTGCGCGTCGATGACCTTTCCGTGGTCGGCAAAGCCCACCGCCGTCAATGTCACCACCAATATCGCCGCCAGCAGGAGCGCCGCGGTGATGCGCCTGTGGCGTTTCGGCTTTGGCATTTCCGCAGGGCGCTTTTCGATCAGCACGCTTTCACAGTAGGGGCAGAACGAAGCGTTTTCGACAAGCAGCGCGCCACAATGCGGACAGTGCTTTTCCTCAAAATTCATCTCACAGCACCTCCATCAGCGCTCGCGCGCTCTGATAGCGCTGCTCCGGCGCGGTCATCGTGCACTTGCGCACAATGCGGCCCATTTTCCCCGCCGCCATCTCGCGTGAAGGGTGCTTACCCGTGAGCATGATATTGAGCAGCACACCGAGCGAAAAAATGTCCGCCCGCTCGTCGGACTGGAAGATGCCGTACTGCTCGGGCGCGGCAAAGCCCGTCGTGCCGAGCACCTGCGTGTCGCTCTCGGACTCGTCCTTGTAGATGCGCGCGGCGTCAAAGTCGATGAGCACAGCGTCGCTGCCGCGCAGGATGACGTTTTCCGGTTTGACGTCGCGGTGCACCGCGCCCATCGAGTGCAGCACATGCAGCGCTTGGCAGAGCTGCATCGTGACCTGCCGCGCTTCCCTCTCCGTAAGCCGTGCCCCCATCAGAAGCTCTGCGAGCGTGTCGCCCTGCACGTATTCCTCCAGCACGGCGGTTTGACCGTCCTGCTCCGCCGCTTCCATGATCTGCGGCAGATGCGGGCACAGCACTGGCAGCAGACGGCGATAGACCTCGCCGCTGCCGCTGTAGCGGCGGAAGACATAGCGCGTGCCGCTTTTCTTATGCCGCACGACGGAGACAGTCCCGCGTGGGCTCTGCTTCAGCACGCGGAGCGTGTCGTATTCGGTTGTCACAGCCTCCAAAAAGCTCTCATACAGCGCCATAAATTTCACACCCTATGCAGCCAGCATATTGTTTTCGCCTGTTGAAAACGGTAAAATAAACATGAAGTATTATACTGGGGACTTGAATTTTTGTAAAGGCGGAAGATGGATGAAGATCGATATGGCACGAAAAAGCACGGATAATCTGCGCAGTGAGCTGATGGACACACCTGATCTGACGACATTTCTTGCGGCAAACGAGGATAACTTCTCCTCGGCAAGCGCTGTGGCACGGCTCAACGAAATGCTTGAAAAGAAGGGTCTTTCCAAGGCAGCGCTCGCCAAGCAGTCCGGCATGAGCGAAATATACTTGCACCAGATTTTTGCGGGACGGCGCAATCCCTCGCGCAGCCGCATGCTGTGCCTGTGCTTTGGATTGAGCGCCTCGCTCGAGGAGACGCAGGAGCTTCTGCGCCTGTGCGGCCTCGCCGAGCTCTATCCCAAGGTCCGGCGCGACGCGATCATCATTTACGGGCTGCTGCATGGCATGGACCTTTTCGCCGTCAACGACCGGCTGTTCTCCGAGGACGAGGAAACGCTGTTCTGACACTTATACGCTGAAAAGCGACACGACCAGGCAAAAAGCACCTGCCTTGAAGGCAGGTGCTTTTCCCTATTCTCTTCCGCCCGACGTTTTCTTCGCGCGCTCCAGTGCGCGCCGCAGCGGCGGGAAGAGCACGAAGACGAGGACCGTATTTGACACGCAGTGGATGACGTCATACGGGATGCCCGAGACCCACCATGAAAACGCCATCTGCCATCCGCCGATGAAAAAATACGGAATGGCGCACAGCACGCCGAAGCACAGCCCGTGCAGCCCCGCGATGGCCGCCCAGAGCGCGCGGCTCTCGCTTCTGCGAAACGGCAGCGCGGCGAGCACGACGATCGGCCAGACGTAGAGATACATCAGGTTCCAAAGCCCCGCGCCGTAGAGCGCGATCTCGAGCAGGGCAAAGCCGAACGCCGGATAAAGCGCCTTCGCCCCGTACACCGCCGTGGCCAAAAGCAGCAGCAGCGTGACCGGATGCACGTTCGGAATAAGGCGCAGGCACTCCTTGCCCGCGACCATCAGCGCGCAGAAAAGCGACAGCTCCGCGATCTCGCGGATGCTGAGTCTTGCGGACTTACCAGCCGACATTCAGCACAAAGTCGTACACATCGCCGTCCGCGACGGGCTGGCTGTCCACGCCGAGCTCGGCAAACGTGCCGTTCACGCTGTAGCCCCACCACTGCTGCTCGCTCTCATCGGCGGTCTCGCCGTCCACAGTCAGCACATAGAGGCCGTACTCGCTCTCTGTGCCCTCGATGAGGTCTTCCTGCTCGAGCGCGCCGCGCAGGTACTCTTCGTCGGTGTGGATGGTGAAGGTCGTGTCGTCGCCGTTCAGGTGGTCGACGTTGACGGTGATCTCCTTACCGCCCTGCTGCGTCTCCGGCTTGTTTATCTGACAAATGACGAGCGCGGCAGCCGCCAGCACAAGCACGATGATGAGGGCGATGACGCCTTTGTTGTTTTTCTTCTGCATTTTGCTTTCTCCTTCTCTTGCTGAAAAATGCCGCCTTTGAGCGGCAAAGCGAAGCATTCGATGCCTTTGAACGCTGCGTCGTATTTTACCGCCAAAGCGGCAAAATGTAAAGCCCCAGCCGTCGCGCCGATCCTCCGACTTTTTTCTGCGCAAAAGGCTTTGCGCATCGCCGCGCGATGCGGTATAATGAGTTTTACGTTCCGCCCGCTTTCGGGCGGACATTGCTGATTCACTTGACCGCGCCGCTTCGGCGCCCGATATACGAAAGGAACATTTTATGGATCTCATTCAGGCCCTTGCTGCCGAGCTCGGCAAAGACCCCCGGCACGTTGAAAACGTCGTGCGCTTGCTCGACGAGGGCAACACCATCCCCTTTATCGCCCGCTACCGCAAGGAGCTCCACGGTGCAATGGACGATACCTCTCTGCGCACGCTCGAAGAGCGGCTCCAATACCTCCGCGGTCTTGAAGAGCGCCGCGAGGCGGTGAAAAAGTCCATCGACGAGCAGGGCAAGCTGACCGATGAGCTCGCTGCCGCCATCGACAGCGCCAAAACGCTTGCCGAGGTCGAAGACCTCTACCGCCCCTACAAGCAAAAGCGCCGCACCCGCGCCACGATGGCGAAGGAAAATGGCCTTGAACCACTCGCCGCGCTGCTCTTCGCGCAGGAGCGAGACTGCCCGCGGCCCGAGGAGGCCGCGCGCGACTTTGTCGACCCCGAAAAGGGCGTCGAGACAGTCGAGGACGCCCTGCAGGGCGCGAGCGACATCATCGCTGAGCAGATCTCTGACGACGCCGCCATCCGCAAGAGCCTTCGCGCGCTCATTTCCCGTCATGGCCAGCTTGTGAGCAGGGCCGCGACCGAGGACGACAGCGTCTATCGCCTATACTACGATTTTACGCAGTCTGTCGCCCGCTTGCAGGGGCATCAGGTGCTCGCCATCAACCGCGGCGAAAAAGAGGGCATTTTGAAAGTCACCGTCGCGCTCGACCGCGAGCAGGCGCTCCCGCTGCTGCGCCGCGCGGTCGTGAAGCCCGGCTCCGCCGCCATGGAATTCGTCAAGTCCGCCGCCGAGGACGCCTACGACCGCCTGATCTTCCCCTCGCTCGAACGCGAGGTGCGAAATCAGCTCACTGAGCAGGCAGACGAGGGTGCCATCGGCCAGTTTGCGCTCAACTTAAAGCCGCTTTTGATGCAGCCGCCGGTCAAGGGCAAGGTCACGATGGGCCTTGATCCCGGTTACCGCATGGGCTGCAAGGTCGCCGTCGTGGACGGCACAGGCAAGGTGCTCGACACCGCCGTGGTCTACCCGACCTACGGCGAGCGGCAGAAAAATGAAGCCATCGCCGCGCTGGCAACGCTCATCAAAAAGCACGGTGTGGAGCACATCGCCATCGGCAACGGCACGGCCAGCCGCGAGACCGAACAGATGGCCGTCGAGCTCATCCGTCAGGTGAACGAGGGCAGTGCGCACGTGAGCTACATGATCGTCTCTGAGGCGGGCGCGTCCGTGTACTCGGCGAGCAAGCTCGCCGCCGAGGAATTCCCGCAGTACGACGTGAACCTCCGCTCCGCCGTGTCCATCGCGCGGAGATTACAGGACCCGCTTGCCGAGCTCGTGAAGATCGACCCCAAGGCCATCGGCGTGGGGCAGTATCAGCACGACATGCCGCAAAAGCAGCTCGACGAGGCGCTGAACGGTGTGGTCGAGGACTGCGTCAACGCCGTCGGCGTGGATATCAACACGGCGTCGCCGTCGCTCTTGCAGCGCGTGGCGGGATTGAACGGCACGACGGCGAAAAACGTCGTCGCGTACCGCGAGGAGAACGGCGCGTTCACCTCACGCGCGCAGATCAAGAAAGTGCCAAAGCTCGGCCCCAAGGCCTTCCAGCAGTGCGCAGGCTTCCTGCGCGTGCCGGAGAGCAGGAGCGTTCTCGACAACACCGCCGTCCACCCCGAGAGCTATGACGCCGCGAAGGCGCTGCTCGACCTGACCGGCCACACGCTCGCCGACGTGAAGGACGGCAGGCTCGCCGATCTGCCCGATCGCGTCAAGGCCTACGGCGAGGACAAGGCCGCGGGTGAGATCGGCGTCGGCGTTCCCACGCTTCGCGATATCGTCTCGGAGCTCTTAAAGCCCGGCCGCGACGTGCGCGACGAGCTGCCAAAGCCCATCCTGCGCACCGACGTTCTTGAAATGAAAGACCTAAAGCCCGACATGGTGTTGACCGGCACGGTGCGCAACGTCATCGACTTCGGCGTGTTCGTGGACATCGGCGTGCATCAGGATGGACTTGTCCACATCTCGCAGGTGTCGAACAAGTTCATCAAGCACCCGTCCGAGGTCGTGTCCGTCGGCGACGTCGTCAAGGTCGTCGTGCTGGAGGTCGACGAGAAGAAAAAGCGCATCAGCCTCTCCATGAGGCAGGCGAAATAAGTTTCGTCCTGCAGTTGACATAAAAACTCCCACGGTTCCGGTGATACCGGAACCGTGGGAGTTTTTCATTTTATCGTATACTGATTTACAGCAGGTCGGCCAGCTCCAACACGAGCTTTTCGCTCTTTTCCCAGCCGAGGCAGGCGTCGGTGATGCTCTTGCCGTAGGTGCCCTCGCTGATCTTCTGGTTGCCGTCCTCGATGTAGCTCTCGATCATCAGGCCCTTGACGAGCGCGTTGATGTCATTCGAGTGGCGCTTGGAGTGCAGGACCTCCTTCGCGATGCGGATCTGCTCCAAATACTGCTTGCCGGAGTTGGCGTGGTTGCAGTCGACAATGCAGGCGGGGTTCTTGATGCCCTTTTCCTCGTACAGCTTGTGCAGCTGCATCAGGTCTTCATAGTGGTAGTTGGGGCGGCTGTCACCCTTTTCGTTCACATAACCGCGCATGATGGCGTGGGCGTAAGGGTTGCCCGCGGTCTCGACCTCCCAGCCGCGGTAGAGGAACGTGTGGTCGCCCATCGCCGCATAGATGGAGTTCATCATCACGCTCAAGTCGCCGCCCGTGGGGTTCTTCATGCCGACGGGCACATCAATACCGCTCGCGACGAGGCGGTGCTGCTGGTTCTCAACCGAGCGCGCGCCGACGGCGACATAGCCCAGAATGTCGGAGAGATAGCGGTAGTTTTCGGGATAAAGCATCTCGTCGGCACAGGCAAAGCCGGTCTCCTGCACCGCGCGGGTATGGAGACGGCGGATGGCGATGATGCCCTCGAGCATGTCGGGCTTTTTGCTCGGGTCGGGCTGGTGGAGCATGCCCTTGTAGCCCGAGCCGTTGGTGCGCGGCTTGTTCGTGTAGATGCGCGGGACGATCAGGATCTTATCCTTGACCTTTTCCTGCAGGGGGACGAGGCGGCAGACATAGTCCATCACGCTGTCCTCGCGGTCGGCAGAGCAGGGGCCGATGATGAGCATCAGGCGGCTGTCACGCCCGTCGAGGATCGCGCGCATCTCTTCCACGCGCGCCTCACGCACCTTGGCGACCTCTTCCGTGACGGGGAACTCTTTTTTAATGTCCATCGGGATGGGGAGTTTACGGATGAATTTTGCATTTTGCTGCATAATGAATACTCCTTGTCGATAATTGACCGATATTGTTTATTATTTTACAGCGTTCCCCGCGGTTCTGCAAGCGCGATTTCATAGCGGACTGTATAAAGATTCGAAAACGGCACATGCAAATTCTATCGAATCTCGAAAACGGCGGTCAATTCCGCCCGAGCGCTTCCAACGGCTGTGCAGCCGTGCTCCTTATTTCCTTTTTTGTTGCCGTGAACCTCATTCGTATAAACGCAGATGCGTTTCATGCCGGTACAGTGCATCAATTTCCCGTTTGGTTTTATCTTTCTCTTTCGCACATCTTGAGCGTTTTCTAAACTTTTTATTGATATTTATGTATTTTACACGGTCAAATTATCCATTTTCATAACATTTTTATCGGTTGAAATGTGGAAATTATCTCATTTGACTGAATTTAACAACTCCTTTTCGCGATTCCGGATTAGACTGCTGATAGAAAGGGTGCACGGCAGAGTGGTATGTGGCTGCCGCGCGCCGAACCGGACACATAAGAGGAGGAATCATTATGCTGACGATCGAACTCAACATGTACCACGCTGTTGCTCTGGGCGCTTTCCTGTTCTGGCTGGGCGGCGTCATCACCGACAAGGTCTCGCTGCTCAGCCGCTACTGCATCCCCGCTCCGCTGGTCGGCGGACTCTGCTTTTCTATCCTCAACTGCATTCTCTATTCCATGGGCATCGCGTCCATCAACTTCGACGCGACGCTGCAAACCGTCTTTATGATCATGTTCTTCACCACCGTTGGCTTCACGGTCAGCATCCCCGCACTGCTCAAGGGCGGCAAGGCCGTCATCCTGTGCCTTGCCATCTCCATCGTGATGATCCCGCTGCAAAACTTCCTTGGCGGCGGCGTGATGGCGCTCTTCGGGCGCGATCCGCTGCTCGGTATCGGCTGCGGCTCCATCGCTCTGGTCGGCGGCCCTGGCACGGCGGCAGCGTTCGGCCCCGACCTTGAAGCCGCGGGCGTGGTCGGCGGCAGCG
>OOCX01001391.1_pt1 | contig 14931 bp, 9 predicted proteins | sample 1671231 | NCBI WGS metagenome assembly OOCX01 (sample SAMN06348135, study PRJEB24527) | human gut metagenome | biome: human gut; feature: ankylosing spondylitis patient; material: feces | host: Homo sapiens | place: China | collected 2015-10 | reverse complement strand
TTGCAAGCAGATGGCGTGCAAAGTCGCCAGACGCTCTTTGTGCGGTGTTGCCTTATACCAACTGGTTCCGGTTGCAGATCTTCAGATTTTCGATGACCTTCTTTACGTCCTGTGTGCTGTCCTTGGCACAGATCAGAACGGCATCGTCAGTGTCTACCACGATCAGATCTTCCACGCCCACTGCTGCGATCAGACGCTTGCCGCCGCAAATGGTGCTGCGTTCGGTGCCGATCGTAATGACATCGCCCTCGATATAGTTGCCGTATTCATTGGTGGAGTTGATGCGTTCCACTGCCAGCCAGTTTCCCACATCGTCCCAGCCGAAGCTGCCCGGCAGAGTGTAGATGTTCTCTGCCTTTTCCATGACACCGAAGTCAATGGACTCGCTGCGGAATGCGTGATACTCGGTTTCCAGCACTGACGGGAATTCCGCAGTTCCCACAGCCGCTTCAATGCGTTCCAGACCAGCGTAGATGTCCGGCATCAGGGATTCCAGATTTGCCAGAATGGACGATGCCTTCCAGACGAACATGCCACTGTTCCAGAGGTACCGGTGAGAAGCCAGATACTGCTTTGCAGTTTCCAGATCCGGCTTTTCTACGAAACGCTCTACCCGATAAACGCCAGCCATGCCCAGATCGGTGTCCCGTTCGAAATTGATGTAGCCATAGCCGGTTTCCGGATAGGTCGGCGTAATGCCGATGGTCACCAGATTCTGATCCTTTTCTGCCACTGCCACTGCCTGCCGCAGGGTGTCCACATACATTTCCTCATAGCGGATCAGGTGGTCAGAAGGCAGCACCAGCATCATCGCCTCGCCGTATTTCTTGCGGATCACAGCGGCAGCCAGACCGATACAGGGAGCCGTGTTTCTGGCACAGGGCTCCAGCAGGATATTTTCCTCCGGCAGCTGGGGCAGCTGTTCCTTTACCAGTGCGGCATAGTTGACATTGGTCACCACAAATACGTCGTCCATTGCCACCATCGGCAGCAGACGCTTGACGGTTTTCTGGATCATGGTTTCTCCGTCCTTGGTCAGAGAGAGAAACTGCTTGGGATAATTGCCACGGCTCTTGGGCCAGAAACGTTCGCCTCTGCCGCCTGCCATGATTACTGCGGTCACTTTCATGAGTGATCTCCTTTCTCTTGTTCCTGCTCCTGCATCTGCTCCTCCTGATACAGCAGTTCCTGTGCATCGTGAGCATTGGCTTCCTCGTTGGTTTCACCGGGGAACAGGGCAGTTTTCAGTGTCATCAGAATGATACGCAGGTCCAGAAAAATGGAATAGTTCTCGATATACATGAGATCCATTTTCAATTTATCATAGGGCAGGGTATCATACAGACCGGTGACCTGTGCATAACCAGTCAGTCCTGCCTTTACCTGAAGCCGGAACTCGAATTCCGGCATGGTTTTCTCGTATTCCTCCGCCAGTTCCGGACGCTCCGGACGGGGACCCACCACGGACATATCGCCGCGGAGAATATTGATCAGCTGGGGCAGTTCGTCCAGACGACACTTCCGCAGGACCCGTCCCACCCGTGTGATACGGCTGTCGTTTTCCTTTGCCAGCTGCGGGCCGGCCTTTTCAGCGTTGACCACCATGCTGCGGAATTTGTACACGTAAAATTCCTTGCCGTGATAGGTCAGCCGCTTCTGCTTGAACAACACCGGACCGCCGTCGTCCAGCTTAATGGCAATGGCGGACAGCAGCATCAGCGGGGACAGCAACACCAGAAAGACCACCGCAAAAACAAGGTCGAAGATACGCTTTCCCAGCCGCTGTTCAAATGTCAGCCCATAGTTCCGGCACAGCAGCAGCGGCGTATCAAACAGCCGGATCTCCTCTGCCCCTCTCAGGATAATATCCGAAATTTTCGGGGCAATATACGCCCGCACATTCTGTGCGAAGCAATATTTGATAAGATCGTTCCGCAGCTTTCCGGAAACTTCACAGAGGATAATGCCCTCATACCGTGCAATTGCCTCCTGAATCTCCTCCGGCGGTGCATTGGCACTGACGGATTCACAGATCATATACTTGTCCACGCGGCGGCTCATTTTCAGCACCAGCTCCGCGGCATTCCGGTCGCCGTAGATGACTACCAGCTTTCGCGGCGGGTACAGCCGGAAACATAAGCGATTGGTCAGCACGATCCACAAAATCAGCACCGCCAGATCGGCAATGGTCAATAGGATCATTGGCACTGCCGCGGAAAAATCACGGTTGACAACGCTGATCTGGAAATAGGTCACCACATTGACACAGAAGATCGACAGCGTCTGGGAGTAGAACATGTCCGTTCGCTTGAGGTAGCCGATCTTCAGCCCGCCGAATGACTTGGCGAACAGCAGAACCAGCACCACATAGATCAGGATCATGACCCAGTTGCCGCGGCGATAGAACGGCAGCAGAATGGCATCGCTGTAGCTTTCATACCACACCCATGCAAAGCCGGCGGCATACAACCCCACCAGCAGCACCGCTGCAAAAAATGAAAAGATCCGTTTGAACTGATCTCGGTTATAGTTTTTTTTCATCATATTCTCACAGCACATTTCTGTGCTGACATGCTTTCCTTTCCACAGGATCCGCCGGAAGAATCCCGGCAAAACTGCATCTCGGCACTGCACGAAGCAGACACCGCAGCACACACTTTTATTATAACAGAGGGTACACCACTTTGTCAAGTATTTTCCATATAGTGCAATGTTTTCTGCTTCTGTTTCGTGCTTTTTTTGCACAAAATGACGGTTTGTGCAGAGCAGCACCTGAAATTTCTGCCGTCAACCGCAAAATGCACACAGACATTCCGCCTGTGTGCACTGCAAAGAAGACTACTGAAGATTACTTGTGAAACTCTAATTTAAGAGGCAGTATTGCCGCCGGAGTTGTTCAAATTCGGCATTTCCGGCGGTGTGCCGCCCTGTCCGCCGCCGGCAGGTGCTCCGCCGTTCATGCTGCCGGTTCCGCCGTTTGCTGTGACCTCTGTGCCGCCGCTGACGGAGCCGCCTTCTCCATAGCCGTCCTCGTTGAGGGTGCCGTCATAGGTACCGCCGGTAACAATGGTATAGTCGGCGGAATCGCTGTCGCCAATGCCATAGATCACATCGGAAACGGCTTTCGGGGATTGCAATGTTGCAAGAACCGTACCGTTCTTGTCCACAATGCTGATCTGTTCCCCTGCTGCGGCATTGCAGTTGGTGGCGATCAGACAGCCGCTTTCCGGATACTCCATCATGCCCTTGCTGGACAGTGCCAGCAGGGTGCCGCCGGTAATGGTCATGGCATAGGAGCCGCTGTCAGAGCCGCCGGTGTTCAGCCCGTCATCTGATGCGTCCAGAATCCGGACATTGCCGCCGCTGATGGTCATTTCCGCCTTGGATTCCACACCCTCGGTACAGCTGTGAATCGTAATATCCCCGCCGGAAATTTCCAGATCGCCGTGGCTGCTGATGCCCTTGTTGTCGGAGGTGATCTCCAGCGTGGTGCCGGAGAACACTGCCGTTCCTGCCGCATGTACAGCATGGTCGGTGGAATCAATGGTGCAGCTGCCACCGCTCATGGTCAGGTTGCCGCCGCACTTGATGCCCTTGCTGGTGGCATCTTCCGCAGCAGTGGTCATGGCAGCTGCCGCAGATGCTCCTGCGTCTGTGGAGGAATCTGCGGTGCTCTGCATGGCTGCTGCCGGAATCGCACTGGCATCACTGGCAGCGGCGTTCTGGCGGTTGTCTGCATTGTCGGGCGGTATGTTGCCGTTACCGCCGAAATTGCCGCCGCCGAAGTTGTTCGGCTGGAAATCGTCCTGTGCAGAAGCGGCAACTGTACCGGTGGTGGTAATGGTCACAGCACCGCCGGAAACTGTCAGGTCGCCGTCTGCCTGAATGCCGTCCTCGGCACTGGTCACATCGACTTCTCCCGCCTGTAACTCCAGCGAACCGGTGCAGTTCACGCCGTCTTCCGCGGCATCAATGGTCAGCTTGCCGCCGGCAATTTCCACATCGCCGCCGCAGTGGATTCCCTTGCTGCTGTTGACTTCGCCGGTTTCCGTATTCACAGCCGTACCGCTGCTGGTCAGATGATACGTACCGTCTGCGATCCACACCAGCGTTTCCGCCTGCAAACAGTCGCCGCCAGCCTGCACTGTTGCACTGCCCTGCTCCAGCTGGAGAAAGCCCTTGGTGTCGTCGTTGGATTCTGTGGACTTGATGCCGTCATTGCCGGCAGTGACGTTCAGGTCTGCCCCGAACATTGCCACGCAGTCCTTGCCCTTTACGCCGTCCTGTGCAGCTTCTACGGTGATCGTACCATTCACCAGCTTCAGGTCGTCCTTGCAGACGATACCGTCCACGCTGCTGCCTGTGACAGTCAGACTGCCGCTGCCGTTGATCGTCAGTTTATCCTGTGCAAACAGGGCACAGGCGGAAACGTTGCAGCCGTTGATCTCTGTATCGGCGTTGTCCGCACTGTCTGTCAAAATGTTTTGTGAACCTTTCGCCAGTGACAGAATGGTGCGTTTTTCGTTGGTGCAGACCAGAGCCGGTCCGGAGGGACTGGTGATCTCCACACCGTCCAGATACAGCTTGACTTTTTCCGAGCCGGTCACAAGGACTTGTCCCTTGGTCAGCTTGCCGCTGAGCCGATAGGTGCCGCCGGCGGAAATGGTGATGCAGTTGTCCTTGACGGAAACCGCCTTGGTATTGCCTTTCACCTTGGTGCTGTCGTCCTCCAGCGTGATCTCTGCATCAAATGCGTCATAGTTGTCGCAGAGGTCATCTTCGTCTGTGGTCACGCCGGCTTCGCCGGACTGTATCGCCGAAAGGCTCTGTCCGACGGCAGCTTCTGCTGTGTCGTTGTCGTCCAGCGTGGTAGTCTGTGCAGTGCTGCTGCCGCTGTCTGTGCCGGACGAGTTGGTGTTCTGTGCACAGCCGGTGCAGGTGATCATTGCCGCTACCGCCATGCTCATTGCCCAGGCAAATATTTTCTTTTGCATGATACGCACGCTCCTTTTTGATTCTGGTACCCCATGGTGTGAATTTGTCATGTGTAAAACTCCTCGATATGTGATACCCAATTCCCCAAGCGTGGTTTTGATCTCTGTTTCTATACTGTATTATCGCATACGTTTATGGAAACTGCGTGAAAATCCTGCGTGAAGCTGCAAAAAGCTGTGTGGAAGAAACTTCCGCATTTCAAAGGGCAACAGAAAAACGCCCGACAGAATCTGCCGGACGCTTTCCCGAAAAATAATAAGGAGAATGTATGAAAAAAACAAGATGTCAAGAATGTTGGAGCAACACCGCACAAAGCCTATGCATCAGATGCTTTGTTTGATGCTGCATCAAGAACGCAGATCAGTTATTTTCTGTCTGCTGCACTTCTGCCAGTGTCACGTCAACCTTTTTGGTTTCGCCGGCACGGACATAAGTCAGCGTGATCGTATCCCCAGCCTTGTACTGGTTCTTGACTGCGTTCAGTTCTTCTGTGGTGCTGATCGTCTGATCCTGAATGCCGGTGATAACATCACCCGGCTGTAAACCAGCCTGATCGGCCGCACCGCCGGCGGTTACGCTAAAGATATAGGCACCCACCGGAATATTGTAAGCCTGTGAAACCGCTTCTGTCACGTCTTGACAGGAGATGCCCAGCTGCGGGCGGCCGGTCACATAGCCATAGTTGATCAAATCATCGACAATGCTCTTTGCCTCCGACATCGGAATTGCAAAGCCAATGCCCTCTACTGTCGCTTCACCGGAATAGGTGCTGGACATTTTGGCGGAGTTGATACCGATCACCTGACCAGAGCTGTTGATCAGCGGACCGCCGGAGTTACCGTTGTTGATGGCGGTATCCGTCTGGATCAGCGTCATGGTGTTGTCGTTAATGGTAACCTTCCGATCCAGTGCAGAGATAATGCCGCAGGTTACGGTGTTCTGGAACTGCAAGCCCAGCGGGTTACCGATTGCCACAACCATTTCACCGACTTCACAGCTGCTGCTGTCGCCGAATTCTGCGGGAGTCAAGTTGTCTGCATCGATTTTCAGCACAGCAATATCCGCTTCCTTGTCGTATGCCACGATTCTGGCATCATAAGTGGTTTCCTCGTCAGACATCTGGATCTGTACGGAAGATGCTTCGCCATAACCGTATTCGTCATCGTAAATAACGTGGGCGTTGGTGACAATATAGCCGTCCTTCGACATGATGATGCCGGTGCCGACACCAGTCATACCCTGCGAACCGTTGTTGCCCTGCGAGCCGTAGCCAAAGAAGCCGCCGTAGCCGTTCATGGGGTTATTGTTGCTGCCGTTGGACGAGGAGAAAGTGGACTGTACGCCGACAACCGACGGTGTCACTTTCTTTACAATATCCGCTACCGACATGGAACCGTTGGTAGAAGCCAGCTGAATCCAGCTCTGACTGGAGTCGCTCTTTTTGGAAGAACTGCTGTCGCCGGTGCTGCTTTCTGCGGCAGAACTGTCATTGCTTGCAACGATCGAACTGCTGTTGTCCGCATTTGAGGAACGAATGCCCTCATAGACACCGATCGAACCGCCGGACACCAGAACCATTGCCAGCACAAACGCTGCCACTTTCAGTCCGGTATGCTTTTTCTTCGGCTTCTTGTTGGGGTCGCCGCCGTTGGGATCGGAGTAGTAGTTTACATAAGAGTAGCCGCCGTTGTTGCCGCTGCCGCCGTTTCCGGTGGGAGTGGTCTGACCGCCTGCCGGATTGTTATAGGCAGAGCCGGCAGCGTTCTGCTGCTGGTATGCACCGCTGTGCACTGCCTCGTCCTGATGCGGTGTGGTGTTGCGGTAGTACCCGTTCTGATATGCATACGGATTTGCTGCACCGTTGACACCGGAACCGGCATTTCCTGCCGGAGCTGCGGTATTTGCAGCACCGCTGTTGTTGGTGGTATTGTCGGCATTCTGTGCCGCACCATTCTCATTCCATTGTGCATTGTTTTTGTTTTCGAAGTCAGCCATAATACTCTTCCTTTCTATCGTGAACCGCTTGTTTTCTGCGGTATGTGTTCTTCGCTTTCTGTAATTATTATTATACGGTTTTATGTGATAATCATATGATAATCGATAGAAAAGACGGTAAAATACAGCCCACAAAGGCTTCACATTTCCTGAAAACAGCTTTCACATAGGAAATTATGCCTGATTCTGTGCAAGATAGTCTGCCAGATCGACATGAACGCCGGCACCGGTCTGTGCCATATAGTACAGCCACAGGAAAATATCCTGCGAATCCAGCGTGCCGCTGTTGTCTGCGTCCAGAGCCTTTCGCTGAATCGGATTTAGTTCGGTGTCCAGACCAGCACCTACCCGTGCAATATTGTACAGGCAGAGAAACAGATCCTGTGTATCAATGCTGCCGCTGGCATCGGCATCGCCCATACTGCATGCCATTTTCTGATGAGATGCGGCTCCGGTGATGATGCTGTCTGCCGAGGGACGATTGCTTTTCAGATCGCCGTCCTTGCCGGTAGCGGTATAGGCATTGGAAATCACGCTGCCGTCGCCGCAGGAGAGCATCTCCGAGGACTGGATCGCAGCAGATGCCAGCATGACCTGCCCCAGCGGAGTGAAAGTCATGTTCAGATCCATGATGTTGCTGAATTCAAAGCCGATTGCCTTTTCACCGGTTGCCCCTACATAAGGCGTATAGAAATCGGCAGCAGAAACATTCTGCAAGCCGCGGATCTTGTCATTCAGTCCGGCATTGTCTGCAATGGTCATTGATGCCAGTCCCGTGCCGCTGACATTGCCGCCCTCCAGGGAAACGTCCAGATACTGATACAGATATGCGATTACAGTCTTTCGGTTCTGGGATACACCGGACATGCCGTAATAGTCCACGCCCAGCGGATTGTTGACAGTCTGTACTACCACGTTGGCAGAACGGTTCAGGGACTTGACTTCAGTAACCGCCGCTTCAATGTTTGCCGCAACGGTTTCCACCAGAGCCGGCAGATCCCGAGCAAGCTTGCTGTTTGCCGCAGAAAGCTTCGAGCCATCACTGGTCAGCTTGTTTGCCACGTCAGTAAGCGTCTTACAGTTGTCCATATCCACCAGGTCGGCGTTTTTATACAGTACTTCTTCTATAAAGTCGTTGACACCCACAGAGATCATTACCACATCTGCGGTCTGCACATCGCGTTTCATATTCTGATTGGACTGCAAGTCAGAAACCAGCTTACCGGAAGTGGTGCCCACTGCGGCATAGTTCACCGCATTGCCGCCCAGATAGTCTGCCATATAGGAAACTGCCGACTCGCTGCCGCTGACTTCTGCCAGACAGTCGTCACCCAGTGCCACGACCTTCGGGGTAACTGCAAGGCCGGAAGTGTCTGCCGCAAATACCGGCAGTGCCAGTCCGGTGGCTGCTGTGACAACGGCACAGGCTGCCGCAATGCCTCTTTTCCAAAAATGTTTTTTACTCATATCGTTTTTCCTTTCTGTACAGGCAGAGCCGCCGTACCCCCTTATGGCAACACTGCATAAAGCTTACTTGTTGACTTCATCTGATGCTGCCCCTATGGCAATACCACACAAAGAGCGTCTGGTGACTTTGCACGCCATCTGCTTGCAAATTTCTCGTCATATTTCACAAAAATGCTCGTGAATACATCAAGTATTCACTCCGCTTTTTGTTTCATCTGACGAAAAATTTGACGACGCATCTGTCGCACAATCTTTGTGCGGTATTGCCCTAAAATTTATTCTGCCATTTCCGGCAGGTTGTTGATGATTTGCACCAAGAACCGGAGCAAAACGGTTGCGTCATTGGTATCTGTCATGCCGTTGGCATCGCAGTCTGCGTTCTGCCGTGCAGCATCATTCAAGGTTACCACGCCGGCAGTCGCCTTGTTCAGCAGCACTGCGTCTGTGATGTCTACTCTGCCGTCCAGATTCACATCACCATACAGCACCTGTCCCAGCACTTCGGAAGAAGATGCAGTTGTCTGAGCTGTGGTTTCTGTGGTGGAGGCAACGGTTTCTGTGGTGCTCTCCGAAGAAGCGGTTTCACTTGTGGTGTCTGCCGCAGAGGAAGTGGTTTCTGTTTCTGTGGTCGTGGTTTCTTCGGTCGTGACTGTGGTTTCGGTCGTGCCGGACTGTCCCAGCACCTGAATGGTCAGAACAACGTCCGGACAAGTGGCAAATGTCACATGCAGGGTGTGCTTGCCTTCTGTCAGGGTTTCCAGATAGGAGCGATTGAAGCGGAACTGGCTGCCGTTGACAGCGTAATCCGTTCCCTGCTGCAATGCATTTCCGTCCTCGGTAATGCCGGTCAGCACATGTCCGTTAGTGATAATGGTAAAGATGATGTCTGTGGGATCCTGCGGGTCAAAGGTCGCTTCTGTTTCTGTTGCTTCTGCATCGGGTACCGTGACCGTACCGTCATGGTACAGACCGATGTCATCGAAATACCATACACCGGTTCCCGGATTGCCGTTCTGTCCGGTGTAGAGAGAGAATTCTTTCACACCGCTCAGTGTCGGAGTTTCTGCGGCAGTACCCCATTGCTGCACATAGAAGTCTGAGAACGGGATCTTTACCTCTGTCCAGCCTTCTTCGGCAGTGACTTTCTGAACGCTCTCCCAGTATGCACCGGCACCGTCCACAAACTGGAATGTAGTTTCGCGGTTGCTGCCGTCCGACAGGATCCAGAAGCGAATGCCGTCGAAGCCGGTCCAGTCTGCACTGCCCAGATTCTTGGTGGCACCGCAGTAGCCTGCACCGCCGTCTGTTACGCTGTAGTCGTATTTCAGGGCAGCCTTGCCGTTCTTTACATGTTCGGTGTCCAGCGAAAGGGTCAGGCTGTCACCGCTGGAATTCTGCTGATATGCTGCGGCAACTGCCTTGCTGTCTGCATAGCTTTCGAAGTCGTCGATTACGCTGCGGGACTGTTCCTCCGCAGTGGAATCGTACACGCGAATCAATGCGGTCGGCTGTGCACCCTCGGTGGTAAGCAGCGTTACCTTGTGATTGCCCAGTTCCAATGATTGCAGTGCATTTTTCGAAATGGTAACTGTAGTGCCGCTGATGCTGTAGTCGGTGTCAGCAGTCAGTGTGGTGTCGTCCAGCTGTAGTCCGGAGATGCTGCCCAGTTTGATCGTTGCCTGCAAGGTCACATCTTTCGGGTTCACAATGTCAAAGTCTGCCTTTTTCGGAGAAACGCTGTTCTGTGCATTGCGGGCATTCATACGCTCTGCATGTGCCATAATGACATCACGTGCATCATTGGTTTTCGGGTAATCCCGAAAATAAACGGTATAGCCGTCATAGTCCTGATACAGGCTGTCGCCGTCCATGGAAGCCAGCATCCAGTAGTTGGTTCCGGCGAATTCTACGCCCTCGTAGGTGTTGCCCTCGAAAATATTGAACCAGTCTGTGTAAACATCGGCTCTTTCGCCCTGGTCTTTCCAGCCGAATTCTTCTGCGATCAGCGGCTTATTCATTGCCGCGGTGTCCTCGCCGTGCTTCTTGAACCAGAATTCACCCTGCTCCTTGGTCAGTCCCCACTGGTCACAGTACACATGCAGAGTGCCGAAGTCAATATCCGGAATCGAGGTCAGCTGTAAATAGTCCATACCGGAGCTGCCGTGGTATACATACTTGTGGTCGCCCTCCGGAAAATCGTTGTAACCATAATTATAGAAACCCTCGTCACCAACAGCCAGCATGTGGTTGTTGTCGATAGACTTCACATAGGCACTCATTTCGGTTGCCCACTTTACAACAGTGTTGTTTTCACAGCCAGCATCGGATTCACAGCGAGGTTCATTCGCCAGTTCCCATGAGAAGATCGTGGGATCGTCCTTGTACTTTACGCCGGTATATACGTTCTCATGATTGAGCAGTGTCTTGATGTAATCCTTATACCAGCCCTTAATGGTTTCATTGGTGTAGAAGTCATCGTGACCGCTGACATTTTCCCCTGCCAGCTTTGCCCACTGGACATACTGTCCCATGCCGCCGAATGCTTCCCAGTTATTTGTAAAGGTGATCAGCAGCTTGATACCTTCCTGCTCTGCCTTATACAGTGCATAGTCCAGCTTCTGCAAGCCGTCCTCGCCTTCGTTGACGACCGGTCTGCCCAGATCGGCATCGAAATACTGATAGTACACGCCTTCCTTTTCGCCGGAGCCGTCTACGTTGTCGGTGAATACGGTGTAACCTTTATCAGAAACCTTATCCGTTTTCACACCGGCATCTAAGTTGCCCCATGTGCGGACAACTTTCAGTCCCATTTCTGCGGCATCTTCCAGCACTGCATCTACGCTTTCCTTCGGCTTGAAGTTCAGGTAGTAGTTGTTGGTGCCGGCATAGTAGAATGTAGAGCCATCCAGCATGAACTGGGTGCCGTTGGTGGTAACGAATCCGCTGCGGGTATCAGCTGCATTTACGGTGAATGATGATGCAAACGGCATCATTACGGTGCTGCAGCCGAGAACGACACTGCTGATTGCTGCGATCCATTTCTTCTTCATTTTGGTTCCTCCTCATAACAATTCCAAAAGAGCGTTATCCCTGTTGATGTATAAATTCCAGATTCCGGTCGATCAGATCACACCGCTGCTTGACACAATCGGCACTGCGAAGCGGGTCCTGCGGGGTGTAAAAGGCGTAATCCAACAGTCGCTTGATGTCGGTAGTGGCAACGTGCAGCCGTGTGTCTGATGATGCATAATAAATGTATACCGTGCCGTCCGGCCGAACGATCGCACCGTTGGTGAATACCACGTTGGAAACGTCACCCACCCGTTCTCCGCCCAGCGGAGCCAGAAAATAGCCAGACGGTTCGGCAATCACTTTCCACGGCTCGTGCAGGTCTGTGACAAATACATACAATACGTAGCGAAGTCCTGCTGCCGTATTCCGCACGCCGTGTGCCAGATGCAGCCAGCCCTGTTCCGTTTCGATAGGCACCGCACCGGCTCCGTTTTTGGATTCAGTAATGGTGTGATACTTCCGCAGGCTGGTCATACGTTCTTCTTCAATCACCGCATGGGTGATGTCCTCTGCCAGTCCGAACCCGATACCGCCGCCGGAACCAGTTTCAATGAAGCCGTCCATCGGTCTGGTATAAAACGCATACTTCCCGTCTACGAATTTCGGAAGCAGGCAGACGTTCCGCTGCTGGGGGCTTTGCTTGGTCACCAGATTCGGCAGGCGTTCCCACGTGTTCAAATCCTTGGTGCGGACAATGCCTGCTGCCGCCACTGCCGCCGACAAATCGGCAGGGTCTTTGGCACTGGATTCAGAGCAGAACACGCCGTAGATCCAGCCGTCCTCATGCTGAGTCAGCCGCATGTCATAGACATTGGTTTCGTCCGGATACAGATCCGGCAGCACAACGGGCTTTTCCCGAAAGCGAAAATTGTCGATGCCGTTGGTGCTTTCTGCAACCGCAAAGAAGCTTTTTCGGTCATTGCCCTCTACCCGAACCACAAGACAATACTTGCCGTTCAGATAAATTGCTCCGGCGTTGAACACTGCGTTGACTCCCAGCCGTTCCAGAAAAAACGGGTTCGTTTCCGGATTCAGATCGTACCGCCAGTGCAGCGGCACATGGTCACGGGTGAGCACCGGATTTTTCCACCGCAGGTAGATACCATTATAAAAAGAAGATTTCTCATTTTTGCGGCGGAGCAATTCCTCCTGCTTCTCTTTCTGCCGCAGATATTCAACATGATACATCTGGATTCCTCCTTATGATCTCCATACACATTCTGCCATTATGATACGGACACTTCCACGGGTCAACGATCGTCAGCTTTTTCACCGGTTTGCCGGTGATGTCCACTTTCCAGAACCATTCGCTGTTTTCCCGCGAGTCCACCAGCTGCCGCAGAATATACTTCCACACTTTCGCGGCGGCTTCGCCGTACTGTTTCTGTTCAGGGTGTTTTTCCAGCATATGGACAAATCCAACGATCGTCTCTGACTGCACCCACCAGATCCGGTCTGTATCTGTCACACCTTTTTCGATTTCGTTGCAGACGGCTTCGCCGTCAAAGCCGCGTTCCAGTACAGACTGTGCCAGCACATCGGTCATGCGGTGTACCTTTTCAGCCAGTGCCGCATCTCCCAGCAGATCACAGCCCCAGTCCAGTAGCCATGCACTTTCAATATCGTGTCCGTAGCTCTGGAGGTCGATCAGACTGTGGTAGTTCTTATCAAAGAATACCTCCTGCCGGCGTTTTTCCGGTTGGAACATGTGCTTTCCCCAGATGTCCAGCAGGGCACGCAGTTCTGTTCCCACTTCCGGTGCCTGTGTCGCCTGATACAGTCCGCTGTAGCCTTCAAAAACATGGAGCAGGGTGTTCATGGTACGCTCTGCCATAACACCGTTTTCGGAAAGCTTTTCGTTAGATTCCGGATTCCAGAAACGGTCATAGGCTTCTCCATAGCCGCCTGCATCGCGGCAATGGTTTTCCACGCACTGAAACAACTGATTTGCTGCAAACAACGCCTTCGGATTTCCGGTCAGCCGATAATAAGCAGACAGGGCGTAGATCGCAAACGCCTGATTGTAGGTGTGCTTGGTGGTGTCCAGCGGTTTTCCATCAAAAGTCACCGACCAGTACACGCCGCCGGCTTTGCGATCCATGCAGTACCGCATCAGAAACCGGTACGCATGATCTGCCGCCTGCCGCAGGTCCGGACGTTTCAGCAGCATTGCCGCTTCGGAAAAAAACCAGAGGATCCGGCTGTTAAGAATACAGCCCTTTTCGGCTTTTTCATTTCGCCGCAGGTTCAGATCTACATAACTGACAAACCCGCCATAATGATCGTCCTGCAGCGACAGCCAGAACGGAATAATTTTTTGTTCCAGCATCATTTGCACTTCTGCGGTCAGTTTCATGTCCATCCCTCCTATTGTTGGCATATCTGCAATTATCGTCTGCCCTCGCTGCAGTCATCATCACAAGCCGCATCATGGGACTGAATGTATTCGACTACAGTCTGTACATCAGTAAACGCCAGACCCACATAGCTGTCTGCACAGCCATAGTAAATCGCAATTCTGCCGGTGTCGCCGTCCTGCAGGGTGGCACAGGGGAAACAAACGTTCGGCACAAAGCCACGTTCTTCGTACCACTGTTCCGGTGTCAGCAGGAAGTTTTCACAGCGGTATTTCACCCTGGACGGTTCGTCCAAATCCAGAATGGCACCGCCGATGCTGTAGACGAATCCGTTACAGGTATTGGTAACACCATGGTAGAACAACAGCCAGCCCTCACTGGTTTCGATTGGTGCTGCTCCGCCGCCAATTTTGGTGTTTTCCCACCAGCGGCTGCTCTTGCCCATAACATGGCGGTGGTGTCCCCAGTATTCCATGTCTTTGCTTTCGCTCAGGAAGATGTCCCCGAATGGGGTGTGTCCGCTGTCACTGGGACGGGACAGCATCAGATATTTGTCGTTGACCTTTCGCGGGAACAATACCGCGTTCCGGTTAAACGGCAGGAACGGATTTTCCACTCGCACAAATGTCCGGAAATCGGTCGTCTTTGCCATGCCGATCGCTGCACCATATGCGTCCTGACACCAGATGGCATAATAGGTTCCGTCCACTTCTACCAGTCGGGGATCGTATGCGTAGACCGGCTGAAACGGCTCGCCGTTCTCATCTACAAACTGGATCTTATCCGGTTCGAACTCCCAGTGGATTCCGTCGCGGCTTCTGCCGAAGTAGATAAACGGAATGCCGTTCACCTGCTCTCCGCGGAACACACCCACATAGGCACCCTGATAGGGAATCACAGCACTATTAAATATGCGGGCAACATCGGGAATCGGATTGCGGGAAATGATAGGGTTTTCGGTATAACGCCACACCGGTGCAGAACAGTTTCCCGGAGATCGGAAGAGCACACGTCTGAACTCCAGTCACACTGATATCTCGTATGC
>OOCX01001389.1_pt1 | contig 14945 bp, 15 predicted proteins | sample 1671231 | NCBI WGS metagenome assembly OOCX01 (sample SAMN06348135, study PRJEB24527) | human gut metagenome | biome: human gut; feature: ankylosing spondylitis patient; material: feces | host: Homo sapiens | place: China | collected 2015-10 | reverse complement strand
ATAAGACATTAACTAAGTTGTATGCCACATATTATGTGAATCAAGGTATTTTAGCACAGAGAGCTAAGAAAAATAGTGCAGCAGAAGATGCTTTTAAACAAGCTCTTGAGATTCAGCCGAATAATGTTAATGCTCTCAATAGTTTAGGTACATTACTTTACAGTCAGGGTGCTACTACGTTGAAAACTGACGCTGAAAAGGCAAAAGTAGAATTTAAAGAAGCAAAAGAATATTTGGAAAAACTTATTCCTCTGCTTTCTCCGAGTAAACCGGCTCAGAAAAAGATGATAGACAATGCCAATACAATGTTGAATTTTATAAATACTCAATTATAAAATTCATATATAATACAAAAAAGAGGCAGACCATTTAGGATCTGCCTCTTTTTTTAGTTCTCATGGTTATATTTTCTGTTTTAATTTTATTTGCCTCTCTTCAATACCATTGCCGTACGTGCCGGAATGTAAAGTTTAAGCCACTCTTTTTTCTCTTTTTTATATAAAGGGTCTGAAAGAGTAAAATGCTTCACTGTATCATCAGTCAGTCCGTGGCCGCCATAATCAGGATTATCTGTATTTAAAATGACTTCGTACTTACCGGCAGGAACTAAAAATCCATAGTCAGTGAAAGACTGTTTGGGGTTGAAGTTGAATACAAATATCAAATCCTTACGCATATACGCCAATATCTGATCACCGTCATTATGCCAGATTTCCTGAATTGGTGTAGTTTGGAAGTTTTTTACGCTTTTAATAACTTCCAACATGGCGCAATCAAAATCGCCCAGATAATGATATGCCAGATTCTTATTATCTACCAGATTCCATTGACGACGGGCATATTTGCACGACCAGCCATTGCCTTCACGGGGGAAGTCTATCCATTCGGGATGACCGAATTCATTACCCATGAAATTAAGATAACCGCCATTGATAGTCGATGCTGTGAGTAAACGTATCATTTTATGCAAAGCAATACCGCGATGTACCGTATAATTTTCATCGCCTTTTTGCATATGCCAATACATATCGGCATCTATCAAACGGAAAACAATGGTTTTGTCGCCTACCAACGCCTGGTCATGACTTTCTGCATAAGATATTGTTTTTTCGTCCTGGCGACGATTGGTTACTTCCCAGAACATGCTGGACGGTTTCCAATCTTCATCTATCTTTTCCTTGATAGTCTTAATCCAATAATCGGGAATATTCATAGCCATGCGATAATCAAAGCCATAGCCGCCATCTTCAAATTTGGCTGCCAGACCGGGCATCCCCGATACTTCTTCCGCAATGGTGATTGCTTTGGGATTAACTTGATGAATCAAGCGGTTGGCAAGTGTCAGATAACAGATTGCATTATCATCTTGGTGACCGTTGAAGTAATCCCCATAATTACAGAATGCTTCGCCTAAGCCGTGGCTGTAATACAACATAGAAGTCACGCCGTCAAAACGGAAACCGTCGAAGTGATATTCTTCCATCCAATACTTGCAGTTAGATAGTAAGAAATGGATTACTTCATTCTTTCCATAATCAAAGCAAAGCGAATCCCATGCCGGGTGTTCACGACGGGCACCCGGATAGAAATATTGATTCGGATCACCGGCAAAGTTACCCAAGCCTTCAACCTCGTTCTTCACTGCATGAGAATGAACAATATCCATGATAACGGCAATACCCATGCTGTGGGCAGTGTCAATTAATTCCTTCAGCTCTTCCGGAGTACCGAAACGGGAAGAAGCCGCAAAGAAACTGGAAACATGATAGCCGAAACTTCCATAATACGGATGTTCCTGGATTGCCATAATCTGAATACAATTATATCCGTCTTTGGCTATGCGCGGAAGAATCTTTTCCTGAAACTCTCTGTAACTGCCTACTTTTTCCTCCTCTTGTGCCATACCGATATGGCATTCATAAATCAGCAGCGGGTCTGTAGCAGCTTTGAAAGTTTTTTTCTTCATCTTGTAGGGTTTCTCCGGAGACCATACCTGCGCACTGAATATTTTGGTTTGCTCATCTTGGACAACCCGATTGGTCCATGCCGGGATACGTTCGCCGCAACCGCCGTCCCAATGTACCATTAACTTATACAAGTCACCGTGTTTCATGGCATCAGCCGGGAGCTTTATTTCCCAATTACCGTTTGCTTTTCGTTTCAGACTGTATTTTTTCTCTTCTTTCCAATCGTTGAATGTACCAATCAGGAAAATCTGGGTGGCATTGGGAGCCCATTCGCGGAAAACCCAGCCGTTATCAGTACGGTGCAAACCAAAATAAAGGTAGCCGGATGCAAAATCCGACAATGTCTGTTTCCCTTTATTGGTTAACTCTGCCTCTTTTTCAGAGGCATGTTTATGGCGGCCGTTTATGGCATCTGCATATGGTTCCAGCCAAGGATCGTTCTTAATCAAATTCAGTGTTTCCATAGAGGATTGTTTTTGGGTATTTGTATTATGCTTTAACTTTCACAATAACTTTTTTCACGCCGTCCGGAGTGATTCCGGGAGCATGTCCGTCTTGTGGGAAGAAAATGGCAAACATACCCGGTTTTACTTCGATATAGCTTTCTGCCAGACCGGTAAAGAAAGTAATATCCTTTTCCGCGTTATAAGGAGCATCTTCCGGCACACAATCTTTTGCTGCGGTATAACCCATTATTTCAGTACCCGACAGAGGTATTTGGATATCAATAAAGTCTTTATGCGTTTCCAGTTTGGCTTCTTCCTTTGTTTTAGGTTTGGTTTGCGCTACGTTTACAAGCAAATCCTTACCTTTAAGTTCGGTTTTTCCCACTTCCAAAGCGTTTAAATCGTGTGATTTCAAAAACTCAATAGCCTGTGCGAATAAAGGATTCAGCGAAGCATATTTCTCTATGTTTTCAAGTCTGTCTACTACCATAATTCAATTGTTTTTAAATTAGTTTTCAAATTTATTCAAAGTCGTCTATCGTGTAATTCACAAAGTCGGAAAAACGTTTCAGTTGCCTGAAAATATCATCTGTACGTTCCAGAAAATCAGGAGCTAAAAAGAAACTGTCAGGCTGATGACAGGAAACTGTATATTCTTTACATTGCAGATATTTCAAATACGGATAGTCTTTAGAGAAACCTTTGGGAGCTGTTTTTAGGAAATTCTCGCCGACAACGGGAAAATATTGTTTAAAAGCCGGGTCTTCGACAATTCCTCGAAACTCATCCATGTTATCATAAACCGCTTGCCTCAAGGCTTTCAGCAGGGGAGAGGGCGGGCAATAACTGCCACCTGCCAAAAGGCAGTTGCCCGGTTGTAAATGAACATAGTATCCGCAATGGTCTGATTTCTTTCCTTTGGCATTGATATAGCCGCCAAAATGATTTTTATAAGGCGTTTTATCTTCGGAAAACCGTGTGTCTCGGTAGATACGGTATGTACAGTCTCTGGCTTCAATGCCGCGAATGCTTTCGTCAAACAATGAGATACGGGAGATAATTACTGTCAGCAAGTTCTCAAACTCGTTCCGGGCATTTTCATACTGCTCCCGATGGGCGTTGAACCATTCACGATTGTTGTTGGCGGATAGTTCTTTCAGAAATTGAAATATAACAGGGATGTTCATATCGTATATATCCTTATTTCTGCCAAATTTACGGATAATATTTCTAACATGCTACAAATAGGCATAAAAAAAGCATCGGCTTGGGTAAACCGATGCTCCTTACACATTTATCAATCAAACAGACGCTTCTGTTTTTTGATGTACTTACTTATCACAAGCAGGTACGTCTCCTTTAATTAATCTTATATCTAATACTATGAAAAACACATCTATATAACGTTACACTTTCAGATTTTGTTCATAAGGGTAAGGATAACTTTAGTATTTGTTATATCTTTGCCGGAAAAATAAATAAAAGATGGAAGAGTATAAATACGATGAAGAAAGTGTTAATGCACTGGTTAAGTGGGCTGAAACGGCAACATTTCCTGAACAGGTCATGTTAAGCGATGCTGAAAATATATTTGATGTAAAAAGGTATGTACGGGCTAATTTGAGCGATATAGCCGCCCATTACCCTGACGAATTCTATAATCCGGCTATTACCCGCCTATATAGATTAAAAGATAAAATGGAAGGTAAAGATAATGCAGAGTGATTGGGTCACCCTGCATTATCTTTTTCATAGCTTTATTTTGAGAATCTTGCCACTGTATCCTTCTACAGATATTTCTGTCGCCTTATAAGGCAATAAGCTTATATTTTCTTCTTTACCGGTCAATAAATCTACGGCTCGGTATTGTTCCATTTGCGGTATTTGCAGAAAATCGAAAGCGTGGGAAGGAATATTGATTGCAAGGTCTGCCGATATATGGTCGAAGTTCACGACAAACAGCAATAAATCCCGTCCGTACTTGCGCAAGAATGTATATTGTTTATGTTCGTTGAAGCGCCAACCATTGATGTTGGCATACATCAGGTCAAAGAAATCTCCTTGCGAAATCGCTTTTTCTTCATTGCACAATGTTAATATACGTTGATAGATGCCATACAAATGCTTCTGATTGTCCGTCAGCATCTTCCCGTCAAATTTTCCGCCGTTGCGCCAGCGGCGTATGGTGTCTACGCTCCAATAGTCAAAGATAGTGGTACGTCCGTCTCTGCCGCTGAATCCTTCGCTGTCCATCCCCAGCTCGCCGAACTCCTGTCCGAAATAAATCATCATGGGATTCACATTCATACAAGCCGATACGATGAGGGCGGGAATGGCTTTACGCGGATTGCTTGCAAAGAAATCGGAAGCGATACGTTGTTCATCGTGGTTTTCCAGAAAATTCAGCATTCGCTTTTCTATCCCGCCCAGGCTTTGCCATGCACGTGTAATGGCGGTAGCGGATTCGTTGCCGCAAACTATTGCACGAAGTGTGTCATACAATCCCACTTTATCATAGAGATAATCAAATTTTCCACGAAACAGATAATTACCGTATTCTTTCGGATTATACACTTCGGCAATAAAGAGTAGGGCAGGGTATTGGGCTTTCACTTGCGGAATAGCCCATTCCCAAAACTCGACAGGAACCATTTCCGCCATATCGCAACGGAAACCGTCGATATGCTTCTCCGCCCAAAACATCAGAATGTCCAGCATTTTATTCCATGTATCGGGAATGGGGTTGAAATGGCAGGTACCGCCATTCTGGTAATCCACGCCATAATTCAGTTTGACCGTCTCATACCAGTCGTTGATATTGGGATATGCGTCAAAGCGGTTATTTCCGGTAGCTTTGGCCGGGAACTCTTTATAAGGTTCGGCAGCAGCGCCTTTCATATCAAATTGTCCATGCAGTTCCGATTGCGGAATATAATAGAAGTTGTTATAAGGGCTGAACGCATAGTCCGTATCGTCATTTGCTCCCAGTTGAGAAGTCCCGTCCGGCTGCATATCCGAGTGATACTGACGCGCTACGTGGTTGGGAACGAAGTCGATGATAACCTTCAACCCGCTGCGATGAGTGCGTTGCACCAGATTTTCAAATTCTCTCATGCGTTCGGGAACGTCTTTCGCCAAATCTGGGTCTACATCATAATAGTCTTTTATTGCGTATGGCGAACCGGCTTTGCCTTTTACGATAGCCGGATGATCGGGGCGGATGTTGTAGCGACGATAATCCGTTTGCGTTGCATGTTCAATAATGCCGGTATACCAAATATGGGTAGCACCCAGCTTTTTGATTTCTCCTAATGCCTTGGCGGTAAAATCCGCCATCTTGCCACATCCGTTTTCGGTAATACTGCCGTTATTGATGCAGTGGTTATTGTTATTTCCGAATAATCGGGTAAACACTTGATAAATAATCAGTTTATTTTCGTCGCTCATTTCTTTCTATTTAGAGAATGGTTATTTTTATTCTTTCCATATAGTGCCTTTTTCTATTTGCAGGCGCTCCAGTATATCATTAGTGGCATTATATCCTTGCATAAATATCTCCTCTGCCTTTTCCAATTCCCTGTTGCTGTAACCGTCCAGGTTGTAAGGCTCTATCAACAGATCTGCTTTTTCCCGTTCGGGAAATGAATTGGAACGGAACATGAAGTTGTACGAACGTAAGGCGACGCTTACAATATTCATTTTGTACTTAGGCGCCATTAATGGGCTGACATTGATTGCCACAACTTTCTCGCATACCCGCCGGATGGTAGATACGGGCAGGTTCATCAGCAGTCCGCCGTCTACGTAGTACGTCTCGTCTATTTTTACGGGTGCAAACAGTACAGGCATACAGCAGGATGCGGCTACGCGTTCTGCAATATCCCCTTTATGAAAATGCGCAAGGCGTCCGTGGTCCAAATCCGTGGCGGTGATAATCAGCGGCAGCTGCAATTCTTCCAGTTTCTTCGCTTTCAGGTTGCTTTTCAGAAAGTCTTTGAATTCACTAAGTTCAAACAAGCCCACTTTGGGAATTACCAGCTTCGTTAAATCCTGGAATTTATGCCCGGCAAAATAATCCAGAACTTTATGAGGTTCGTTGCCGTCCGCATAGAAAACACCTGCCAGCGCACCTGCGCTGACACCGGAAATGATATTGGGCTTTATATCGTGTTCCAATAAAGCCTGCATGGCTCCTAAATGGGCAAAACCTTTAATGAAACCGCCGCTCAAGGCATAACCGATAGAGTATTTATTAGAGAACCAATTGTTCGTTGCTCCTTCCATGTTGTTGAAATCTACTATTTTTTGTTCGGTACGAAATTAGTTATTTTATCGTAGTAAGAAAGGAAAATAGCAGAAAAATGTTCATTTATTATAATATCCACGGAAATTTGAAACACGTTTCATCAAACAGCGCATAGTCGGCCGTACCGTTTACTGCAAAGGTTTTGATGCAGCGTGCCTCTTTCAGCAGTTCGCGTGCCAACTTTATGGTAGCTCCTGTTTATACGGTCGTCCACCAGCAAGATGCTTTTTCCCTTGAAATTAAAATCGACAGGAGCCAGCAGTTGCGGAGCATCGTACTTAGGATGCTGATATTCGTCCCTCAGATTGATACGCAGCAGATGCACTTCTTTTTGTAAACGCTGATTGATGATGCCTGCCGGAACGATGCCGCCATTGGCAATGGCTACAATCATATCAAAATCATCGTGAAACTCAATCGTACGGAAGCGTTCCAGCACTTCTTCCATTGTTTTTGCCATAAGAGTAATGCGGTTTATATTTTTATCAACTCGTAATCCATTGTTCCCAAGCCTATTTTTTCGGCGTGACGCAATCCGGCAAGCCAGTCCGTATCAGGATGTATCATGTGGAATTTGTCGCAGCCGCACAAGTCTTCGTGTTCGTGCTTTTTGGCAAGCACATTATCGCTGTGCAGTACGGGAGCCTGAATCACCAGGTCCGCACACGCCTTATCCAGCGCTACGGGGTCTGCCGATGCCAGCATGCCGAGGTCGGGAATGATGGCGGCATCATTATGGTTCCAGCAGTCGCACTCCGGCGATACGTTCATAATGAAACTGATATGGAAGTGCGGCTTGTCTTTCAGCACGGCAACGGAATATTCTGCAATCTTGTAGTTCAGCCGTTCGGACGTATCCCAGTCGCTCACTACGGCGGCGTCGTGCTGGCACAGAGCTACGCATTGTCCGCATCCCACACATTTGGTATAGTCTATTTCCGCTTTGCGTTCGGCATTCAGATGAATGGCATCGTGGGCGCAGTGTTTTACGCAGATATTGCATCCGATACAATTTTCGGTGGCAACTTTGGGCTGTGAGGAGGCATGCAGTTCCAGCTTACCGCCTACGCTGGCGCATCCCATCCCGAGGTTTTTCAGAGCGCCGCCAAATCCGGCCTGTTCATGGCCTTTAAAATGGTTCATGCTGATGATTATGTCCGCATCGGCAATGGCAGTACCTATCTTGGGAGCAGGGCAGTATTCCCCGTCTATCGGTATTTCCCTGTAATCCGTACCTTTTAGTCCGTCGGCAATAATCACCTGGCATTGGGCGGATATAGGATTGAAGCCGTTCTCCATGGCGCTCTGCAAATGGTCTACCGCATTGGAGCGACGTCCGGAATACAACGTATTGCAATCCGTCAGAAAAGGTTTAGCTCCGAAACTGCGAAGCAGATTTGCCATGCGGGCGGCATAATTAGGACGGATATACGCCAGATTGCCCGGTTCGCCGAAATGTATCTTGATAGCGGTAAAACTGTCTTTTAAAGGAAGCTGTCCGATGCCTGCACGTTTAAGCAGACGTTCCATCTTGTCTAAAAGGTTAGAGGTGGGAGAGGTGCGTAAGTCTGAAAAATATACTTTGGCTTTTTCCATGATAGATAGCTGTTTATTATGATTGTTTCTGCAAAAATAATAGATAATATTAAATAATGGCAGGTATATGCAACAAAAAAAGCAGCGGAGTGGATACCGCTGCTTCAACTTTGTTTTCAAGAAAAGGCAATTTGCTGTCTCTATGACAATCAGCCTAACGGGTTTTCTTCTTCGCCGCCGTTGCCGGAACCGCCACTGCCATTGTTCCCGCTACTGCTGCTGCCGTCCGTATAGTCGGTGTCTACAGGTACGGAACGGGTAACGCTCATCTCATTCAGCATGCGGTTGAATATCTTTCCCGGTGTAAACACGATACGTTTTGAAAGAATATTGCTTGCCTTAACGGCATCTTCCGTACTCGCGCTTTTGGTTTTAATTGTGGGACGGAACAATCCGAATTCACCCATTTGTATGGTCTTGCCGTCGTCGATATCTTCCGCCATCATATCTACCAAACCGCTTACCACCAAATCCACCACTTTGCGGTGAATGCCGCACAAACGACTGACCTTTTCACACATTTTGTCGAAGTTCATTTTACCCGAACCGACAGATTTCGCTACATACTTTTCTGTGTTCGTCTTGTCAAAGCCGAATACTCTTTTGGTTACTACATACTGTAAAGCCATAATTGTTAAAGTTTAAAAGGTTAAAAAAATAAGGTTTACTAATGCCATTTATTTTTAATGACTATGCAAAGATACAACGGGCGTCCGTCGCGGCAGTCCCCTTTTAAACCCTTTAGAAATGTTTTTCCAATAATAAATTGCTATTGTTGCTGAAAAGTCTTATGGCCGTTTTTTATTTCAGGTTTTTCCGGAAGAAATCCTCCAGCTTATCAAAAGGAATCAGGCCGGTACGGTCGTAAAGGTCCACGTGTCCTGCACCGGGTACGATGTATAGTTCTTTGGGTTCGGCAGCACGGGCATATGCATCTTCGCTGAACTCACGAGAGTGTGCCGTATCGCCAGTGATGAAAAGCAGTGCACGGGGAGAAATCGTTTCGATGTCATTAAAAGGATAGAAGTTCATGAACTTCACGTTACTGGTCAGTGTAGGGTGGGTGGTAGTTTCGGGAGATGCACCTTTCGGGGTGTATTCGCCACGTTCGGTACGATAGAAATCATAAAATTCTTGTTGTATGGGATTGGATGCATCCGGACGTTCGTGCATCGTGCCACCTGTGTATTTCACTTCTCCTCCCTGAAATTCCACGTAGCGCTGTTCGGCGGCTTCAGAAAGAATCTGTTTGCGCTGTTCCGGCATAAGTGCTTTTTTCAGTCCGTTGCGGGCGGCGCTCCCCATGTCGTACATGCTTACCGTAGCGACAGCTTTCAAACGGGGGTCTATCTTGGCTGCACTGACGGCAAAACTTCCGCTGCCGCAAATGCCGATAGCTCCGATACGTTCACGGTCGACAAAAGTTCTTGTTCCCAAAAAATCAACAGCGGCGCTGAACGTTTCCGCGTACATGTCGGGAGAAACCGCATTACGTGCTTCTCCACCGCTTTCTCCCCAATAAGTAAGGTCTATGGAAAGGGTTACGAACCCCCGTTCCGCCATTTTCGTAGCATAGAGGTTAGCACTCTGCTCCTTCACCGCACCCATTGGGTGACCGACGATGATAGCGGGATATTTTATATCTGCTTTCATGTCTTGGGGCAGAAAAAGCGCAGCGCCGACTTTCATCTTATAAAGATTTTGGAAAGAGACGGATTCGGTAGGTATTGCCGGATTCTTATAGAAGTTGTCGGCATCTTTTTGGGCATAGCTCTTTGCTGCATTGGCGAGAAAGAGAAAAATTGCGGTTAAAATGATTGTACGTTTCATGGCCTTGCACATAAATTCATTGCACGTCGTATCGGAGTTTCCGTTACGGTGCGGACTAGATGATAAAATCAGAACATTTTTCATTTTTAATGCAGTTTGATTGGATTAGACATTCTTTTCGGATACAAAGGTAGGGAGATAAGAGGTACCTTTCGGTAGATGAATTACAGATAAAATAAACTCTATTACAGATTTATATGTTAATAGTTTTTTATCAGTAAATGCCTAAAATGGTTACATTTGCAATGTCCTCGTTTTCATAGGGCGAAAATAAATAATATGTGGTTGTTTTTTATACAATTCCATATAAATAAAGGATTTAAACAAAGCATTGTTATGTAGAAAAGTAAAACGATTATACAGTCAATACATCCCTATAAACGAATGTATTTTGAATTTTACTACAATTTTTGAAAATTTATTAATAAATTGTTTCGTAATTTATTAATAGGCGTTTTAAACCTATTAATAAGATTATGGAAATATAAGTACAAAAAAAACGGCAAATCACTGTGTGAAATGCCGTTTTTTTATGTCGTTTTAGGAACTTAATCAGGGTATGGGTCACCCAAATTCTCGAATATAAGCATTTGCTGCTTGGGCGAAAGCCAGCGGTGATTGTAAGGAAGATAGCCGGTTTCTGCCAACAATGTTGCCAATTTTGTACATCTTTTGATGCTGCGTTGCAGACATCGCACTGCATTTTTGGGAGTAGCGCAACCGGGGAAATACATTTGCGCCAATTCAGAAAAGGAAGAAGTAGATTTTGCCATTTGCTAAGTTTTAGGTTAATGTTATCAATTGTCCGATATGCAAATATACGAAATCAAGATACCCTTTGTCAAGTATTTCGGGCTTTAATTATGAAGTTTCTCCTTGAAAGTTTTCCTCTCTATATTCCGCTTGTTGTTTGTGGGGGAATTTTCTGATAACTTCTTCGGTGGAATTTAAGGGAACAAAATTAATTTCCTCGGAAAAGAAATGGCACAAAGGTCCGTTCCCATGTCCTATATGCAGGTCTTTACCATGACAAATTGCTTTGCTTATATAAACTTTGGCTTGACGGACAGCTTCTTCAAGTCCGTTGTTGCGGGCGGCAAAGGCAGCGATGGCGGAAGAAAGCGTGCATCCCGTACCGTGAAGGTTGCGGCTCTCTATTTTTTGCTGTTCGAACAGGCTGAAACGGCCGTTGTTGTACAGTACATCGCACATTGTATTGCCGGATAAGTGACCGCCCTTTACCAGTACGGCGCAGTGATAGCGGTTTGCTAATTCACAAGCGGCCAGTTTCATCTCCTCTATATCCGTAACGGGATTTGAAAGGAGCAGGGACGCTTCGCCCAAATTGGGGGTTATCAGGGAACAGAGAGGAAACAACTCCGCTTGAATGGTGCGCACGGTATCTTCCGTCATTAGCTTTCGCCCGCTGGTGGATACCATAACGGGGTCATAAACGACAAAACGAGGCCGGAATTTTTGCAAACACTCCGCTACGGTGTGCACGATAGCGGCATTGTGCACCATTCCTATCTTGATAGCGGCAGGCTGCAAATCATCCATGACGGATGTTATCTGTGCACGGACAATGTCCGGTGGGATAGGGCATACAGCCTGAACCCCCATTGTGTTTTGTGCCGTAACGGCAGTAATGACAGAGGCAGCATATCCTTTGAGCGCGGAAATCGTTTTAATATCCGCTTGTATGCCTGCACCGCCGGAGCAGTCGGAGCCGGCAATGGTGAGAATGACCGGAATAGTCGACATGATAATAAAATATTTGATAGTTAAAATAAAGACGCCGCATGGAGCAATTCCTTGAAATGCCCGATAAAATCCGTTCCCGTCCGTTTCCATATATCTCCCAAAAGGACCGCACCGCCGAAGCCCAATGAGCTGATTTCAGGGAAATGCGCTGCCGTAACTCCGCCCAATGCCATTACTTTAGCGTCTATAATGCCCGCCTGCCGCGCCTTTTGCAAGCTGCCGGTAGTATAGGCAGAGGAATATCCTTCTTTGGAAATGCTGTCGTATATGGGACTGAGAAATACGTAATCGCATGTTGCTTTGTATTTGGTGACTTCTTCCAGCGAATGGCAGGAACGGCTGATGTGTCCGGTGAAGCCTGCCGGTGCTGTCGGGTTGCGTCCGTTCAGATGAATGCCTTTCAAATTTCGGAAAGACGCCAGTTGGAAATGCTCGTGTGTGACGATGCGTTTCAGATATTCAGGCGGAAGCCGGTTCAATAATTGTTCCATGTCTTCATAAGAAGCGCCGGGTTTCCGGAGATGCAGTATCTCAAGTCCTGCTTCGAACAGGGAAGTGATTGCTTCGGCTTCTCCCTCAAAGAATGCAGGCTGGGTAATTGTTATCAGTTTCATGTTTTCCGAGGTATTTTACAGTAAAAGGACGAACGATTGCATGGTTCTTAAATCGACAGTCCATAACTTGCCGGCCAAAACCTCGCCGTAGCCGCAAATGAGCTTCAGCGTTTCGCTTGCTTCCACACTGCCTACCACGGCAGGAGTAACGCCTATGACGGAATTGTCGGGAGCGGGCATCTGCAATGTTGCGGTTTCGTCGGGAAACAAATCCCTGTATGTCTTGGGCCGATCACCGTAACAGAATACGGAGACTTGCCCTTCAAAGCCCTGGATGGCGCCGTACACATACGGTTTGTGCAGTGCGCTGCAACTGTCGCTAATCAGATAACGGGTGGAGAAGTTGTCGCATCCGTCTACAACGATGTCATAATCGGCAATCAGACGGCGGGCATTCTCCCGGTTGAGACGAAAAGGGTAGGCATGCACTTCTATATTACCGTTCAAAGCCCGCAATCTTTGGGCGGCACAGTGTACCTTAAGCTGTCCTACTTCGTTCTCCGTATACAATACCTGGCGTTGCAGGTTGCTGATACCAACCGTATCATCGTCCGCCAAACCTATTGTACCTACTCCTGCACCTGCAAGATAGAGGGCGGCAGGGGAGCCAAGTCCGCCTGCGCCTACTATCAGAACTCTTGCCTTATGCAGTTTTTCCTGTCCGCCTTCTCCGATTTCGGGAAGGGAAATTTGTCTGCTGTATCGGGTCATGATGAGAATAATAAACTATGAAAAAAGGGATTCAAACCCGTTTCAGGTCGAAACTGGCATCCCAGTCTTTCCATACGGGTTCGCGTCCTAAACTTTTTAAGGCTTTGTCTACTTCTACGGCCTTACGCTCGTCGCTGACGTGGAATTGCTCCAAAGTCTGCGGATAGCTGTAATATCCACCCGGTTCCGTTTTGCTTTCCGCGCTCATGGTAGTAACTCCCAGAGTGGCCATGTGGTCGCGTATGAAAGCCGGTTCGCGGGTAGAGTAGGATATGTCCACATCATGGTCGAATATCCGCATGGCAAATGTGACTTGTGCCAGTTCGCGGTCGCTCATTACCACATTGGGTTGGAAGCCACCGTTTTCCGAGGGGCGCATACGCGGGAAGTTGACGCTGTATTTCGTTTTCCAGTAATGCTTCTGGAGATAGCGCAGGTGATACGCCATCATACAGATATCCGTCCTCCATTCTTTCTCCAGACCTATCAGCACACCCATGCCGATGGAATGTACGCCTGCCTGCCCCATACGGTCGAAACCGTTGACACGCCATTCGAATCTGGACTTCATGCCGCGCGGGTGATAGATGTTATAGTTTGCCTTGTGGTAGGTTTCCTGAAAACAGATAACGCCGTTCATGCCATGCTCTTTCAGCTCGGCATACTCTTCGGCTTTCAAGGGCATTACCTCAATCTTCAGGTTGCTGAAATAAGGTTTTGCCAAATCGAGTGCGCGGGCAATGTACGGAACACCGGCTTTGGCAGGATTTTCACCCGTAACCAGCAGCAGGTTTTCAAAAGGCGCGAGCTTTTTGATAGCCTTGTATTCGTTTACAATCTCCTCTTCCGTCAGTATGGTGCGGGGCATGGGATTGCTGATGTGGAAACCGCAGTACACGCACGAGTTGGTACAGGAGTTCGTAATATACAACGGCACAAACATAGAAATCGTTTTTCCGAAACGCTCTTCCGTGTATTTCTTGCTTAAACGTGCCATTGTTTCCAGATAGGGGACGGCAGCCGGTGAGATGAGCGCCATAAAATCCTCTACGTCACAATGTTCTTTGGATAGGGCACGACGCACGTCCGCAGCTGTTTTGGCATTGATGCGCCGGGTCGTTTCTTCCCAGGATATTTTTTCTAATTCGTCTGAAAACATTTTATTCTATGATAAAAACAATTCGGTAATGAAACGGATAGAATACAAAGACGTGAAATTTTACTTTTCAGACATAAGAACAAAAGAACATATTTTCTCTCTTTTGTCTTTTTGTTCTTATGTCTGAAAATAAATCTGTCTTCTATCTGAACGTAAATCTGTTGTCTCTGTATTCCAGCCTGACAAGTTATTCCTTTTTCTTTCCCAGTTCCCTTGACAACCGCATTGCGCAGAAGTTAGGCCCGCACATCGTGCAGTATTCTCCGTCGATGTGATGTCCGGCCCGGAAATAAGTCTGTGCCCGTTCGGGGTCGAGCGACAGGTCGAACTGGTCTTTCCAGCGGAACTCATAGCGTGCCTTGCTTAGGGCGTTGTCGCGTACTTGTGCGCCGGGGTGTCCTTTGGCAAGGTCAGCGGCATGGGCGGCTATCTTATAGGTGATGACACCTGTGCGCACATCTTCTTTGTCGGGCAGTGCAAGGTGCTCCTTCGGGGTGACGTAGCACAGCATGGCCGTACCCAGCCAGCCGATTTGCGCCGCACCGATAGCCG
>OOCX01001381.1_pt1 | contig 14992 bp, 10 predicted proteins | sample 1671231 | NCBI WGS metagenome assembly OOCX01 (sample SAMN06348135, study PRJEB24527) | human gut metagenome | biome: human gut; feature: ankylosing spondylitis patient; material: feces | host: Homo sapiens | place: China | collected 2015-10 | reverse complement strand
TCATGGATAAAGGAGAGAACGGTCAGATTACGATTTCGGAACTGGCTGCGCGGGCGAAGATGCTGCCTCCGGCAATTTCCAGAACGTTAAAAGGGTTAGAGGAGCGTGGATACGTGGAGCGGAATGTCAACAAAAATGACAGGCGCAACACCTATGTGGAACTGACGGAAGCAGGAAGACAACTGACAGAGGAAGCCAGGCAGACAATGTCGGATTTTGGAAAGTCAGTGATGTCACAGGTGGATGAGGCAGATATGAAACGCCTGATTTCTTATTTGGATAACATTTATCATATTGCGGAAAAAGAGATTGAAGCTAGAAAAGGGCAAGGCAGAAGAAAGGAAAAGGAAGATGAGTAAGATTTTTAAGAATATGATTCCGTATTGGAAGTCGATCATTATCATCTTTGCACTGCTTTTTGTGCAGGCATGGTGTGATCTGGCATTACCGTCTTACACCTCGGACATCATCGATGTCGGTATCCAGAACAATGGGGTGGAGCACATAGTGCCTGAGGCATTGACAGCGGAAGCATTTGAGATGGCAGAGTTGTTCATGACGGATGAGGAGGCAGATCTCTGGGAGAGTATCTATGAGCAAGACGATGATATTTACCGGCTGCAGGTGACATCCAGATCAGAATTAAACGAGATCGATGACACACTGGCAGTTCCGCTCATTATGAATTATCAGATGAGTGTGATGGAAGACTCTGAAGTAAAAGAGCATGTTGCAAAACCGACCGGAGCAGATGCCGGTACTCTGGAAAAAGACACCTTACTTTCCATGAGAGACAGCATGGAAGAGACCATTGATACAATGGGAAGTTCCCTTGTGAAATCCATGGGCGCAGCCTATGCGGTATCCTGCGATAAAGCGGCAGGAATTGACGTGGAAAAGATTCAGAAAAGTTATCTTGTCACAGCCGGACTGAAAATGGTCGGCATGGCGCTGATGATCGGAATCGTGACAGTTTTAGTAGGCTTCTTTGCCTCCCGTGTCGGTGCAGGCATCGGAAGAACGTTAAGAGAGAAAGTATTTAAACAGGTTGTTGGATTTTCCAATACGGAGATGGATAAATTTTCCACAGCTTCCCTGATCACAAGAAGCACGAATGATATCCAGCAGATCCAGATGGTTTCGGTTATGCTGCTCCGTATGGTAGCGTATGCACCGATCTTAGGCATTGGCGGTGTGTTAAAAGTCGTGCAGACCGGAGCCGGAATGGGATGGATCATTGTCCTTGCGATCCTTGTGATCCTTGGTTATGTGATGGTATTGATGGCAGTCACTATGCCAAAGTTCCAGTTAATGCAGAAGTTAGTGGATAATATCAACCTGGTATCCAGAGAAATTCTGACCGGTCTTTCGGTTATCCGTGCATTCGGCAGGGAGAAAAAAGAGGAAGACCGTTTTGATGTGGCAAACAAGAATCTGACAAAAACAATGTTATTTACCAACCGTGTCATGACCTTTATGATGCCGGGTATGTCCATGATCATGTACTGCATCACACTTGGTATCGTGTGGGTTGCAGCAGGCAGAATAGACAAGGGTTCTATGCAGGTAGGTACCATGACTGCGTTTATTACATATGCCATGATGATTGTTATGTCATTCCTCATGCTTTCAGCCATGTCCATCATGCTTCCGAGAGCTGGTGTTGCGGCAGAGCGTATCGATGAGGTTATAAAGACAAACAGCACTGTAAATGATCCAAAAGAGCCTGTTACTGAGGCTGATCACAGAGGTGTTATCCGTTTCAACCATGTGGATTTCAGATATCCGGGAGCAAAGGAGGATGTGCTTTCAGACATTGATTTTGTGGCGGAGCCGGGCAAAACCACAGCTATCATCGGAAGTACCGGCTGTGGAAAGTCTACACTTGTAAACCTGATTCCGCGTTTCTATGACGTGACTGGAGGCTCAATAGAGCTTGATGGACACGATATCAGAGACTACACACTAAGCGAGCTTCGCGAGTCAATAGGCTTTGTTCCGCAGAAGGGTATTCTTTTTTCGGGAACCATCGCCTCAAACCTGCGCTTTGGTAAAGCAGACGCGAGTGATGAGCAGATAAAAAAGGCTGCGGATATCGCACAGGCTTCTGAGTTTATCGAGACAAAGAATGACAGGTATGAAAGCTCAATCGCACAGGGCGGCTCAAACGTGTCAGGTGGTCAGAAGCAGAGGCTTGCCATAGCAAGAGCTATCGCAAAGGACCCTCATATTTATGTGTTTGATGACAGCTTTTCAGCACTCGATATGAAGACTGACGCGCGTCTGCGTGCAGCCTTAGCAGAGGTTACAGAGAGTGCTTCCGTTATTATCGTGGCACAGCGTATCAGCACGATTATTCATGCTGACCAGATTCTCGTGCTCGATGACGGTAAAATCGTAGGAAAAGGCACCCACGAGGAGCTTCTTAAAAATTGCGATGTATATATGCAGATTGCACAGTCACAGCTTTCAGCCAGGGAACTTGGAATTGATGATAACAAAAAGGAGGGCATGTAAGATGAGTGAGAATAATAACGAACAGTTTAAGATGCCTCCTAAGAGGCCAAGAGGGCCAATGGGACGTGGCCCCGGAATGGTCACAGAAAAGGCCAGGGATTTCAAGGGCTCTACAAAGAAACTCATAAAGTATCTCGGCAGATACTGGGCTGCTATCATTGCAGTTATGATTTTTGCAGCAGTTTCGACTGTCTTCTCCGTTGCAGGACCGAAGGTCATGGGTAAAGCCACCACTGCGCTTGCCGAGGGACTCATGAACAAGATTGCAGGAACAGGCGGCATAGATTTTGATTATATTGCAAAGGTTCTTTTGTTTACGCTGGCTTTATATGTGGTGAGTGCCATCTTTATGTTTGCCCAGGGACTTATCATGACAGGCATCACGCAGAAGACCTGCTACAGGATGCGTAAGGACATCACGAGCAAAATCAACCGTATGCCGATGAAGTATTTCGAGTCAAGGACATATGGTGAGGTACTTTCGCGTATCACAAACGATGTGGACACACTCGGACAGAGCTTGAACCAGAGTATCACACAGATTATTACATCTGTTGCCACTTTGGTCGGTACACTGGTCATGATGCTGTCTATTTCACCGCTCATGACGCTGATTTCACTCGTTATCCTGCCAGTTTCGATGATACTTATTTCGTTTGTCATAAAGCATTCACAGAAATACTTCAGACAGCAGCAGGAGTATCTGGGACACATAAACGGACAGGTCGAGGAGGTGTACGGAGGCCACCTCGTCATAAAGGCATATAATAAAGAGGCAGAGACTGTAAAGACCTTTAAGGAGGCCAACAATGTGCTCTACAAATCCGCATGGAAATCACAGTTCCTTTCAGGACTTATGATGCCTATCATGCAGTTTGTAGGAAACTTAGGATATGCGGGAGTAGCCATCTCAGGTGGTATACTTGCCATAAAGAATGTCATCACAATCGGTGATATCCAGGCATTTATACAGTATGTGAAGAATTTCACACAGCCAATCCAGCAGATAGCGCAGGTGGCAAACCAGCTTCAGTCGATGGCGGCTGCATCTGAGCGTGTATTTGAGTTCCTCGATGAGGAGGAAGAGGATATAACAGTGGAAAATCCTGTAAAGCCAGACCATATCGAGGGAAGTGTAGAGTTTTCGCATGTACACTTTGGTTATAATCCTGACCAGATCATCATCAATGATTTTTCTGCAAAGGTAAAGCCGGGACAGCAGGTTGCTATCGTTGGACCGACAGGAGCGGGAAAGACTACCATGGTCAAGCTTCTTATGAGATTTTATGATGTAAGCTCAGGTGCCATTCTTGTAGACGGACATGATATCAGGGATTACAACAGAGCCGATCTGCGAGATGCATTCGGCATGGTATTGCAGGACACATGGCTCTTTAAGGGCACCATTATGGAAAATATCCGCTACGGCCGTCTGGATGCCACAGATGAGGAGGTCATCGCGGCAGCAAAGGCAGCACATGCGCATCACTTTATCCAGACATTGCCGGGTGGCTACGATATGGAGCTCAACGAGGATGCATCCAATGTGTCACAGGGACAAAAGCAGCTTTTGACAATAGCAAGAGCCATTCTTGCAGACAATCCAATCCTTATCCTTGATGAGGCTACATCCTCTGTCGATACACGTACAGAAATCCGTATCCAGAAGGCACTCGACAATCTGATGAAGGGCAGAACAAGCTTTGTCATCGCCCACAGGCTGTCTACTATCAAGAATGCCGATATGATTCTTGTCATGAAGGACGGAGACATTATCGAGCAGGGTACACACGATGAGCTTCTTGCAAAGAACGGATTTTACGCAGAGCTGTATAACTCTCAGTTTGAAGAATAGAGAAAGCACGGGTATCGTGCAGTTTTGCGAATATGCGTGGGCTGAATGGTTACATAAAATTAAAAAAAAATACGCTCTCGACAAAATTCGACAAAATGTGTTATCATAAAAGCATACAATTTGTTTTGACATGACAGTAATTGGCGGCATAGGAGATTTTAATGAGCACTTTAAATGTCGCAGTAGCAGACGAAAAGAAAAACATGCAGAGTTTATTAAAGGGCATGGAGTTTTTAGGAACAGCAAGAAGTAGTGATGAAGCATACAACATGATAAACGGTAATGCCGGTTCTGATGTGGTACTTGTGTATGTAAAGAGAGCATCCGGTGACACTGAGCCACTTGATGATACATATATGGAGAAAAAATCCCTTGAGACACAGGTGACGGATATCATTCATGAGATAGGTGTTCCGGCTCATATAAAGGGATATCAGTATCTTAGGACTGCGATAGTGATGTGCGTTGAGGATATGGAAATGCTTAGCTCTATCACAAAGCTTTTGTATCCCACTATTGCAAAGAAGTACAAGACTACCTCAAGCAGGGTGGAGAGAGCCATAAGGCATGCTATCGAGGTGGCATGGAGCAGAGGCAGGATGGATACGATAGACTCCATGTTTGGATACACTGTAAACTATGGTAAGGGCAAGCCTACCAATTCGGAGTTTATTGCCCTGATTACAGACAAAATACGTCTAGGGATGTAAAAATCGTCATTATAGACAAATAAAACCACGTTTTGATAAATTTACTAGGCAAAATGTACTCCCGCGTGATATAATATAGTATACATTCTATTGGTTTCAGGATGTATACTATATTTTTTATCAGATTAATCGTTGTTTAAATAACTGTAATCTGGGGGAGGTTTCAGCATGGACAAAATGAAAATATTAATGGCCGCATCAGAGGCAATACCTTATATGAAGACAGGTGGACTAGCTGACGTAGTGGGATCTTTACCGAAATATTTTGACAAGGACAGATATGACGTGAGAGTTATACTTCCGAAGTACAAATGTATGGATGATAAATTACTGCCACAGCTTAAGTTCGTCTGTCATTTTTATGTCAATCTCAACTGGCGCAGGCAGTATGTGGGGATTTTTACATCGCAGTATGATGGTGTGACATATTATTTTGTCGACAATGAGTTTTACTTTGCAGGAGATAAGCCATACAACAATATATACGAGGATGTGGAGAAGTTTGCTTTCTTTTCAAAGGCGGTGCTTGAGGCTTTGCCGGTTATAGATTTTGCCCCGGATGTGATACATTGTAATGACTGGCAGACAGGACTCTTGCCGGTTTTTCTAAAGACAGTATACGGCTCAGACAATTTCTATGCCGGTATCAAGACAGTCTTTACCATTCACAATATGAAGTTTCAAGGGCGATGGAAGATTAAAGAGGTGGCTGATGTTACAGGACTTCCGGAGCATATTTTTAATTCAGGGGAGCTGGAGTTCTATGGTGAGGCTAATTATTTAAAGGGCGGCATAGTATATGCAGATGAGATTACGACTGTCAGTCCGACATATGCAGATGAAATCTGTACACCTGAGGGCGGAGAGGGCCTGGATGGCCTGATGCTTGAGCGGCGCAGGCATTTGAGAGGCATTGTAAACGGTATAGATTATGATGTCTTTAATCCTATGAAGGATACATATCTGGATAAGCATTTTTCTGTAAGGGAATTGAGTGGAAAGGTCGTTAATAAGCGTCAGCTGCAGGAAAAGTATGGTCTGGCTGTGGATAAGGATGTCATGCTGATTGGAATAGTTTCGCGTCTGACAAAGCAGAAGGGCTTTGATCTGGTGGCATATGTGATGGAGGAGATGCTTTCCACCATGAATGTACAGTTTATAGTGCAGGGCACAGGAGAGCAGCAGTACGAGGAGATGTTTAATTATTTCCATGGCAGGTATCCGCAGAAGCTTGGAGTATATATCGGTTACTCAGAGGAAAATGCACATGAGATATATGCAGGCTGTGACGCATTTCTCATGCCGTCTCTTTTTGAGCCGTGCGGCTTGAGCCAGCTCATGTCTATGCGATATGGTACGCTGCCTATAGTCAGGGAGACCGGTGGTCTTAAGGACACTGTAGTGCCGTACAATGAGTACGAGAATACGGGCGATGGCTTTTCCTTTGCCAATTATAATGCGCATGATATGCTGCATGTCATCAAATATGCTCTTGATGTGTTTGAAAACCATAAGGACAGATGGCAGGAGATGATGCAGCGCGCCATGAGGCATGACTTCTCATGGAAGGCATCTGCGAAAGAGTATGAGAAGCTTTACGACATGCTGCTTGGCAACTAGTACATCGTTCTGCAAATAACAGGCCAATAATTTTCATGAATTTCCAAATATGTTCTTAGAAAGTAAAATACCGGATACATATCTATGATATGATATCCGGTATTTTGTGTTATCGGGTTATATGATTATCAGTAGACAGTGTCTGTTTTACTATCGTATATGTAGTACCTCTCGCCGAGTACTTCCTCGTCGCGTACCTCTGTAGAGTTTACCTCACAGATGAATTCGCTTAGGTTGCAGACATCTATATCGCTATCCAGCGGCATTACCAGAAATTCATGGATACTGCTTGGTATGAGCAGCATATTGCCGCCGAGCTTTTTTGCCAGCGAGCTTAGCACACCCGGGTAGAGTATGGCGGATGCGCCGTTTGTCTGCCTGCTGTTTGTAAGGATATACATAGGCAGGCTGTCAAAATCACAGACTGCGCGCATCTGATTGGCATAGCCCGGACATTTTTTGGCAAGAAACTCTGCCATGTTGATTATTGAGCATGGAAGTATCCTTGGGGTATTTTGCATTGAGGCGCGGATTAGTGTTTCTGAATCTATGCCCCAGCGTGACAGAAGCGCATCTGTGACTGTAATGGTGCCAAATTCAGGCAGTTGCGCTCCTACATATACTTCAAATATGATGGCAAAATCCAGATATTTGATATAGGGCACGTCCTTTAGCTGCTTTTGGTTTTTGTCGTAGCTTATGAGCTGGAAAATTATTTTCTCCTTTACCTTGGAAAAATCATCACAGAAGCTTATGTCAAAATCTTCAGTTGGCTTGAAATCATTGTAGGTGGATAAAATTGCATCGAGAATAGAATCAATGGATACACCATCAAGATACCAATGGTAGTAAGGATTGAGATAAATAGTCGGTGCTATATTGAATTTGGGATTGATAATCACCAATCCGTCGTAGATCATCCCGTTGTTCTTTTTGACAGGATGGATGGTAAGCTTGAAATTATTGTCAAGTCTTGCGGTTATTTCTGTTTCTATAGTATGTAAAAACTCCGTGTATTTCATGAATCTCCTTGCGGAGCATAAAAATATCGGATCTCGTGGAAAAGTAAAACCCACGAAGCAGGGCGCTTCGTGGGTTTTACTCTATCATTGTTTGTTGAAGTTTGCAATATGTATTTTTGTACAATTTTTAGACTTCATTTTTGTGATATCATACAAAATACAGCTGCGCAATCCATTTTTAATCTGATTTGAGCCTCTGCCACAGTGTGTTGTAAAGTGTTGCGTCATCATCATTTAAAGCTCTGTATACTTCACAGTTTTTGAGCATATCGGAAGGCGGATTAATCGCCTCATTTTTCTTCGTTTCTGCATCCTGGTTGTCGATGACAGACTGGATAGGTGATGCATAGTATACATATTCAAAGTTGAGCTGTGCCGGCTCATCACTGCAGATATAGTTCAAAAATTCCTGCGCGCCCTCTTTATTCTTGCATGTCTTTGGAATAAACCATGAGTCAATCCAGAGGTTTGAGCCCTCCTTTGGCACGATATAGTCCAGGTTATCGTTTTCAGCCATGGCGGCAGCTGCCTCACCGGAGTAGCACACTGCGATTGCTGCATTTTCAGCAACCATCTCATCACAGGTTTCATCCACGTAGTAGGCGAGCACATCACTGCTTTGTTTGTTTAGTATATCAAATGCTTCATCGAGCTTTGCTGTGTCTGTCTCGTTTATCGAGTAGCCAAGTGTGCGAAGGGCGGGAGTAAAGGCATCACGGACAGAATTAATCATAATCATGTTGTCCTTGTATTTGCCGTTCCACAGGCAGTCCCAGGTATTTAGGTCTGATGCATCAGCCATCTTTTTATTGTATAGTATGCCGAGTGTGCCGTAGAAATAAGGCACAGTATACTCATGTGTCGGGTCAAAGGATGCGGACATGTCGATTATATCCTGATTTACATTTTGATAGTTTGGCATTGAGCTGTAGTCTATCTTGTTGACCTCACCCTCACTTATGAGCTTCTCGATGATGTAGTCAGAGGTGCAGATGACATCGTAATCGATGGCACCGGACTTGTACTTTGTGTACATCTCCTCTGGCTCCTCGTATTCCTCGTATTTAACGGTGATTCCGGTTTCCTGCTCGAAGCTGTCGATTACTGATTCATCGATGTATTTACCGTAGTTTAGCACTGTTATGGCATTGTCATTGTTCGTGCTTCCGGCGCTTATGGTAAATACCGAAAAGCAGCCGATTACGAGTACTGCAACAATTGCGATGCTCACACTACGCTTTACGATGCGCAGCTTTTTAGCCCTTGCAGGCTTCTTTGAGGCGCTGACAGGTATCTGGTTTGAGTTGATGTTTACCACAACCAAAAGCAACAGCACTGTGAAGAAAAGTATGGTTGACAGAGCATACAGCTCCGGCTTTACACCCTTTTTCAGCTCTGTGTAGAGCATGGTTGAGAGTGTGTTTACTCCGGCACCCTTCGTAAAGTAGGTGATGGAGAAGTCATCGAGTGACATTGTGACCGCCATCATAAAGCCGGAGAACACTCCGGGGCTTATTTCAGGCCAGGTGACCTTGAAAAATGCATATAGAGGTGATGCGCCCAGGTCAAGTGCGGCCTCATAGGTGTATTTGTTGGTCTGCTTGAGCTTTGGAAGCACATTGAGTATCACATAAGGGATATTGAACGTGATGTGTGCGATAAGCACTGTCACAAAGCCCAGATTCATGAATTTTACAAACAAAAGCATCATTGAGATACCGGTCACGATATCTGCATTGAGCATCGGGATGTTTGTAGCGCCCAGATAGATTGTCTGGTTACGTTTCTTCATGGCGCTTATACCCATGGCTGCGAGAGTTCCTATTATTGTAGAAATCACAGCTGCAAGCAGCGTAATCTGCAGTGTTGTAGAAAATGCCGACATAATCCGCTCACTCTGAAAGCACTTTATGTACCAGTCGAGCGTGAAGCCTCCCCATTTAACCTTGGATTTGGAGTTGTTGAAGGAGAGTACTATTAATACAAGGATAGGTAGATACAGAAACAAAAAAATAAGTCCCATATATACCCTTGATGCTATTTTTTTTACCATAATGCGCTCTGGTCTCCTTCCTTATCAAACAGATTGACGAGTGCCATGCTGATTAACACGAATACCATGAGCACGAGTGAGAGACCGCTTCCTGCGCCCCACTGCGAACCATGGACGAAATCCTGTTCTATGATATTTCCGATGAGCAGGACCTTGCCGCCACCGAGTATCTGTGAGATGGCAAAGGATATGAGTGATGGCACGAAAACCATTACGATTCCGCTTATGACACCGGAAATTGTAAGTGGCAGTATAATCTTGAAAAGTATTGTGACTTTGTTTGCACCGAGGTCAAGAGCCGCCTCAATCCAGTCGTTTTTGATTCTGGTCATGGAGTTGTATATAGGCAGCAGCATGAATGGCAGAAAGTCATAGACCATGCCAAGCACGACTGCTCCGGAGGTATTCATGATGTTGAAGCCCGGCAGTCCGAGAGTGGTGAGTATCGAGTTGATGACACCGTTTTTGGACAAAAGCTGCTTCCATGCGAGTATTCGAAGCATAAAGTTCATCCACATAGGAAGCATGAAAACAAATACCACAAAGCTTTGGTTTTTAATCTTTAAGCCGTTTAAAATCATCGCAAGCGGATAGGACAGCACCAGGCATATTATGGTGCATATGATTCCAAGCTGTAGGGATAAAAGCAGTGCCTTGATATTGGTGTGCTGTACTATTGCAGCCACATATTCAAATGTGAAGCCTCCGTCAGAGCCTTTAAATGCATAGTACACAATCATGAAAAGCGGAAGTATGATAAATCCGATAATCCATATGAGGTACGGCCCTGCGAGCAGCTGTTTCTTTATTTTAGACATCTATCTCCACCGCCTTTTCATCTGAGGACTCAGGCTTGTGCATTACCTGGATATTAAATGGAATCACCTTGATACCCACATGACTGCCGACCTCTACATATTTGGTGGTGTGTACCATCCAGTCGTAGCCGTTTGCCTTTACCTCAAGCTCATAGTGCACTCCCTTGAAGATATTTGACACGACATCGCCCTGCATGTAGCCGTCCTCCGCAGGCACCAGCTCCACATCCTCCGGGCGGATGACTATATCGACAGGCGTGTTCTCACCAAAGCCCTCGTCCACACAAGGCATCTTTACACCGAGTATCTCGACAAGCTTATCCTTTATCATAACACCGTCGATGATATTACTGTGCCCGATAAAGTCAGCGACAAAGGCATTTTCAGGCTCATTGTAAATGTCCTCCGGTGTGCCAATCTGCTGGATATAGCCCTGATTCATGACTACGATGGTGTCAGACATGGTAAGCGCCTCCTCCTGGTCGTGTGTGACGTAGACGAAGGTGATACCGAGCTCATTTTTGAAGCGGATAAGCTCATACTGCATGCTCTGGCGCAGCTTTAAGTCGAGAGCGCCAAGCGGCTCGTCTAACAGCAGTACCTTAGGCTCGTTTACAATAGCTCTTGCAATAGCGATACGCTGCTGCTGACCTCCGCTAAGAGAATCCACAGAGCGGTTTTCAAAGCCGTCGAGATTGACTAGCTTTAATGCATACTTTATTTTGTCATCAATGTAAGCCTTGCTTTTCTTCTTTATTTTAAGACCAAACGCGATGTTTTCAGCTATTGTCATATGAGGGAAAAGAGAGTATTTCTGGAAAACAGTGTTCAGATTTCTCTCGTTTGCAGGCACATTTGTGATGTCCTTTGAATCAAACATGATTTTTCCCTTGTCCGGTGTCTCAAAGCCACCGAGCATGCGAAGTGTGGTGGTCTTTCCGCAGCCTGATGGTCCAAGCAGCGTCAGAAACTCATTCTCCCTGATGTATAGATTTAAATCGTCGAGTACAACATTGCCGTTGTATGACTTTGTGATATCAATAAAATCAATTAATTTCTTTCCCATGGTGTAAACCTTTCTCATGTAATTATAGTACTGATAGGAACTGTATGTTTATAATTTGCTGCTGTACACACTAAAAATGTGGCCGGCAGTAATTACAGCCCTATAAAAGAGCTTCTGCAGTGGAAGCGTCAGAAGCTTGGAGGATTGCTGACCCATATGAGCATGGCATCCTTTGAAGACTTATTTTCAATAAAATGTTTCTTACCGGCTTTAAAATAAAAGGACTCACCGGCCTTTACGGTGTGCACCTTGCCACCATAGCAAAGCTTCACTGTGCCCTTTATCACATATCCAAATTCCTCACACTCCTGAGGCAGATATATTTCAGAACTGCCGCCTGGATGAAGAGTGAGCCTGACAGGCTCCATGGAGCGGGTCTGTGCGTTTGGAATGATCCATTCCACCTTGCTGTTTTTTTCCTCGTCAATTTTCTCGAAATAGTCGTTTGCCTTGTATACAATCTGCTCAGGTTCCGAATCGGTAAAAAACTCCGCCGGTGTCATACCCAGGCACTGGATGATATCAAGCAGGGTGCCGACTGACGGTGAATTCTGATTTCGCTCGAGCTGGGAGATAAATCCCTTCGTCAGCTCAGCCCTGTCAGCAAGCTCCTGCTGGGTAAGTCCGTACTGGATACGAAGCTCCTTCATACGATGTCCGATATCCATGTTTACTTCCTTTTCTAATACATTTTATGTTATAGTTGCTGTAGGTTTAATAATAGATTTTTTGTTTTTGTCATTATTATTAGTTTATTGTTTATTATCAGAGTTGTTATTCTTCATCGGGAGTCTCCGGTATTGGAGGTAAAGGTAAATTCCAATCCTCCGGTCCGTTGGCTATTGCTTCCAGGTCAATCTGGTATTTATCTTTTAAATATTTCTGTACGAAAGCAAACTTTTCGGTGAGAAAAGGATATTTATCAGCCGGATATACCTCTGCTAGTTGTGCTTGATTATAGAACATGGAAAGATGCATATATCCTATAAAAGTCTCTTCATTGGTTGGAGGATAAGAGTTGTTGGCTGGTGTGCTGGTGCTATTGAATACATACGTGTTTACACTTCCCGGATATCCTCTTGTAAGATAATAGTTCGGGTCATCTTCCATTCCCAAGCCTGCTATCAGATTGGTGACATGGTCAAATCCCATTTCAAATTCTTCAGGTATAATGATGTTTCCGGCTTTTACTGCTTTTTCCAATACGGGAGCCAATATCATTTTCCGACGTCTGTCAAGGAGTGCTCTGTCTGTGGGAATTAAATAAGGATCGCTGGGATTGTCTTCTCCAAACATACAAGTGCACCAATAATCCAGCCCATCGTAATTTTCGTGTATGGGTACAATCCAGCTCGCTAGGATTACGCCTCCAACTTCTAATACGCTTTTACTATAGACATTGTATCCCAAATACCAATACATAGGCAGAACTTTAGAAGTGATCGGCGGATTCAAGTATGCAAAGATATGTTTTTTCATAAATTCGACATAATAATTGGCCATTTCATCATTTACACAGCCTTGGCCTTCGTAACCACTACCGTATGCTATACCTGTCCAGCTACGGTTAAAATCAGCTCTTTGTAGATCTTTATAAATAAGATATACATTATAGTCTTCGTATATTTGGGCGATGTCATTGTCCCAACTATTATTTCCTTGAGGTACTTTGAAACGTAATTCAACGCCTCCTTCTGTAGGAGTCAGTGTGTCTTCTTCGTAACATGAAGTGAATGCCATACAAGCAAGTAATCCCCATAATATATATATATTTCTCATATTCATTTCTTTTGTTTAATTTATAAGATATATACTATTAATTTTCACGTTTTGGAGCTAATGGATTCTGTTCCAGTTTTTTATTTTTAATTAAGACAGCGTCTGGTATAGGCATGGTATAGGAAGGATCATTCTGTTTTAATGTATATACCTGTTCTCCCCATCTATGAACAATTTGTGGCATTCCGTAACGTCGGAGATCAAACCATCGTTGCCCTTCAAAACAAAGTTCTTTTCTTCTTTCATTTTTGATGAAAGTTTTGAGCGCATCACCTGTTAATCCGGTAGGCTCAACAAATTTGTCGGGTTCATACCGTTTAGCCAGTAAGGTTTTTAAAGCAGAGAGTGCTGTACTTTCGTCATTATTATGAGCAGCTGCTTCTGCTAGATTTAAATAAGCCTCACCTAGTCTGAAGGATAAAGCAAAGTTTTCCGATCCACTAGGCTCACCTGTAGCCGAAAGTTTGTATTTGCCGAAAGTAGTATAAGAATCTTCATAGAAAACTTCATCATCTTTATTGAACTCTTTTGCTATATACTTTTCTTTTCTTAAATCTCCATCTTCAAAGCTTTCAATCAGGTTATCAGAAGCGATAAAAGCTTCTCGGTAGTAGGTGGTATTACCGAAGTAACCTTCTTCCTCATACTCTACCGACTGATCATTGAATACAGTTAAGTCTGAAACGCTTCCATATAACCAAATAACCTCAGATGATTTTAAAGATGTAAAATTGTAATAAGGCTCTGCCACTGTTGGAGAAGGGAGGTCGTTTAAATCTATTAAAGCGAAGGACCAGTCTTTTATTACTTTGTTGGCGTATATGGCTGCATCTTTCCAGTTTTCCATATAAAGAAAGACACGTGATTTCAGTAATTGTATCATTGGAAGGCTGACCAGATAATTCGGCTCATATTGTTTATCTTTGCTTAAAGTAAGAAATAAACGTTCAGCTTCATTCAGATCGTCCACAATTTGGTTGTATACTTCCTCAACGGTGTTTCGTGTCATTAATAGTTGGTCTTCAGGGAGCAGGTTGCTGTCTAATTTGAGCGGAACTCCTAAAGCTTGTTTGTCATAGTTGTATGGTGCTCCAAAATGATTAACCAACATAAAATAATAGAAAGCTCTTAATCCGAGGGATTGGGCTATTACATAATTTTTTTCAGCCTCCGTACCATTTACGTCACCGATATAATCAAGAGCTGCATTTGCGCCTAAGATATAGTTATAGTATCCTTCCCAGATATTCTGAAGAGGATAACCATTCCTTTCCATAATAAAAAACATATCCGGTTGCCATGTATAAACAGCTTGTTTGGCTTCCACATCTTTTAGAGAGTTAATGCTAAATTCATAGTCAGTTTTATGGAACTGAATGTCATCGTCTAAGAAGCTAAGAAAGGGTAGTAGAAAATTACCTTTGTCCTGTCTGGGATAAGCAGAACCGATCAGCATTTCTTGTAAAGCATTTGCATCTTTGGGAACATACTCACTTTGAGATTTAGGCTCTAGAAAATCTGAGCAAGAGGATAGTGATAGTAAGACTATTCC
>OOCX01001372.1_pt1 | contig 15063 bp, 6 predicted proteins | sample 1671231 | NCBI WGS metagenome assembly OOCX01 (sample SAMN06348135, study PRJEB24527) | human gut metagenome | biome: human gut; feature: ankylosing spondylitis patient; material: feces | host: Homo sapiens | place: China | collected 2015-10 | reverse complement strand
CTTCCAGTATATTCTTTAGAGAATAAGAAGATTATATATTTCTTTTTGGCTATCATGCTGATAGGAGGTATATATTCTTTCTTTAAATTGCCGAAGAAGGAGGACTCGCCTTTCGTAATCAAGCAGGCTGTTTTGGTTACGCAATATCCGGGTGCTACTCCTCAGGAGGTAGAAAAATTGATAACGGAACCTATCGAGAGGGAAATTCAGTCCATGTCGGATGTTTTTCAGATCAAGTCTGAATCTTATTTCGGCATGTCGAAGATCTCGATTGAGTTGCAGCCGACTTTGGCCCCGGATTATATGCCGGTCAAGTGGGACGAATTGCGTCGTAAGGTGGCTAACATACAGCCTCGCCTTCCGAGTGGCGCCTCTGCCATCAATGTGAGTGATGATTTCGGGGACGTGTTCGGTATCTATTACGCCCTGACAGCCGACGAAGGTTTTACCTACGACGATATGCGCGATTGGGCGCAGAAGATCAAGACCGAGCTGACTCCTATTCAGGGTGTGCAGAAGGTCTATCTGTTTGCGGAACAGACGCAGGTCGTGAATGTGCGTATCTCGGTTCCCAAGCTGGCGAATTTGGGGATCGATCCGAATTCGATTCAGCAAGTCCTGCAAACCCAGAACCTGCTGGTCAATACGGGTGAGATCATGACCGGGACCTACCAGCTTCGTGTACGTGCCGAAGGTACTTATAAAAGTATAGAGGATATACGCGACCAGCTGATCGTGACAAAGGGTGGAGGCGAAGTACGCCTGGGTGATATCGCAACCATCGAACGAGGCTATATGGACCCGCCTTCCAACCTGATGCGTGTGGATGGCAAACGGGCCATCGGTATCGGTGTGGCTACGGGTGCGAAAGATGATGTGGTGGCTGTCGGTGACGCTGTTGCCGAACATTTGAAAGAGATGGAACAGCTTTTCCCGATCGGTATGGAACTGAAAACCATCTATCCGGAAAATCAGATTGCCAACGAGGCGAATAACGGATTTATCCTGAATCTGATCGAATCGTTGCTCATCGTTATCGTGATTATCTTCCTTGTGATGGGATCGCGTGCAGGTATGCTGGTGGGTAGTTCACTGCTATTCTCGGTTGGCGGAACGTTGCTGATTATGCTGATCTGGGGTGTCGGGCTGAACCGTACGTCTCTTGCTGCTTTCATCATTGCGATGGGTATGCTGGTGGATAACGCGATTGTGGTGACCGATAATGCGCAGGTCGGTATCAAGCGCGGTCTGTCACGCTATCAGGCGTTGGTCGATGGGGCCACCAAACCGCAGTGGGCATTGTTGGGTGCGACCTTTATCGCTGTTTGTTCTTTCTTGCCGATGTATTTGGCGCCAGCTTCGGTGGCCGAAATTGTCAAGCCATTGTTTATCGTGCTTGGTGTATCCTTGGGGTTAAGTTGGATATTGGCTTTGACGCAAACGACGACTTTCGGGAATTTCATCTTGAAGGAGGCGAAACCGGGTGAATCCAAAGATCCCTATGACACCAAACTGTACCATAAGTTTGAAAATGTGCTGGGACGTCTGATCAAACGTCGTTATCTCACGCTTACTTCGGTGGTGGCAACCTTGTTCTTGTCTTTGTTCATCATGAGCATTATGCCGCAGAGCTTCTTCCCGATCATGAACAAGCCCTATTTTCGTGCCGACCTGATCTTCCCGGAAGGGTATGGGATCGACGATGTGGAAAGGAATGTGATCAAGATAGAAGAGTATCTCAAGAATAATGATAAGATCAAATCTTATTCGTTCACGCTGGGAGGTTCGCCGGTACGTTATTATCTGGCAAGTTCGTCTATCGGTCCGAAGCCGAACTTCGCCAATGTCCTGATCGAAACCAAGGACGCGAAAGATGCACAGAGCGAGGAAAACAAGTTCTATGAATATATGGTCGCCAACTATCCGGATATTTTGACCCGTTCAGCTTTGTTTGCTTTGTCTCCTGTGCCTGATGCTGCAATTGAAATCGGGTTTGTTGGCGATAATATCGATACGTTGGTGGCTCTGACACAGCGTGCACAAGAAATCGCCCGCAAGAACGACATGGTGATGGAAGTGCGCAGCAGCTGGGGAAACAAGGTTCCGGTATGGAAGCCGTTGTACTCGCAGGAAAAAGGTCTCCGTTTAGGTATCACCCGTCAGCAGATGGCTTATTCGCTTCGTTCGGCAACCAATGGCGTGCCTTTAGGCGAATATCGCGAAGGAGATGTATTTATGCCGATCCTGCTGAAAGATGCCGATCGCGATTCGATGAACCTGAACGATATCAAGACTTTGCCTGTCTACAGCGCCAAGGGGCGTTCTGTCAAAGTGGAGCAGGTGATCGACGACTTCTCGCTCGATTATGAGTACAGTGTCGTGAAGCGTTATAATCGTCAGCGTTATATGATGATGCAGTGCGAGCCGAAACGCGGAGCCAATACGATGGCTGCTTTCAGCCAGTTGTGGCAGGATATCCAGCAAGAGGTGCAGGTTCCCGAAGGATACAAACTGCAATACTTCGGCGAACAGTCTGAACAGGATAAAGGTAACAAGGCGATTGCTGCCAATATTCCGTTGATGTTCGGTCTGATCTATCTCACCCTGTTGTTCCTCTTCCCGAAATACTACCGGAAGCCGGTCTTGATTATGTGTATGTTGCCTCTGATCTTCATCGGTGTGGTATTGGGGTTGCTGGTGTTTGGCAAGTCGCTCGATTTCTTTGCCATGTTAGGTCTGTTAGGTCTGATCGGTATGAATATCAAGAATGCGATCGTGCTGGTGGACGAAATAGGATTGCAGCTTGACAGTGGTCTGGCGCCGGTCAATGCGGTGATCGAGGCAACCAAGACGCGTATCGTTCCGGTGACGATGGCATCGGGGACAACGATTTTGGGTATGTTGCCATTGTTGGGCGATGCCATGTTTGCCGGTATGGCGGCGACGATTATGGGAGGTCTGTTCGTTTCGACCATCCTGACCATCTTCGTGCTTCCGGTGACCTATTGTATATTCTTTAAGATTAAATCGGTATAATGAGTATGAGAAATAAAATAATTATCGGTTGTATGCTGTTGGGGGCTTTATCGGTGGGAGCACAGGAAAAGCCCGTCACGGCTGCGGACTACAAGCAGAAAGTGCTTGAATATAGCCGCCAGATCAAACAGAGTGCGGAAGAACGTATTGCGATGCAGCATGCTATCAAGGCGGCCAAGACCGCTTTCTTCCCGGCTGTCGATTTCTCCGGCAGCTACCAGTACCGTATCAATAAGTACGATTTGGATTTCGGCCCCGGCATGGCTGTCGAAATGGATCATAACACCTATAGTTTGGGAGCTACCGTAAGTCAGCCGATCTATGCCGGCGGACAAATCTACAACAATTACAAGGCCGCCCAGATACAGGGACAGATCGCTTCCGAGGCGGAAGACCTGACGACGGATAATATCGTGTATGCCGCCGACCTGAACTACTGGTCTGCTGCTGCCCGTAAAGGCATGTACGATGTCATGTGCCAGTATGTCGATATTGTGCAGGAATTGGCAAACGTGCTGACAACCCGTTTCAATGACGGGCAGATCAGTAAGACCGACCTCTTGCAGGTACAGTCCCGTTTGAAAGAAGCGGAATTGAACAAAAGCGCTGCGTACAAAGATTATCAGATCGCCTTGCAGAACCTGAATGTGCTAATGGGTGTTCCTCCTATGACACCGGTGGAGATTGCCGATGCCATCACGACGGTGCAGCCGTTGCCGATGCACATAGGGGAAGAGGCCGCTTTGCAGAACCGGCCGGACTTTACGATCTCCCGATTGAATGTTGAATACCAGAAGCGGCAGATCAACTTGTCAAAAGCAAAGTATAATCCGACACTGGCTATCGGTTTTCAGGGAACCTGGGGCACTCCGATGTTGAACGTGAAAGGATCCGACCAGCTTTGGACACCTGCCGTGTTCGCCTCCCTGAAGATACCTTTGTTTCGTTGGGGAGCCCGTTTCAAAGAGGTGAATTCTCAGAAAGCTATCTTACGCAGTAAGGAATATGTTATGGATTACACCCGCGACCAGATTTCCCAGGAGGTAGCCAATTCCTGGACCAGCCTGACGGAAAACACGAAGCAGATCGATGTTGCCGAAGAAGCCTGCAAGATCGCTGAGGAAAATCTCGACCTGAATACGTTCAGCTATAAAGAGGGAAAACTTCCGATCCTCGATGTCCTTTCCGCCCAGCTTTCCTGGATTCAGTCCTATAGCAGCTTGATTCAGACTTGGTATCAGCAGAAAGCGTCTCTCGCCCAGTATAACAAGGCGGTGGGTATTCGTCGCTTGCAGTAATCGGAAAACACCTTTATCACAATCTTTTTAGGCACGGATTTCACGGATTTATACGGATGAATTTATTTTTTCCGTGTTTTCCGTGAAATCCGTGCCTAAATTATATCTATTAGTAAGCAAAATTTTGCTTCGACACAGCTCCCTGCCAAGAGCAGAAACAAATGCAAATATTATTGAAACTCCTTTTTCAGTTTCGCCACCCATTTCAGTATCCGTTCCTCCGTTTGTTCGGACTGGTTCTCGATATCGAGGGGAAGTCCCAGGAAATGCCCTTCCTTAACGGCTCGTGATTGGGTGAAATGGTAGTCGTTGACAGGCATGAAACCGATCAGCTCCGCATTGCTTTTGGTAAAGGCTTCCGCCAGAATGCCGATCCCATCAACAAAATTGTCGGGATAGCGTTCTTGGTCTCCGAGCCCGAATAGGGCGACTTTCTTGCCCGTCATGTCGATGGATTCTATTTCCGGCATGAACTCGTCCCAGTAAGTCGGCAGTTCTCCGTCGAACCAGGTGGAAGTTCCGGCAATAATATTGTCGAACGATTCGAACTCCTTGCGTGGCGCCCCTTCTATCGGGATCAGGACGACTTCGTTTTCTGCGAATGCTTCTTGTATTTTCAAAGCGACTACGGCTGTTTTAGCGGTTGTGCCACCATAGAATAAACCTATTTTCTTCATTTTGTATGTTGTTTATAGAAGGTGTGTCGAAACTATCCTGTTCCCGCGCCCCTCGCGGGATCGCATTAAAACCGGCCCTATAAAATCTGATTGATAAGGTCTGTCCTTTTGCGGCCCCGCATCAAGCGCGGGGACAAGAAGATTTTGATATACCCTCTTCATTAATATTCCAATAATGCTTTTGCTGCGTTGTAGATCCGTTCTTCTCCGGGCAGGATCGCCTTTTCGAGGACCGGATGGAAACCGACAGGGGTAAAGGTAGAACCGACGCGTTGGATCGGAGCATCCAGGTATCGGAACATTTCCGTGCCGACGATACCGGCTATTTCCGCTCCGAAACCTGAGAACACTTTGTCTTCATGTACGATCAGCACCTTGCCGGTTTTTTTCACGGAAGCGAAGATCGTTTCCGTATCGAGTGGGATCAGCGAGCGGATGTCGATGACTTCCACGTCCCAGTTATGCTCTTTCTTCAACCTCTCGGCGACACTGAGGCAGAAATGCGTGGTATTGCCATATGTGATCACGCTCAGGTCGCTGCCCGGCCGGCGGATACGGGCTTTCCCGAAAGGAACTTCGAAGTCTTCCGGCACAAAACCGGCTGCTTCGACCGAGTTATATTGCGCTTTCGGTTCGAGAAAGACGGTAAAACCCTTCGAACGTATGCTGGTGCGCAACAGTCCTGCCGCATCATCGGCAAACGAAGGATAGACGATGCGGGCTCCCGGAATGGAGGTCAGCGCCCCTTCAATCGTTTGCGAGTGGTAGAGCCCTCCGCCGATATAACCGCCCGATGCCAGGCGGAGTGTCAGGTTAGGGGTGAACTGTCCGTTGCTTCGCCAGTATTCGTGTGTACATTCGACATACTGCTCGATGGCCGGCCAGAAGTAGTCGGCAAATTCGGCTCCTTCCACCACGACATGTATTTTCGGGTCGAAGCGGCACATGCCGTTGGCCGTGCCTACAATGTAGTCTTCGGCAATGGGAGCATTGAAGATACGCTTCGGTCCGAACTCCTGTTGCATGCCTTTGGTGACGTTGAACACGCCGCCTTTGTCTTTGTTGGCCACGTCCTGTCCCCACAGGAATGTATCCGGGTTATGGCGGAATTCTGCTTTCAGTGTTTCGTTGATTGCGGTTACCAGTGTTTTCTTTTCGCCATTTTCTTCTTTGTGTGTGCCGTCTGTATATTTCTGCGGCAGGTAAGGTTCGGGCAAGACATAGTCAAAGATCGTTGCAGGATCGGGTTCGGGAGCCGCCATCGCTTTGCGGTTGGCTGTGCTCAGGTCTTTTTTTGCCTGTGCTTCTATCTGCTTCAGTTCCTCTTCGGTCAAGCGGTTGTAACGGAGCAGCATACGGCGGAATTTTTGCAGCGGATCGGCTGCTTTCACGTAGGCAAGTTCGTTTTCATCGCGATACAAAGTCTGCTTGTCGGAGTTCGAATGGGAGCCGATGCGCACGCAGTTTGCATGGACGATCACCGGATTATGCGTATTGATCGCATGTTCGCGGGCTTCGGTCATGGCGTTCATCGAGTCGAAAACGTCTTTTCCGTTGCAGTGGATGATGCGCAGGTTCTTGAAGCCTGAGAAGTTGTCGGCTACCTTGCGGTTGGCCGTCTGATCCTTTTTGGGGACGGAGATGCCGTAGCCGTTGTCCTGCAAGACAAAGATAACGGGGAGCTGCTCGTTGCTCGCCCCGTTGATGGCTTCGTAGACGTAGCCCTCGGAAGTGGCGGACTCGCCGTGCGAAGTGATCGCAACGCCTTTATGGTCGTAATAAACCATTGCACGGGCGACACCTACGGCGTGCAGGTCGTGTGTCCCGGTCGCCGAGGAGATGTTCTCGATATGCCACTCCGGCTTGGCGAAGTGGTTGGACATATGCCGTCCGCCGCTGGACGGGTCGGTCGCTTTCGAGATACCGTTCAGGATGATTTCTTCCGCCGTCATTCCGGCAGACAGGACGGTCAGCATATCGCGGTAGTAGGGAAAGAGGTAATCCTCTCCCCGGTGGAATACCTGCCCGATGGCGAGCTGGATGCCGTCATGCCCGGCATAAGGGGCATGATAGGACCAGCCTAAGGACTGGAGCAGGTAAGAAGGCGCCTTTTCATCGAGCGCCCTGCCGAGACTCATCAGGTAATACCATTTGCGAAGGGTCTCGGTATCGGTCGTTTTTATATCGTATCGTTTCATACTTGATTATTTTGTGTGTTGTTTTAATTGTTTTGTGATCTGTTACTTTTGGCTTGACCCAAAAGTAACCAAAAAGTCAAGGCTTAACCGTCCGGTCTACTCCGGGCAAAGACTACGCTGTCGCCTGCGAAACTCGCTTCGCTCAGGCAGCGCAGGCTCCGGACGCTTCGTCTTTACCCTCCGCTTGACGCCCGTCCGCTTAGGCCTTTCTTAGAAAGCTCCGCTTTCTTTTAGGATGGCCGATACCTATACCTATTATAATAGGCGGTATCGGCAATCCCCAAGCTCCATCAGCCTCTTCCTCTGTGGGCTTTAGCCCCTTTTATGGTTTATATTTAAAGGGGTTAAAACCCACAGAGGAACCGGCAAAGCCGGAACAATCATCTATCCGTCTGCTGAAGCAGACGGCAAAAGAGAATCTGCGGCACGAGGCAAGCCCTAAGACATTGTCGCTACCTAAGACATTGTTGCTATAAGCACGCCGACAAATCATCATTTATACTCTTGCCAACTCCGTATCCGAATATCATCCATGCCCAGGGTACAGAACGCTTCGATAAAGGCGCTTGCCAGACGGGCATTCGTGATGAGCGGGACATTCAGGTCGATGGCGGCACGGCGGATCTTGTAGCCATTGTCCAACTCACCGGCTGAAAGGTCGCGCGGGATATTTACAACCATGTCGATCTTCTTTTCGTGGAGCATGGTGAGTGCTTGCGGTTCTTTGCCCTCCTCGCTCGGCCAGTAGACCTGCGTGCTGGGAATGCCGTTTTCTTCGAGGAAACGGTGCGTCCCGCCTGTGGCGAAGAGGTTGTAGCCTTTTGCAGCCAGCATCTTGGCGGCATCCAACATGGCCACTTTCTGTTTCGGCGTACCCGTCGAGAGCAGGATATTCTTTTCAGGGATACGGAGGCCAACGGAAAGCATGCTCTTCAGGACAGCTTCGGAAACATCGTCGCCGATACATCCGACCTCGCCTGTCGAAGCCATGTCGACCCCTAAGACAGGGTCAGCTTTCTGCAAGCGGTTGAAGGAGAACTGCGAGGCTTTGATACCTACATAATCCAGATCGAATTCGTTCTTATTAGGTTTCTCGACAGGCAAACCTAACATGATGCGAGTGGCCAGTTCAATAAAGTTAATCTTCAATACTTTGCTGACGAAAGGAAAGGAACGGCTCGCGCGAAGGTTACATTCGATCACCTTGATCTCGTTGCCTTTCGCCAGATATTGGATGTTGAACGGACCAGAGATATTCAGCTCTTTTGCGATCTGCTTGCTGATACGCTTGATGCGGCGGACCGTTTCAACATACAGCTTTTGTGCGGGAAACTGGATAGTTGCATCGCCGGAATGCACACCGGCAAACTCGATATGTTCGGAGATTGCATACATGACGATCTCACCCTTATCGGCTACAGCATCCATTTCCACTTCCTTGGCATGTTCGATGAACTGGCTGACAACGACCGGATGTTTCTGCGACACGTTGGCTGCCAGCTGCAAGAAGCGTTCGAGTTCTTCCTGGTTGGAGCAGACATTCATGGCGGCGCCACTCAGCACATAACTCGGACGAACCAAGACCGGAAAACCCACCTCAGCCACAAACTCGTTGATATCTTCCATCGACGAAAGCTCTTTCCAACGCGGCTGGTCTACACCGATGCGGTCCAGCATGGCGGAAAATTTCTCGCGATCTTCGGCATTGTCGATACTCTTGGCGGATGTCCCCAAGATATTGACATGCTGCTCGTCCAGACGCATCGCCAGGTTATTGGGTATCTGGCCGCCTGTCGAGACAATCACGCCGTGCGGATTTTCCAGTTCGAGGATATCCATCACACGCTCGAAGGTCAGTTCATCGAAGTAAAGGCGGTCACACATATCATAGTCGGTCGAAACTGTTTCGGGATTGTAGTTGATCATCACTGAACGCCAACCTTCCTTACGGATCGTTTCCAACGCCTGCACGCCACACCAGTCGAACTCGACCGAACTGCCGATCCGGTAAGCGCCGGAACCCAGCACGACGATGGAACGGTGGTCACCCTGATACTGCACGTCGTTTTCCGTACCGCTATAGGTCAGATACAGATAGTTCGTCTGCGCCGGGTATTCAGCAGCCAGCGTATCGATCTGTTTCACTACCGGAACGATGCCGTGTTCCTTACGAAACTGGCGGATCTGCATCATACCTTTTTCTATATTTCCCTCAAGGCCGAAGGCGCGAGCTATCTGAAAATCGGAGAAACCTTGCCGTTTCGCCTTGCGAAGCAATGAACTATAGACTATGGACGATTGACAATTATCAGGATTGCGATATTCTTTTTTAATTGCCAATTGTCCATTGTCAATTGTCAATTTATGCAACTCCTTGGAGGTACACATGATTCCGTAGAGTTTTTGTAGGAACCACCGGTCTATCTTGGTCAGTTCGTGTATCTGATCGATGGTATATCCGGCACGGAACGCTTTGGAGATAACGAAGATACGGGTGTCGGTCGGTTCATGGAGTGCCTTGTCGATGTCGGTTATCACCAGCTCCTTGTTTTCCACGAAACCATGCATGCCCTGTCCGATCATACGCAGACCTTTCTGCATGATTTCCTCGAAGCTCTTGCCGATCGACATAATCTCGCCGACAGATTTCATGCTCGAACCGATCTGGCGGCTTACACCGACAAACTTAGTCAGGTCCCAACGCGGGATCTTTACAATCATGTAATCTACTTCTGGTGCTTTGTAAGCGGAGTTGGGAGTTCCCATCTCACCGATTTCGTCAAGGCTGTAACCTAATGCCAGCTTGGCAGCCACGAATGCCAGCGGATAACCGCTCGCTTTGGATGCAAGTGCGGAAGAACGGCTTAGGCGGGCGTTTACTTCGATCACACGGTAATCGCAAGTATCGGAGTTGAATGCGTACTGGATGTTACATTCGCCGACGATACCTAAATGGCGGATCGTCTTGATCGAAAGTTCTTTCAATAGGTCCAGTTCTTTGTCTGTCAGTGAACAGGTAGGAGCGACAACGATACTTTCGCCCGTATGTACGCCTAACGGGTCTACATTTTCCATGCTTACAACCGTAAAGCAGTGGTCGTTCTTATCGCGGATTACTTCAAATTCAATTTCCTTCCAGCCTTTCAACGATTCTTCCACCAATACCTGAGGAGAATAGGCGAAAGCGCTTTCTGCCAGCGTACGCAGTTCTGCCTCGTCTTTGCAGATACCACTGCCCATACCGCCCAATGCGTATGCGGAACGGATCATGACCGGGAAGCCGATCTCGTAGGCTGCCTTCACGGCATCTTCCAGGTTTCCGACAGCGTGGCTAACCGGAGTTTTTACTGCTATCTCGTCAAGTTTCTTTACAAACAGGTCGCGGTCTTCCGTGTACATGATCGCTTCGACCGAAGTTCCCAGTACCTTTACACCATATTTGGCCAGTGTTCCGCTGGTATACAGTTCGGTTCCGCAGTTCAAAGCAGTCTGTCCGCCAAAAGCCAGCAGGATACCGTCCGGTTGTTCTTTTTTGATCACTTCTTCAACAAAGTAAGGAGTGATCGGCAGGAAATACACCTTGTCGGCTACCCCTTCTGATGTTTGAATGGTTGCAATGTTCGGATTGAGCAATACGGTGCTGATTCCTTCTTCTTTCAGCGCCTTCAGTGCTTGTGAACCAGAGTAGTCAAATTCTCCGGCTTGTCCGATCTTCAGGGCACCCGAGCCCAGAACAATCACCTTTTTGATACCACTTTTCGACATAGTAATTTGGGTTGTTTAATTTATTGATTTTATAGAATGTTATAATTGCCTTACGAGATCACAAGGTGCAAAAAAAATGCGTTAGTAAAAATAACTAACGCATCCTATATAACCAAATGATAATCCTTTAAAATAAAAAAATGAGCTTCATTGTCCGACATATAACCGGAAAAGTACGCTGGATTATCCTTATGTGCTTTCTGTGTCATGAAACTCTATCTTCAAAATTTCGGCAAAGATAAGGCTTATATTTCAAACATGCAAGAGATGTTGGTGCCCTCTTTCTGAAAAATACTTTTCAAGTTGACCGAAATGTCCGGAAGATAATTTTATTTTCCTATCTTTATCCCCATCAATCATTCAAATAATTCTGATATTATGAATAAGACACTTTATCTCATTTTTATTTGTCTCCTTTTATGTGCCGGCACCCGTCTTGTTGCCCAGACTTTTGATTATAACCGAGTGAGTGGCCATCCCCGCTTATTGATGAAGCAGGGTGAGGAGCAGCAGATACGAGAAAGCCTGAAAGATAACCCCGAAATGCAGCGCGTCTATAAGCAGATTGTCGGAGAAGCCGACCGGCTGTTGGTCTGTCCGACGTTAACATATAAGAAAGAGGGACGTCGTCTGTTGGCCGTTTCCCGTGAGGCTTTGAAACGTATTTTTGACCTTTCGTTTGTATACCGGATGACCGGCGAAGATAAATACCGCTTGCGTGCCGAGCAGGAGATGGTGTCCGTCTGCTCTTTCGGCGACTGGAACCCGTCTCATTTCTTGGATGTCGGCGAGATGACGATGGCGGTTGCGATCGGTTATGACTGGCTGTTCGATAAGCTGTCTCCGGAAACAAGGAGAGTGGTACGTGAATCGATTCTTCAGAAAGGTTTTGCTCCGTCGAACGACAAACAATATAACTGGTTCCTGAAAGCAGAAAACAACTGGAACCAGGTTTGCAATACCGGGCTGGTATATGGAGCCCTTGCCCTTTTGGATTCGGACAGCAAAGAAGCGGCTGCTGTTATTGAACGGGCTATGTCGTCTGTTCCTCTGTCGATGAAAGTGTACGCGCCTGACGGCAACTATCCGGAAGGGTATAATTATTGGGGATATGGGACGAGTTTCAATGTGATGCTAATCGCCGCTTTGGAATCGGCTCTCGGTTCGGATGGAGGACTGAGTGCGGTGGAGGGCTTTATGTCTTCGGCCCGGTTCATGCAGTATATGGCGGGAACGACCGGTCTTGCCTTCAATTTCAGTGATGCACGCGAAACGACTCAATCTTTTCCGGCCATGTTCTGGTATGCATCCAAATTAGGCGATCCTTCCTTGCTCTGGAACGAAAAAATATTCCTGACACGCGAGGATACGCATTTTACTGCGGAAGAAGAGCGTTTCCTGCCGATTATCTTGATCTATGGTTCCCGCTTCGATATGAAGGAAGTGACGCCTCCTGTCTCGAAAATCTGGACCGGACATGGAAAAGTGCCTGTAGCTCTGATCCGTACCGGATGGGATAAGGGTGAAGGTTTTTATGTCGGGATAAAAGGAGGAACGGCTTCGGCCAACCATGCTCATATGGATGCCGGATCATTTGTGTTCGAAGCTCAGGGAGTTTGTTGGGCACAGGATTTGGGTATGCAGGAGTATTATTCTCTGGAAAAGGAAGGCGTACGACTGTGGAACGGTGATCAGGACGGGCAACGTTGGGATGTCTTCCGCTATAATAACTTTGTGCATAATACGTTGACGGTAAACGGAGAAAAGCACCAGGTAAAAGGAGCGGTTCCGATTCTCGCTACTTATACGAAAGATGCACGGTTGGGAGCCAGCTTGGATATGACTTCTTTGTTCGGTAGTAATCTGAAGAAAGCGACACGCGAGGTTGTGCTTGTGAAGGAACGGTATTTGCAGGTAACGGATCAGGTGCAGGCTGCCGGCCAACCAGCTTCTGTCCGGTGGACGATGGTCACCTCCGCCACTCCTAAGCTGCTCGATTCCCACACGATAGAATTGACGAAAGAAGGTAAGAAATTACATGTGATTATCGACAGTCCTTCGGCTGCCGCCTTCTCTGTGGTCGATAATGTTCCGTCGCATAGCTACGATGCTCCGAATCCCGGTTCTGTCCGGATTGTTTTTGATGTTGATGTGAAAGCCGGTCGGAAGGAAACATTGAAAGTGCGGCTGGTTCCGGTTGTGGAATAATACATGAATGTACCGATATGCCGGGGTACGACAATACCGCTGAATGGGCATATCGGTATGCTTCAATTCCTATTTGTTATTTGCCGAAATTCCAGTTCCTGATGATTTGCAGTATTTCCTCTTTCATTTCCTTCGTTATGTTGTTTTGTGTACTGGGCTGGAAGGCGAGAAACCTCTTGGCTGCTTTATGGAATTTGTCCGGATGTAAAAAAGAGGGGTTTGTATACAATTTGGCGAGTAGGAAGTAGGTATATCCCTGTTCCGGTAAAATCCGGCTGATTTCCAGCAGGTAACTTTCCGCTTTCTGGTATTGCTTGATCGCCTTTTCGTTTTTTGCAATTGCATAGTATAGTTCGGGGGCTGCACTTAGTTTTAATGCCCTGTCCAACCATTTGATGGCAATATCGTGCTGTCCGGTCTTATAGAAACATTCTGCTCCCTCATATAGAAAATCTGTCCGGTGGTATAACTGGACAAACAGACCGGCATACCGGCTGGCTGCTTGTTCGTACTCCTGATTATGATATAATTCCTGAAGCGTCTTCCATTCCCTATAGGTATAGTAGGTATCTTTCTGTCCGTAGAAAAGAATGCAGGTAAGAATGGCGGCGATGGCACTGATATACGGGATACTCCTTTGTGCTCGCTGCTTGTTATGCTTCGGATTGGTCACACATATAGTGGTCAGGAATAAGAGCAGAACCCAGTAGGTCGGGAGTTGGAGCGGATAGGAATAAAGGGCGAAGATTCCGAGTGCCAGAATTCCGCCGGATGCTCCAATCTGTCTGTGTCTGATCCCATAATAAAGGGAAAATGCGAGCCAGAAGATGAAGAACAGCAACCCCGTAATACCTAACTCAAGTCCTATTTGCAGATATTCGTTGTATGCATACTGGGGACAGGTTGCGGTTTGTTTTTCTTTGGAAGAAGCGGTATCGGTTTCGAAATAGGCAGATTGTTCCTTTGCGTATGTGGCTGGAAAGCCGCCTATACCTATGCCGGTTACCGGATGTTCCATGATAGCCTGGGTCGTGATATTCCAGATCAAAAGCCGGCGATCTCCGGCCTGGGCTTTTTGGATATTCCCGACCAAAATGACTGCCGTGATCGCAACAAACAGGATAATCGAAGAGATAGCAAACAGCTGGATGTGTTTCTGTATGGCTTTTTTCGTCTGTTTCCATCCGATCAGCCTCATCCAGCAAACCCAGATTCCGGAAAGGAGGGCTGCAAGCCATACGGGTTGGTCTGTTTTGAATATTAAGGTGGTGATAATCAAAGTAGATCCGAGAATGGAGAAATAGAACAGGAAAGTACGGGATTTCCACAAAGCGATCTTGTCGCAATTCTTAAAACGGAGTAATGTGTTCAGACAGACTGGAAAAATGACTGCGATATAGCCATAGAAAGGCTCTGGTTTCAGCGATGTTTCAAGCAGCCTGAAGACAGGATGGGTGATGGGAGCAGGATTGATGGTATGGCTGATCCCCCAGATGGCCGGAACGATTCCGGTAAATATGATGATCGTAATGAAAAACGGTCGTAATTCCTGATGCGCCTGTAAAGCACCTCTGAGCATAAACCAGAGAGCAACCAGCTGAGCGATGAAAAGGAAACGTTCCGGCTGAAGATTCTCGTCTTTGTCGTAAGAAACCAATACGATACCGAACAGAAGTAATAATAAGGCATCCGGTAATGAAAAGATAAAACGGCTTTTCTTTGTTGTGAATTCCATAAGTAGAACCCCACCGGCTAACAATAGAGATGTGAAATGAAACCAGCAAATTTTTCCGGACAGCGTGCCGTCTGCTAATTCCGGATTCATGGCGAAGATTATACACAATAGTAACATTCCACTCGTTGCGAGTAAAAGTAATCTTA
>OOCX01001342.1_pt1 | contig 15275 bp, 9 predicted proteins | sample 1671231 | NCBI WGS metagenome assembly OOCX01 (sample SAMN06348135, study PRJEB24527) | human gut metagenome | biome: human gut; feature: ankylosing spondylitis patient; material: feces | host: Homo sapiens | place: China | collected 2015-10 | reverse complement strand
CTGCTGAAAAGTTTGTATGAGGTGGAAATTCTATGGCAGGAAAATATGGAGAACATAACAAAGTAAGATGTTCTTTTTGTAATAAATCAGAGGACCAGGTGAGAAAGCTCATCGCCGGTCCGGAGGGCGTCTATATCTGCGACGAATGTATCGAACTTTGCAATGAAATGCTGACAGAAGACCTGAAAGAAACAAATGCTGCTGTTGTCAGTGTAAACGAACTGCCGAAGCCGAAAGAAATTAAAAATATTCTTGACGAGTATGTTATTGGTCAGGAAGAAGCAAAAAAAACTTTGGCTGTAGCGGTTTATAACCACTATAAACGTATTAACTATGAATTAAATAATCCTGCGAAGGATAAAGAAGTAGAACTGCAAAAATCAAATATTCTAATGCTGGGGCCTACCGGCAGCGGTAAAACTTTGCTGGCACAGACGTTGGCAAAGATTTTGCAGGTACCTTTTGCAATCGCTGATGCTACTGCTTTGACAGAAGCTGGTTATGTAGGTGAGGATGTTGAAAATATCCTGCTGAAATTGATCCAGAACGCTGATTTTGATATTGAGCGTGCTCAAAGAGGCATTATTTATATTGATGAGATCGATAAGATTTCTCGTAAATCAGAAAATCCTTCTATTACACGTGATGTATCAGGTGAAGGTGTGCAGCAGGCACTTCTGAAAATTTTGGAAGGTACAGTCGCCAGCGTTCCGCCGCAAGGAGGACGCAAACATCCGCATCAGGAGTTTATTCAGATCGATACTACTAATATTTTATTTATCTGTGGCGGTGCTTTTGCCGGACTTGAAAATATTATCGGTGCACGTATCGGCAAAAAGAATCTTGGTTTTGGTGCTGATATCAAAACAAAAGAAGAAGCAAAAGCTGATACGATCTTTAAAAAAGTTTTGCCTGAAGATTTAATGAAATTCGGTTTGATTCCTGAATTTGCAGGTCGTCTGCCTGTTGTTGTGACACTGGATTCTTTGGATAAAGACGCTTTGATCAAAATCCTGCAAGAGCCTAAAAATGCTTTGATTAAACAATATCAGCATTTCCTGGCTATGGATAATGTAGAACTGGAATTCGAAGACGGTGCTTTAGTGGCTATTGCAGAAGAAGCTCTTAAACGTAATGCCGGCGCCCGCGGTCTGCGTTCTATCATCGAAGAGGTAATGCGTAATGTGATGTATGAAGTGCCTTCACGTATCGACGTTGTAAAATGTGTAGTTACAGAAGCGGCAATCAGAGAACACATGGAACCGAAAATGGTGGTTGCTAGTTAAGCAATTAAAAAAAGAAGGGGAAGGGGCATAGCCTTTTCCCCTTTTTATGTTAAAATAAAGTTGAGTAATGAAAATGCTTTAAAAATATCGTTTGCTGCAGTTAATACTGTTGGCAAAGGAGGGTAATATATGGAAACAAAACCACGTTTAATGCCGTTGCTTCCTTTAAGAGGAATGCTGGTATTTCCAGGTATGATTATAAATCTTGATGTAGGCAGGGAGCGTTCCATTCATGCAGTAGAAGCTGCGATGACTTCCGATAAGCAGATACTTCTGGTATCACAGAAGGAAGCCGTAACGATGGAACCCGGGCAGAAGGATTTATTTAAATATGGTGTCATAGCGGAAATCAAACAATTATTGAAATTGCCAAGTGGAGCTTTGCGGATACTTGTAGAAGGATTAGCCCGAGCCAAAGTAGAAACTATTATCGAAGCTCCGGCTGTCGATACATATTTCCAGGCTAATGCACTGCCGATGGATTCTGTTGTCAGTGAAGATAATGAAGTGGAAGCGCTGCGCAGGATGCTGATTGAAACGTTTGAGCAATGGATTATTGCCAGCAAAAAAGTTAACAGTGAAGTGCTGCTGACCTTTAAGGACCAAACTGACCCAGGACGGGTTGCGGATATGATTGCCGGTTATCTGTCGATAAATATCGAAGAAAAAGAGCAGCTGTTAGAAGCGGTTGATGTTAAAGAACGTATGAATAAACTCTATACGTATTTATGCAAAGAACTGGAAATTGCCGGTCTGGAAAAAAATATTTCACAGCAGGTGCGTAAACAGATAGAACAGAACCAAAAAGAATATTATCTGCGTGAACAGATGAAAGCCATTAATAAAGAACTTGGCGAAGGTGATGAACGTCAGGCCGAAATAGACGAATATAAGAAGCAGATGTCAGAGCTTGATCTGCCGGCTGAAGTTGTTGAAAAAATCAATAAAGAACTTGACCGTCTTTATAAAATGCCGCCGATGATGGCTGAAAGCGCCGTAATCCGCAATTATATCGATGTGCTTTTAAGTTTGCCCTGGGGTAAGTTTACAGAAGATAATTTTGACCTTGAAGTGGCTGCTAAAGTACTGGATAAAGACCATTACGGTTTGGAAAAAGTAAAAGAACGTATTTTAGAGTATTTGGCAGTACGTGCTTTGACCAAACAAAGTAAGGGACCGATTTTATGTTTAGTCGGACCTCCTGGTGTGGGTAAAACTTCTCTGGCACATTCGGTTGCCAGAGCGATCGAGCGTAAATTTACCCGTGTTTCTTTAGGTGGCGTTCGTGATGAAGCAGAAATCCGCGGTCATCGTCGTACATATATCGGCGCAATGCCAGGCAGGATTATTCATGGTATGCAAACCAGCGGTTGCATGAATCCTGTTTTTCTTCTGGATGAGATTGATAAAATGGCTTCTGATTTTCGGGGGGATCCGGCTTCGGCTCTGCTGGAGGTATTAGACCCGGAACAAAACAACACTTTCAGTGACCATTATATTGAATTCCCTTTTGATTTGTCACATGTTTTCTGGATTGTAACGGCTAATACGGTAGAAACTATCCCTCCTGCTCTATTAGACAGGATGGAAGTGATTCAACTTACCAGTTACACTGAGGACGAGAAAGTGAAAATCGGCGAATTGCATTTATTGCCGAAGGAACGTCAGGCACATGGCTTGACTGCAAAAACTTTGAATATTACAGAAACAGCTCTGCGTCATGTTATACGCGAATATACACGTGAGGCCGGTGTACGTAATTTAGAACGGAAAATAGCGGCGATCTGCCGTAAAACAGCACATCGTATTGTGACGAAACAGGTAAAAAGTGCTAAAGTTACCGAAAAAAATCTGACTAAATATTTAGGACCGGTTATTTTTCTGGAAAGCGATCTGACTGCCAAGGCAGAAATAGGTATCTGCACAGGTTTGGCCTGGACCAGTGTTGGAGGTGAATTACTGAAGGTAGAAGTACTGGCTACTAACGGTAAAGGAGGTCTGGTATTGACTGGGCAGTTGGGTGATGTTATGAAAGAATCTGCTCAGGCCGGTTATACTTATATTCGTTCTCGGGCTAAAGAGCTGCATTTGGATGAAAAGTTTTATGAAACTACTGATATCCACATTCATTTACCGGAAGGCGCAATCCCAAAAGATGGTCCTTCCGCCGGCATTACTATGGTGACGGCTATGGTTTCAGCACTGACTAAACGTTGCATAAAAGCGGGTATTGCCATGACTGGAGAGATCACTCTTTCTGGCAAAGTGCTTCCGGTAGGAGGAATTAAAGAAAAAATGCTGGCGGCGCATCGTTATGGTGTAAAAACCATTCTGCTTCCAGAACAGAATATGCAGGATCTGGAAGAACTTCCTGTCAATGTGCGTGCGGCAATAAAATTCATTCCTGTTAATCATATGGATCAAGTGTTGAAATTAGCTTTGGAGGAGTAAGATGAATAAAGGAACCTGGGATATTATTCATGCCCAATATATCACATCTGCTGTCAGAGCAGACCAATATCCGACACCACCGTTAATAGAGGCTGCTTTTATAGGGCGTTCTAATGTTGGCAAATCATCACTGATCAATTCGCTCTGCAGACGTAACGGCTTGGCAAGAGTGAGCTCGACTCCAGGCAAAACACAGACTATAAATTTTTATGGTTTGCAGGCTAAACGCACTACTGAAGGGCAGGAAGAACGTGCTGATTTTTATTTAGTAGATTTACCAGGTTATGGTTTTGCCAAAACAGCTAAAACGAACAAAGATAAATGGTCAGGATTTATCAGTAAATATCTTTCCGGATCTGATAATCTAGGACTGGTCTGTCAGCTTATTGATATCAGGCATAAGCCTTTGGACAGCGATATTGAAAGCTATCACTGGTTACTGGACTGTGGACTGCAGGTTCAGGTTATTTTGACCAAAGCAGATAAATTGTCGAAAAATGCAGCGATGGCTCAAAAAGCATTATTCAAACGGGAGCTGGGACTGGATGACAGCCGTATTATGACCTATTCTGTAACTCAGAATACAATGCGCAGTGAATTGATAGGGCGGATCATGACGGCACTGGAAGGGCATTATTAAGCGAGGGAAATATGTTGAATCGTTTGCTGCTGTTTGTTATGGCAGCCTGTTTAGGAACGTTATTTTTAAAAATGGAATTGCCTATACCATATCTTTTAGGCGGCATTTTTGCTGCAGTAGCCTGTAAGATAGCTGGTTCGCCTGTTACCTGGCCTAAGAATTGGCGTGAATTGGGTTTGCTTGTAGCTGGGTATGGTATTGGCCGTAATTTTACAGCTGATACATGGGAGAAAATGACGCATCAGACCTTTGGGGTACTGGAAGCCACGCTGATAGCTGTAGCTGTTGCTGTTTTAATTGCCTGGTGGACAGCGAGACATACTTCGGCTAATTTGATCAGTTGTGTGATGGGCATTATGCCTGGCGGGCTGACGCAAATGATGCTGATGTCGGAGGATGATCCAAGGGCTGACGCAAATGTTGTTGTCGTTATGCAGACTCTGAGGCTGGTAGGCGTTATTGTAGCAGTACCATTTCTGGTAATCCATGGTTTAGGTGCTCAGGTTATGCAAAACAATGCTATTGTTCAGACAACAGACGGTACGCATTGGCTTATTCTTGTCCCATTGTCGTTTTTAGGCGCTTTTGTTGCGACTAAGTTAAAGGTGCCAACACCGCGTTTGCTGGGGCCGATTCTGGCAACAGCGGCAGGGTCGTATTTTTGGGGAAGTTTACAGCCTGTGCCTGGTTTGCTTATGATGCTGGCACAGGTAAGTATTGGATTATACATGGGCGTAATGCTGGATCCCAAAAAACTTTCGGCTACTAAGGAATTGATGCCTTATATTTTTAGTGGTATCGTTTTGATGATTGGTGTCAGTGTTGTTGTTGCCTGGTCCCTGTCAGAACGGTATGGGTTTTCTTTAGTAACCGCTTTTTTAGCAATGGCTCCCGGCGGAATTGCGGAAATGTGTCTGGCTGGAATGAGTATGGGAGAAGATGTTTCAATCATTCTTACTTACCAATTAGTACGGTTATTGTTTTTGAATATCTGCGTTCCTTTGGGAATCACTATGTATTTTAAAAATAAAAGTCTTGATTAGCAGTATCGTAGCTTACTGAATAAAATAGTAAGCTACGATACTGTTTTATTTGCGAAAAATAATATATGAAAAAATATATTAAAAGACTTGACAAAAGAAATAGTAATAAATATAATTAAGCTAACAAATGAATATTGTAAGCTAAAGGTGCTCTACAGAGCTTAATAGAGAAGTCGGTGCAATTCCGACGCGGTCCCGCCGCTGTAACGAGGAGTAAACTTCAAATGCCACTGGTAGTAATACTGGGAAGGTGAAGTGAGCTATGAATCGGAGTCAGAAGAACTGCCTTAGCTACATCGCTGATTGACCTGCGAGAGACGGGGAGGAGATGCTGCAGAGTTCGTATTTTAGGTAAATACGAAGTGCGAATCTTTTGCTATGAATTTCTGACCGTTTTTCTTAATATTATTTTAAGAAAACGGTTTTCTGTTTTTCTGTGCTTTTGTAAGCGCGTTGAGGTCGAAGTGTGATGGCTAGACCTCGAAAATAAGGTCAGCCATCAGTGTATATATTTATTTGTGACAGGTCTGGACAACCTGCCGGGTTTATTGCCATTCTCAAATTCTCTTTGTGCAAGAACCTTCTTCTCAATTGCCTGCGTAGGGGTGCGCGGCAAGAGCAACCATCACATTTTTTGTGATGGTTGCTTTTTTTGATAAGGGGCTTATAGAGGCAGTTTCGGTAGGAGATTCTCGAACCATTCTGCGATACATAAGTAAGCAAAGTACAGGAGGTGAACATTTACTACCCCGGCACAGAAAATAATTAATGAAAGGATGCCGTATATGGAACAAGATAAAAACCTTACAGCAGAGATTCAGCAGGAAGAAACTTTAGTGGGAACTATCCCTCCGGTTACTTTCGATGAATTTACGCCGCCGTCCTATGAGGAGTGGAAGCAAGAAGTAGTGACTGCTCTTAAAGGCGGTTCTTTTGAAAAGAGTATGTTCACTAAAACTTATGAGGGTATCACCCTGAATCCTATTTATAGATTAGAGGATCAGGAGAAGATTACTCACAATAAAACCTATCCCGGCATGGAAAGCAACCTGCGCGGTGCTAATGCAGGAGGTTATATCCATAAAGTATGGACTATTGCTCAGGAGTGTGATGGAAAAACTCCTGCCGAAGCCAATGAAATGGTTAAATACGAGCTGTTGAAAGGAACTACCGCTGCTAGTGTCGTTTTAGATACTGCGACACGCAAAGGCTATGATCCTGATAAGGCAGAAGTAAAAGATGTTGCTGATATAGGCGTATCTTTGGCTACTGTAGCTGACGTGGAAAAACTGCTGGATGGTGTTGATCTGGAAAAATTCGAAATCGATATTTATGCCGGCGCTTCCAACATCGCTCTTTTGGCTGCTGTAATCACTGTCTGCGAGAAAAAAGGTCTGGCCCTCGAAAAATTACATGGCGCTATTACTGTCGATCCGATTGGCGAACTTGCTTTGGACGGCGAATTAGTTCGTCCGCTGGACGAATATTATGACGAAATGGCACATAGCATTGCCTGGGCTGAAAAAAATGCTCCGCAGCTTAAAACAGTAGTTGTCAATACCGATGTTTATCATAATGGCGGTGCTAACGACATTCAGGAAGTAGCGTATGCTATGAATGCAGCTGTAACTTATATGCGCGCTATGGAACGCCGTGGTATTGATGTCAATACCTTCTGTCGCCACCTGCGTTTTCATTTCAGTATCGGAGCTAATTTCTTTATGGAAATTGCTAAACTGCGCAGTCTGAAAATGGTTTGGGCGCAAATCGTTAAAAATTGCGGTGGGGATGAAGAAGCACAAAAGATCAATCTTTATGTCAGCACTTCTACCTTCTGCCAGACGAAATACGATCCTTATGTAAATCTGCTGCGTGCGGCAACACAATCCTTCTCTGCGGTTGTTGGCGGTATGGACGGCATGTATGTCAAACCTTTCGATCATTGCATTCGTCCCAGTGATGTATTTTCCCGCCGTATTGCCCGTAATATCCAGATCATGGAACAGCATGAATTCAACTTTATTCAGCCGATCGATCCTTCCGGCGGCAGCTGGTATATTGAACCGCTGACAGAAGAATTTACGGAAAAAACCTGGGCTAAGTTCCAGGAAATCGAAAGCCACGGCGGCTTACTGGCAGCGCTTGAAAGCGGCAAAGTACAGGCAGCGGTTAAAGCTATTTTAGAAGAACGTTTTAAAAATCTTGCTACCAGAAAAGATCGTGCAGTCGGCAATAACATGTACCCGAACATGACTGAAGAACTTTTGGAAGTGCCTGAAGTTGATTTCGCAGGAATCCTTAAAGCACGCAAAACTGATTTGGAAGTCAACGTAAAAGTACGCGACAATGCTTATGTAGAAGCTGTACTCAGCGACCTTGGCAAACGTGATGCCAGTGAGTTGGGTTCTTTGATCGCTGATGCTGAAAAAGCATTATTGGCTGGAGCAACTATGGGTGAAATTTCAGCAGCTCTTACCGGCAGTGCTAATGGCGAAAAGGTTGAAGCTATTGCTCCGCATCGCTGGACTGAACGCTATGAAGAACTGCGTATGCGTACGGAAAATTTTGTTGATAAAACCGGTGCAAACGTTAAAATTTTCCTGGCCAATATGGGACCGATCCCGCAGCATAAAGCACGTGCCGATTTTGTTACCTCTTTCATGCAGGTGGCTGCCTTTGAGGTTGTGACAAATAATGGCTTCCTCACTGTCGAAGAAGCTGTTAAAGCAGCGCTTGAGTCCGGTGCCGATGCAGCCATCGTCTGCTCGACTGACGCTACTTATCCGGAACTGGCCCCAGCAGTTACGAAAGGCATCAAAGCTGTAAATCCGGAAATGAAGGTATTCCTGGCAGGTGCTCCCAGCGCAGAACTGAAAGAAATCTGTGATGCTGCAGGTATGGATGATTACATCAGCGTCAAATCCAATTGCTATGAAACCTTGCTCCGTATGCAAAAAGAAAGGGGGATGTTCTGATAATGTCCAGAATTCCTGATTTTAGTCAAATTCCCTTTCAGCAGGCACCCGCACAAGGCGCCGCCGAGTTTGCTGCCTGGAAGGAAAAATTAAAAACTGAAACCGGTAAATCCTTTGAAGAAAATTTTTACCGTACAATGGAACAAATCAACGTAGCTCCTTTATATGATGTGAATGCCTATAAAGACTGCGAACATCTGCATTATATGGCAGGTATCCCGCCATTTTTGCGTGGACCTTATTCAACGATGTATGTAACCAAACCCTGGACAGTACGTCAATATGCAGGCTTCTCTACTGCAGAAGAATCAAATGCTTTCTATCGCCGTAACCTGGCGGCAGGGCAAAAAGGTCTGTCTATCGCATTTGACCTTGCAACTCACCGCGGTTATGACTCCGATCATCCGCGCGTTGTCGGTGACGTAGGTAAAGCCGGTGTTGCCGTTGACTCTATTTTGGATATGGAGATTCTTTTCTCCGGCATTCCTCTGGATCAAATGTCTGTATCAATGACAATGAACGGCGCAGTGCTGCCTGTATTGGCCTTCTATATCCTGGCTGGTGAAGAACAGGGCGTAGACAAATCAGTTATGGCAGGTACGATCCAAAACGACATTCTGAAAGAATTCATGGTGCGTAATACCTATATCTATCCGCCTACAGCTTCCATGCGCATCATCGGTGATATTTTCGAATATACCTCCGCTTATATGCCCAAATTCAACAGTATCTCGATTTCCGGTTATCATATGCAGGAAGCAGGCGCTACTGCTGATATCGAACTTGGCTATACATTAGCCGACGGTCTCGAATATCTGCGTACAGGTACTGAGCATGGTCTTACTATTGACCAGTTTGCACCGCGTTTGTCCTTCTTCTGGGCAATGGGTAAAAACTACTTTATGGAAATTGCTAAAATGCGTGCAGGACGTATGCTGTGGGCGAAAATCGTTAATTCCTTCGGCCCGAAAAAAACCAAATCTATGGCTTTGCGTACACATTCGCAAACTTCCGGCTGGAGCCTGACAGAGCAAGATCCGTTCAACAATATTACGCGTACCTGTATCGAGGCTATGGCAGCAGCTTTGGGGCATACCCAGTCGCTGCATACTAACGCTTTGGACGAAGCTATCGCGTTGCCGACAGATTTCTCGGCTCGTATTGCTCGTAATACTCAATTGTACATTCAGGACGAAACCAAAGTCTGCAAAGTTATTGATCCGTGGGGCGGTTCCTATTATGTAGAGGCACTGACCAATCAGCTGATCCAAAAAGCCTGGGCACATATCCAGGAAATCGAACAGCTCGGCGGTATGTCCAAAGCTATTGATACCGGTCTTCCTAAAATGCGTATCGAAGAAGCGGCAGCACGTCGTCAGGCTCATATCGATTCCGGCGCCGAAAAAATTGTCGGCGTAAACGATTACCGTCTGGAAAAAGAAGATCCGCTTGATATTCTGGAAGTCGACAACACTGCAGTTCGTTTGGCGCAGATCGAACGTTTGAAAAAATTGCGTGCTAACCGTGACAACGATGAAGTTCGCCGTTGTTTGGACGCTATCACCCATTCCATGGAAACCGGTGAAGGCAACTTGCTGGAGCTGGCAGTTAACGCAGCTCGTGCTCGTGCTTCCAAAGGCGAGATTTCTGACGCTGTCGAAAAAGTCTGCGGCCGTCATAAAGCTATCATCCGTTCAATTTCCGGCGTCTACAGCAGCGAATTTGCTGACGAAGATGTTATCAAGGAAGTTCGTCAGATGACAGATGACTTTGAACAGCGCGAAGGCCGTCGTCCCCGTATCTATATTGCTAAAATGGGACAAGACGGACATGATCGCGGGGCGAAAGTTATTGCTACCGCCTTCGCAGATATGGGCTACGACGTAGATATCGGCCCTCTGTTCCAAACTCCGGAAGAAGCTGCGCAGGATGCAGTAGATAATGATGTTCATATCGTTGGTATGAGCTCATTGGCAGCAGGTCATAAAACCTTGATGCCGCAACTGGTAGAAGAACTTAAAAAACGCGGACGTGAGGATATCATGGTCGTTATCGGCGGCGTAATTCCTGCCCAGGACTATGATTATCTCTACGAACACGGTGCAGCAGCTATTTTTGGACCCGGCACCATTATACCTGTCTGCGCTAAAAAAGTACTGGAAGAGCTGAACAGACGCTTGGCGGATTAAGCCATGACAGATACTTATAAACCTTCGTGGGTGCCTGAAGAAGAAAACGATAAATTTGCCTGCCGGGTAATGTACGGTGTTACAGGCGGTCATGAAGGAACTCCAGGTGTAACAGTAGATAAAAAAGACAAAGTAACTCCGGCTATCAAACGCCGTAAGCTGGAAGTCGACGATTACGTCGAAGGTGTCCTCAAATGTGACCGCGCAATTTTATCACGCGCCATCACTTTGGTTGAAAGTAATGCTGCCGCTCATTTTGAGACGGCACAGCAGGTTATCCAAAAACTGCTGCCTTACACTGGTAAATCGACACGCGTTGGGATCACCGGTGTGCCTGGTGCAGGTAAATCCACCTTTATTGAGGCTCTTGGCACAAACCTGTGTCGTGGCGGACATAAAGTCGCAGTACTGGCGGTCGATCCCTCCAGTACTGTTACCAAAGGCAGTATCCTGGGCGATAAAACACGTATGGAACAGCTTTCACGCGAACCGAATGCTTTTATCCGTCCGTCTCCTTCGGGAGGAACTTTGGGTGGTCTGACTCGTAAAAGCCGTGAAACACTGCTTTTGTGCGAAGCTGCCGGCTATGACACCATTTTAGTCGAGACCGTAGGCGTAGGGCAGAGTGAAACTACCGTACGTTCGATGGTAGATTTTTTTCTGCTGGTCGTATTGACAGGCGCCGGCGACGAATTGCAGGGGATGAAAAAAGGCGTAATGGAACTCGCCGATGCAATCGTCGTCAATAAAGCCGATGGTGATAATAAACAGCGGGCAATGGTTACCAGAGCTGAGTATGAACGTATCCTGCAATTTTTACGTCAGGCTACCGAAAACTGGACGACTCATGCCTATACCTGCTCTGCTTATACAGGAGCGGGAATTATGGAACTGTGGAATGATGTTATCGAAGCCTTTATGAAACAAGGCTGGGGAAATGGCGTGTTAGCTGAACGCAGGAAACAGCAGACGCTTTCCTGGGTATATACCATGGTTGAAGAACATCTGCATAATCTGTTTTATCGTTCGCCAGCCATTATTGGCTGCAAAGAAGAGATCGAGCGTGAAGTAGTGGGCGGAAAAATTTCGGCTACTATGGCGGTTCAAGATCTCATCAACAGATTTGCTGCTGCTGAGCTGAGCGGTGTTAATGTTAAAGACAGCTCGCCTTTTGAAATAAAATAATTTTTGGATTCTCCATTGGGGCGCGGCCGCCTGTGGGCCGCGCCATTTTTTAAGGAGGCAATACAGATGAATGATAACCCGGCTATTAAAGGCCTGATAGAATTAATCGAAAAACGTTATGGATTGGAAGTTCTCGACTCTCACTACGTCCTGGTTGATGAAAAATTTAAACAATATAATATGATGCTGTATGTCAAATTACCAAAACAGATGCTTGACGAATTTAAACGCTTATATTCGAATAAAACTAGCGCCATGCATGTTGCGTGGAGCATTGACGATAAAGATAACATTAGATTCCACGCTGCTATTGGCAACAATATCCTTTTGCTTTTAGATTCTCTGCTGTCAAAAGAATGAAAGAAGTGAGAGTAGATGACTAAAAGAAAAACCAGAGCTAGTGTGTGTATTATCGGTTGCAGACGCGACGTTATTAACGCTTAATGAAAAATACGCTTATCTTTTTACAGCATAAGATAAGCGTATTTAAAAATTACGATAGAAGTGCAAATGTTTTCACATAACATAAAATTGTTACTAATACTTATTAGTAATATATAACGCAAAAAATATTTAGAAGTTTTTTTACTAAAAGTGTTGACAAGATAATTAGTAATGCTTATAATTAATATAACAAATCAATATTTCATATGGGTGTTCTATGAACTTAAATGTCGATCGGTGTAAATCCGATGCGATCCCGTCACCGTAACAGGTCAGTCCTTGCACAAGCCGAGGTAATACCTGAAGCCGGACAGCAGCCTATATAAGCATCACTGCTTGACCTGCGAGAGACAGGAAGGAGATGTTTTTAACCAATGAGGTTCTGTTTATGTGAGAGTGGCAGAACCGCTTTGACTGATAACATTTGACCGTCTTCGCGCCTTGAGAAGACGGTCTTTTCTTATGATTGTCGTTTTATTCTTGCTGGTCGAAATATTGATTGTTCTACAGAGTAAAAATGCCGGACACATTTTCACTCTGTCCGGCAGATATATTCTGATTTATTTGCTGTTTTCAAGGCTTTCTTAAAAGAATAGAAAATCCTTTCTCTCCTCCTTCGTTGGCAGGCGTAGGGGTGCGCCTGCCAAAACCATCACTTGAACAGTGGTGGTTTTTTTATTTAGTCATGGTGTACTTCGCTGCATGGGTTTACATGGACCATGCAATGTTTTACCTCCGAAAAATTACTTTCAATTGCTTTATGAATATTTTCGGCGATAGTATGTGCTTCCAGTAAAGTCAGGTCGTCGTCAGCGCTTACTTCGACATCTACATAGATGCGGCAGCCAAATTTTCTGGTTTGCAGTACGTCTATGTGGTCAACGCCTTTTTGAGCGTTTATCAGAGCTGTCATCGTATTGATAGTGGCTTCGTCACAGGAGCGGTCGACCATCTTGTCTATGGCATCTTTAAAAATTTCGTATGATGCGTAAACTATCATCAGGCAAATGACTACACTGGCAAGAGGATCTAAAGCAGGATAGCCCATACGGGCGCCTAGAATACCGATAAAGCTGCCTATTGAGGATAATGCGTCACTGCGGTGATGCCAGGCATCTGCCATTAAAGCACTGGAATTTATTTTGGCAGCTGCTTTTTTAGTGTACCAGAACATACCTTCTTTAACGATAATGGAAATTACTGCGGCGATCAAAGCAAGGCTGCCCGGTATTTTCAAATCTTCGGCTGAAGCGTGAAGTATTTTTTCTAAACCTGCGTAACCTATACCAATACCTGTCAGTGCTAAAACTATCGCTAAAATGATGGCGGCGACACATTCCAAACGTTCGTGTCCGTACTGATGTTCTGCATCAGAAGCTTTATTGGATATCTTGACGCCGGCCATAACTATAAAGGTACTGAAGACGTCGGAAGCGGAATGAACGGCATCAGAAATCATTGCGGCAGAATTAGCCAGTATCCCTGCTGCTAATTTACCAACTGAAAGAATTAGATTTACGATGATACTGTTAATAGAAACTTGCATGGCCAGACGTTCGGACTGGGCAATTTTGTCTTGCATGGTGGATAACCTCCCTGGGGTTACTCTTGCAGCGGCACAGATATAATAAAAACATCTGCGGAACTACTACTGTCCCGCAGATGTTTGTTTACGAATCTGCTGCCCGATGGGCCCGGCCGCTAAAACCAAAGGTTTACCGCCTGTTCAGTTTGTACTGTAGCGATATGCAGTGCAAAGAGATTACTTTGATTGTAATTGGTTAGCTGGGGCTTTGTCAAGCAACATTATTTTAATTATTCTTAACTTTACCATAGGTTACTAAAATAGTGCCTTTAGGAGCTGCTAGAGCAGAGCATTGATAGAGAATAATACCATCTTGTTCGGCATTATAGACAGTAATGGTATTGCCGAAAAGATCAGTCAGGTAACCTAGTTTATCACCTTGTTTTATTTTGTCGCCACAACGGCAACTGGAGAACCAACAGCCAGCCTGATCAGTTTCAAGATAAATAACGTCAGTGACATCAACAGGGGTATGTTTTTGTTGTTGCTGTGGACTGCAAAGAAGTTCGAGCTTACAAAGGATATTATGAAGATCGTTTTTATAGGCGTCAATGTCTTCACGCCGGCATAATCCGGCTCCGCCTCGTTCGATAAGGAGAGAAGGGACACCTGAAATGGCGGCATAATTATAGGCACCTGTTGTAGCAGTTGAACGAACCATAAATTTCATATCCAGAACCAAGGCTACTTCGCGCGCTTTTGCAGAAATTTCAGAGTTGGGCAGCCCGGGATAATATACGTATGGATACAATTCTTCATGGATATCACCGCTATGCAGATCAGCATAAAAATCAGCTAAAGGGAAAAAATGTCGACTGAGCAGCCAGGCTGTTTTTTGTGAAAGTGTTCCGTTGACATCGCCGGGGAATTCCCGGTTGAGGTTTTTACCATCATCGGGGGTAACGAAAGCACTGCGTTCCCAAAAGCTTCGAATATTGACGGGATGTATTATAATCAGGCATCCGGAGATAACTTCTGGTTCTATAGCCTGAGATATTTCTATTGCCGCTGCGATACCAGGATATTCGCCACCATGGATGCCGGCTGTTATTAAAAGAGTAGGACCATCATTTTGACCGTTGATGATAGTGATAGGTATTTTTGTATTAGAGTCAAGGACAGGAATGTAAGTTTGCAGTTTCTGCCCTCGTTCTGCTTTTAAACCGCAAATATCCATAGTATCTGACATTTTTATAACTCCTTTGCTTATCAAGTTTTATTTTGTAAATTTTGATACGATTATTTTAATTTTATTCTTGCTAATCAGTATAACATATGATAGCATGTTCATACAATACCTATTATCAATTAAACTCAAAAACATTTTAGAATAATAACTAAAATACTAGAGGATCTCGACGGAAGGAAATATATCAGTGTGTACAAATGTTTTGACAGACAGGGAATATTTGGGAATTACAATACCCTTTATGCTTTCAACGATGACACAGCCGCTGATGGGAGCGGTTAATACTGC
>OOCX01001339.1_pt1 | contig 15297 bp, 8 predicted proteins | sample 1671231 | NCBI WGS metagenome assembly OOCX01 (sample SAMN06348135, study PRJEB24527) | human gut metagenome | biome: human gut; feature: ankylosing spondylitis patient; material: feces | host: Homo sapiens | place: China | collected 2015-10 | reverse complement strand
GACCACGCAGTCCCGCCATTCCGGCAGGCTGCCGGGCACGTTCCAGCTGGGTTCCACGGTGCCCAGCTTTTGCCAGCTGCCGTGGCTTTCCAGGTTGGTCTCGTCGATCATGTAGATGCCGTTTTGGTCACACAGGTCATACCACAAACTCTGGTTGGGATAGTGGCAGGTGCGCACGGCATTGATGTTGTTTTTCTTGAACACGGCCATGGCGGCGTGCATGTCGTCCGCATCAATGGCGCGGCCCTTTTTGGGGTTCCACTCGTGGCGGTTGACGCCGTTGAACACGATGCGCTTGCCGTTTAAGCACATGACACCGTTCAGCGTCTCGAACCGGCGGAAACCAATGTCGTAGGGCACGACCTCCTGCACAGCGCCGCTGGCATCCTGCAGGGTCAGCACGGCGTGGTACAAGATCGGCTTTTCGTGGCTCCAGGGGTGGATGCCCTCCAGCGTGATGGCGCTGCCATCGGTAAAGTCATCATACAGGGCATAGCCCTCGCGGTCAGTCAGGCGCAGATGCACCTTGGCACCCTCGGTCTCGCCGTCCAGCTTGATGACAGGTGTCAGCTGGCCGGTGGTGTTGCCGGACAGCAATTCGGCTTTGAGCCAGATGTCCCGGACATGCACCTTGGGCTTAGCGTAGAGATACACTGAGCGGAAGATGCCGGAGAAGCGGAAGAAGTCCTGATCCTCGATCCAAGCGGCACTGCTGCGCTTGTAGACCTCGACGCAGAGGCGGTTGTTCTCGTCCCGAATATACGGTGTCAGGTCAAATTCAGACGGGGTGAAGCTGTCCTCGGCATAGCCGACGAACTGGCCGTTGCACCACAGGTACATGGCCTGCTCCACGCCCTGAAAGCTGACGCAGACGCGCTGGCCGCGCAGGGACTCGTCCAGATCAAACTCTTTGACATAGCTGCCCACGGGGTCATCGTTCCAATCGACCTGCGGCGGGCGCAGGCAGCTGCGGCCATCCCACGGGTAGAGGGTGTTGGTGTACTGAATCTGCCCGTAGCCCTGCAGTTCAATGTGCCCGGGCACGCGGATGGTGCCAAAGGCGGTCAGGTCGGCATCCGGCTTATAGAAATCCGCCGGGCGTGCGGCGGGGTTAGCACTCCAGGCGAAGCGCCAGGCACCGTCCAGCGACTGCCGCAGCGAGGTCAGGCCGGTTTCGGCCTCCGCCTCGGTTTTATAGCAGACATGGTCAGAGTGGGCATCCAGCCGGTTCACGGCAAACACGGTGGGGTCGGTCAGCCAGTTCAGTTCGGGTGTCATAGTGTCATCCTCTTTTATCGGTCATTGGGCTGTTTTTTGGCCCAGCGGTCTTTAAAGTAGTGGGCGGCCAGCTTGGGGGTGCGCTCCCGCGTAAACAGGCCTTTGCGGTTGCAGCTGCCTACGCGCATGGGGCCCTGCTGGGTGGAGAAATCCGCAAAGTTCCAAGGCCATTCTCCCACAACAAAGGGGCGGCTGTCAAGGCAGGCGTTGATGGTTTTGTAATATTCCACCTGAAATTCCTCGGTGAACATTTCGGGGGCGGTGCCGTGCAGGCCCGCCACCGTATCCGCGCCGTATTCGGAGAGAACCAGCGGCTTATCGATGCCTGCCCAGAAGTCCAGTTCCTGCTGGAACGCATACGCAGCGTTTTCCAGGTCGCCGCTCAGGTTATACCAGCCGTAGTAGCGGTTGATGCAGACTACGTCCATCGTGCGGGTGGTAATATCCCTTGTATAGTCGTTCTGGCAGCAGACCATCGTGACCGGACGGTCCTGCGGGTCTTGGGCGTGGGCCTGCTCATACAGCGGGCGCCAGTAATCGTAGGCGCTTTGGGGGAAGTGTTCGGTGTCCGGCTCGTTGCCAAGGCTCCACAGCACCACGCAGGGGTGGTTTTTGTCGCGGTCGATCATGGCGCGCAGCACGGCGCTGTGGTAGGCTTTGAGTGGGAAGGTCTTGTACGGGTCGCAGGCCGCCCCCGCGCCAATACCTACGGCAGGCGTTTCATCAATGACCACGATGCCCAGTCGGTCGCAGAGATCGTAGACTTCCTCGGCATAGGGGTAGTGACTCATGCGCAGGCAGTTGGCGTTCAGCCACTGGTACAGCTTCAGGTCGGTCACGGTCACACAGGCATCATAGCCGCGGCCGCGGAAAGCCGAATCCTCGTGCTTGCAGGGTCCTTTGAAATAGAACGGTTCACCGTTGATGAGGAACTGGTGGCCGCGCACCTCGACACTGCGAAAGCCGAACTGTTGGCGGTATTCATCCTGACCGAACTTGACTAGGGCGGTGTACAGGTAGGGCGTGCCGGGGCGGGGCTGCCACAGGTGGGGGTCCTCCACATGCAGGGTGCCGTTCTCGCCCTTGCCATCCGCTACCACCTTGCCTTCGTCGTTCAAGATCTCAATGCTGGCAAGTCCGTCTCCAATCGTGTTGATTTTGTAGTCCAGTGTGCCATCCATCGCGGGCGCCAGGGCAATATCCGCAATGTAAGCTGCCGGGGTGGTGTACAGATGCACCGGGCGGGTAATGCCTGCGTAGTTGAAGAAATCGAAGTTGGGCAGGTTGACGCCCTGCATCTGCTGGCGGGCCTTGCCGGCTTCCACCGCCGGGATGCCCGCGTTGTCGGAGCCAAAGAAAGCAGTGCCGCCCTCGTTGCCCACGGGCAGGGTGCTGTGGCCGATACGGTTGTCTACTTCCACTTCCAGCGTCACGGTCTCGCCGGGCTGGGCCAGGGCGGTGATGTCCGCCTCAAAGGGCAGGAATCCGCCGCGATGGGTGGCGATCTCTTCCCCGTTCAGCCGCACCGCGGCGTTGTGGGTCACGGCGTCAAACCGCAGCACACGGCGGGCACCCTCTGGCACAGTAAAGCGGGTACGGTAGTAGGCCATGCCGTAGTGGCGGCGTAACTCCGGGTCCGGGCTTTGGTCGTTATAGGACGCGGGCACGGCGATGGTCTGCCACGGGTCGTTGGCATTGAAGCGGAAATCCCACACGCCGGACAGGTCCCGGACGCTGCGGGCAGCATTGGTTTGCGGATACATAACAAACACCTCTCTATAATTCGGATGCTTCAAAAGATGCGGGGGAGCTTTCCCTCTCCCCCGCGCATGCCTACACATGTTATTGGGCGTGGCTTTCCACGGTGGTGGTCAGGCTGATACTCCCCACCGGGATCTTGTATTTCACGGCAGGGATGACCGTGTTGGGGTCGTACACGTTGGTGTTGGGGTAGGCGTTCACCAAGAAGCCCTCGCCTGCCGCCCCCTGCACGGTGCAGCTGCAGTTGTCATTTTGAGCAGTGGCGTGGCCGCCCTCGGCCGCGGCGGTAAAGCCCGGCGCAAACTTGGGCACAGCAAAGCCGCAATCGTAAGCGGTGCAGGCGATGGTGCTTTCGATCGTATGGCTGCGGACGTGCCCCCACTCGGTGGGGATCAGCTCGGTGGTCACGCGGATGCCGGGGAACGGGCTCCACCGGCTGAGCATACGGTCGCCCATCAGGATGAAGCAATCGCTATGGCGGCGCACAAAGGTCCAGCCGTCAATGACGAAGGCCAGCATGCTGTCCGGAGCGGCCTGCTCCAGCTGCACATAGCTGCGGCTGGCGGAGAAGCCGAACCGAGTGCTGTAGACGAACTTGCCGTACTTTTCCACAAACTGGCCGTGGTCGCCCTTCTCGTAGTTGGCGGGAGAGTAGGCATTCAGCTGGCCGTCCGGCAGGCGCTGCAACAGCAGGTCGGAACAGGGCTGGCTGACAACACCCGGCGCGGCCAGTTCCGCGGGCAGGGGCGCGGCCTCGGCAGTCCAGAAGGGGTGATCTTCCGGCAGGGCCAGCAGCAGGAACACCTTCAGACCCCAGTAAGGGCTGCCGGGGGCGTTGTACTGCTCGGCCATGTACTGCTGCGGGTAGCCGTAGCCGATGGTCAGCACGCCCGCCGCGTCGGTGATGGGGTATTGAAACCAGTGGTGCAGGTTGGTCAGCACGGTATGACGCACCGCACCCCATGGGATGCTTTCATTCTGCGCCCCTGCAAACGCATAGGCCGCAAAGAATGCCGCGTGGGCGAAGCGGTAGGTCAGGCTGCGACCAAACGGAAGCTCCGCGCCGTCATCGGAAAACCACTGGATGAAATCCCCGGCAAATTCGCCGCTGCGGGTCTTGAGCTTGGTCGCGTAGCCATCGGCATCCAGCGGGGAGAGCGCCGACCAGATGAGTGAGTAAAAGTGCATGGCAAAGGGGATATAGTAATCCATCTGGCCGGGGTTGCCGTCAAAATACCAGCCGCCGCCGGTATAGCAATGCTCGACAACACCAAAATCATCCTTCAGTTGATCGGTGTCATAGGGCAGACCCAGCCGTGCAAAGGTCATATTCGTTAAGATGCGGAAGAAACGCCAGTTGTTGGGGCGGATGCGGTGGGCGTTCATCTGATTGAGCCAGCGGTAGACATTCTGCTTCTGGGCGTCGGTCAGCGGTGTCCAAAGCATATCCGGGGCAAGGCAGAGCGCCAGATCCAGCGCGGCAGTCTCGACCATCTTCTGGTCATAGTCGAAGATGTCCCCCCAGTATTCGTGATGGCTTGGGTCGGTGCCATGGATAAGACCCGTGCGGTAGAGGTCGACCCATTCCGTGATTTCTGCCTGCTGTTCAGTGGGCAGGGCGGTATTATCGCCGCCGAACAGCGGACCAAGCCCCCAGAGGATACGCGCCCAGCCTTCCATGCGGGCGTCCTTTTCACCGTAGTGAGCAGCTGTGTTGCCGACCTTGAGCAAAGCGCCCCCCGCCGAGTAAAAAGCTTTTAGAGGACGAATCAAATCCAGCAGTGCCGTAACGGCGTCCTGTCGGGTCTGCATAGGGTTAGCGGCTAAAGCCGATGCAAAAACATCCATAATAGCAATCCTTTCCTACTTCAATAAAAGGCGGGGCTTCCGCCTCGCCTTTTGGTTTTACCAAAAACACTTATCCCCGCCCAGCAGGCGCAGGAGGGTCTCATAGAAGAAATAGTCGCCCCAGATGACGCAGGTTGCACCGGTATCGCGGTGGTAGATGGCGTCGGTCAGCACGCCCGCGCGGTCGGGGTCATGCAGAAAATAATGGTCGTAGAGGCTGCGAACAATGGTCCGGGCGGCGGCGCGGTCTCGCGCGGCCTCGGCGTTGTCCGCATACTGTGCCAGTTCCAGCAGTCCGCAGGTAAAAATCGACGCGGCGGAGCTGTCCCGAATATCGGGGATGTGGTCGTTAAAGGTGAAATCCCAGTAGGGGACAAAGTCGGCGGGCAGGTTCTGCAAAAACACCTCGGCGGCCTTGCGGCTCACTTCCAGAAAGCGCGGTTCTTTTGTGTAGGTGTAGGCCAGCGCAAACCCGGTCACGACCCATGCCTGCCCGCGCGCCCAAGTTGTGTTATCGTGGAAGCCCTGATGCGTGCGCCCTTCAACAGCCTTACCTGTGGCGGGATCCATCAGATAGGTGTGGAACGAGGAGTAATCCTCCCGCACGAGATAGTCTGCGCAGGTATGGGCATGGGCGGTGGCAATGTCCGCATAGCGGGCGTTCCCGGTCGTCTCGCTGGCCCAGAACAGCAGCGGCAGGTTCAGCATCGTATCCACGATGATTTTCACATAGGGCGTGCCGACATTGAACTCGCCCCACGCTTGAATGTAGCGGCCTTTCTCGTTGTAGCGCTCACACAGCATATCGGCGGCGCGCAGGGCCAGCGCTCTGGCCTCCTCATCCCCCGTCAGCTTGTACAAGGCAACAGCGGACAAGGTGTACAAAAAGCCCAGATCGTGGCTGATGCCGACGCGCTCATCCAGCCGTGCCTTGAACGATGCGATGTAGTCGTCCTTATACTGCAGGAACGCAGCATCTCCGGTGCGCTTGGCGGCCAAGCACATCATGCCGGGGAAAAAAGAGGAAGTCCAGATGTTGTTTTCCTCCGGCGTGTAGCGCAGCCCCTCGGCGGGCAGGGTGCTGACATGGGGGTAGCGGCGGGTGTACAGCGGCGCGGCACGGCGCAGCTTTTCCTCGATTTCCGCGCACATCTGTAAATACAGCGCATCATCCTGCGGTGCAGTGAAACGTTCGGACATACTTTTTCTCCTTTACTCCTTGACTGCGCCGACCATGACGCCGGCGGCAAAGTATTTCTGCAGGAACGGATAAATGCAGAGGATCGGCACTGTTGCGACCATGATGGTGGCATACTTGACAGTGGCGGCCACAGATTCCACATCGCCAACGCTGGTGCCGCCCGTCATGTTGGAGGTGCTGTTCTGCAGTAAGATCTCGCGCAGGACGAGCTGCAGGGGGTACATCTCGCGGTCACGCAGGATAGCAGACGCCCAGAACCAGCCGTTCCACACACCGACACCATAATACAGCACCATAACAGCCAGAATTGCCTTGGACAACGGCAGCACAATGGAGAACAGCACCTTCAGATGGCTTGCGCCGTCGATGCGGGCGGCCTCAATCAAGGATTCCGGAATAGAAGCAAACGAGGTTTTCAGAATAATCAGATTGTACACGCTGATCATGAACGGCAGGATCAAGCCCCACAGGCTGCCAGTCAGGTGCAGGCTCTTCATATTCAAGTAGGTGGGTATCATGCCGCCGGAGAAGAACATCGTAAAGGTGATGAGCAGCATGATGGGCTTCTGGAACATGACATTGCGGCGGGAGAGAAAGTACGCACCCAGCGAGGTCAGCGTGATCTGCAAAATCAAACTCATGACAAGCACGAACATCGTATTCAGGTAGCCGCGCGCTATCATCGGGTTTTTGAACACCATTTCATACGCGCCGGCGCTGAACCCCTGCGGCCACAACAGAATGCCGGTGTGGCGCATAAGCTGATTGCTGTTGGAGAAAGACGCAAACAGCACATACAGCATCGGGTACAGGCAGGCAACGGCCACCAGTGCCAGGAAAATATAGTTGATGACGGAGAAGATCTTTTCGCCGGTGGACATTTTGATCTTCATGGTTTTTGTATTCTGCATGGTGGATCCCCCTTACCAAAGGCTCGTGTCGGCCAGCTTTTTGCTGAGCTGGTTCGCCAGCACCAGTAAAATCAAGTTGATGACACTGTTGAACAGGCCGATGGCCGTAGAGTCGCTCCAGCCCTGTTCCAGCAGACCGACGCGGTAAACATAGGACGAGATAATATCCGCCGTGTCGTAGGTGGAGGGGTTGTAGAGCAGGATGGTCTTTTCGTAGCCGATGCTCATCAGCCTGCCGATGCGCAGGATCAGCATTGTGATGATGGTGGGCATGATGCCCGGCAGTGTGACATGCAAAAGCTTCTGGAAGCGGCCCGCGCCATCGATGGAAGCGGCATCATACAGCTGGGCATCCACGCCGGACAAAGCCGACAGATAAATAATGGAGCCCCAGCCAACCTGCTGCCAAATGTCGGACAGCACATAGATGGTGCGGTAGAGTGCCGGGTTCTGCAAAAGCGGGCTGCGCTCACCGCCGAAAAAGACGATGATGTCATTGAACAGACCGCTTGTCATCGAGAAGTCGGTGATCATGCCGACGACGACGATCAGCGAGATGAAGTGGGGCAGATAGGTCAGCGTCTGAACGCTCTTTTTAAAACCCTGATGATGGACTTCGTTGATGAGCAGCGCCAGAATAATGGGCGCAGGGAAGCCGAACAGCAGCAGCTCAAAGCTCAGCAGCAGCGTGTTGCGGACAAGACGCCCAAAGAACGGGCTTGTGAAAAAGCGGGTAAAATTGTCCAAGCCGACCCACGGACTACCGAAAAATCCCAGTGCAGGTTTGTAGTTTTTGAATGCGATCAGTGCACCGTACATCGGCTTATACTGGAACAGAATAAAATAAATCAGCACGGGGATGATAATGACGTATAGCTCCCAGTTGCGTTGCCAGTCCCGGCGGGCGCGGAACGCAAAGCTGTTGCGATTGCTCGGCTTGGTCGGTATTTCTGTCTTGTTGGCAGTAGGTGTTTTCATAAGAATTTCTCCCTTTGAGAAAAAAGTGGGACAGGCCAGCTGCCCGTCCCATGTTATAGCTGCCGAAACAGGGTGTTATCAGCGCTCGTTGTAGCGTTCCAGAGCAGCGTCCTGAATCTCGATGGCGCGCTGCAGACCCAGACTGTTCAGCGTCTCAACATACTGGTCGAAGTTATCCAGGCTCTCGGTACCCAGGATGAACTTGTTGGCCATCTCATCGCGGTAGGTCTCGACCTCGTTCATGATGGTGGAGTACTCCTCACTCTCCTCGGCCGTAGGGGTAACATTGGGCATGGCATATTGGGCAGCAGTCGCCACAGCCCAAGTCTCATTAGACTTCTTCTGACCATCCAGAGTGTAATACTGCTTCAGATATCTGAGATCCTGCACGAAAGGACCGTTGTAGTTGCCGCGGAGGTAATGGGTCATAACCGTACCGGGAGCCATGCCATCGGAGTTGTTCAGGATCAGGTCTGTGTAAACAGGCTCACCATTGACGAGCTCGTAGGAAACACCCTCCGTACCGAAGTTATAGTACATATGACCTTCGTCGCTGTAAGCCCAGTCCAGCAGGCGGGCAGCAGCCTCAACATCCTTGCAGGAGGTGGTGATGGCGACCATGCCCTGATTGGGGCAGGCGCTGTCAATCTGCCCCATCTTGACAAGGGTATTCTTATCACGGGAGGGATAGGGGCAGGGCTGCAGGTTAAACTTGGGTTCGATTTCGACTCCGGCATTGCTCCAGACACCCATGCGGGAACCTGCCCAGCCGAAGGACGCACCGGCATTGCCGTTACTCATCTTGGCGCTGACCGTCTCGTAGCTGGAAGTCATCATGTCGGGGTCCAGCAGACCCTCGGCATACCAATCGTGCATGGTCTGCAGGTACTCTTTGTAGTTTTGCTCGGCCGCGCCGTAGTGGGACTTGCCATCCTCGCCTACATAGAAGCCGCGTTTCGTGTCATAAGCATAAGCAAAGGGGTTGTTGTCGGTCAGGGAACCCATCGTCCATTCATAGCAGAACGGAGCGGTTGCGCCCTTTTCTTCCTTAAAGGCAGTCAGCACGGTGTGCCACTCGTCAATGGTGGTGGGTATTTCCAAGCCAAGCTCATCAAGCCAGTCCTGCCGGATGAACAGTCCCTCCGTGACACGCAGTTCCTCGTTGCCGCGGATGAACGGGAATGCATAGTAGTTGCCGTCATCGGTGCGGCACTGGCGGGCAATTTCGGGGTTGGCGTCCAGATAGGCTTTCAAGTTTGGGCAGTACTGGTTGATGATGTCATTCAGCGAGACGATAACACCATCGGAGATCGCCTTTTCAGGGCCGCCGGGGTAGTTCTGCCAGTGGTATTCCATAACATCGGGCAGATCACCGTCGGCCACCAGCAGGTTGAACTGCTCGTTCTCGCCGCCTGTTGGCGGATGCAGGAAGGTGATGTCCACGCCGGTGTTCTCCATCAGCCCCTTGCCAAAGGGGCTTTCGCCCATGTCCTTATAATAGGAGCCGATGTTCTCGTTCAGGTTACACCAGTAGGTGATGCTATGACCTGCGGCCATAGGGTAGGTGAACTCACCTGCGTTGCCGCTCTGTGCAGCGGTAGAGGCGCTGCTGGCGGTCTCGGTGGATGCCGTGCCTTCGGTGCTGCCGCCGCAGCCTGCCAGCATCGTGGCGGACAGGACTGCCGCAGCGGCCAGCGCGGTGGCCTGCTTAATTTTTTTCATGTTGGGGTTCCTCCTTCTTTGTAGTGCTTTTCTCTCTTATGAACTTATGAACGAGGCCCGGCCACTGAGGTTTTGTGGCGCTGAATGGATTTGGTTTTCGGTGGCCGGTGTTCGTTCCGTGCTTAGAGCCTACCACACCGCCGGCAGCAAAACCAGAATAAAAAGCCCTAAAAAATAGGCAAAACCTCAAATCGAACATGGGAATTTTCCAAAATTCATAGGCAATTTCCAAAACGACAAAATTTTTGTACAAAATCCGTAGGCCTGTTTTGTGTATCTTGTACAAGCGCCCTATGTAAAAACAGGAGCCGGACTGCGGCAGTCCGGCTCCTGTTTTTTGGGGTTACTCCTCGCTGTGTGCAGCCTTGTACTGGCCGGGCGTCATGCCGGTAATCTTTTTGAACACGCGGATCAGCGAGCCGCTGTCCCGGTAGCCGGTCTGCTCGGCAATTTTTGCCACCGAAAGCCCCTGCGTCAACAGCTGTTTGGCCGCCTCAACGCGGACATTACTGATGTAGGCCAGCAGAGCCACGCCTGTTTCCTTTTTGAATTGGGCGGACAGGTAGGTTGGTGTCATGTCGAAGTGCTGGCCTACCTGAGAGATATTCAGATCCGGGTCGGCGTAGTTTTCCCTGATGTATTGCTCCACCCGGTCGCAGAGAGCGCGGGTCGTACTGGTGCTGCCCTTCAGCAGCCGCACACGGCCACAGAGCGTAGCGGAAATTTTAATCAAATGTGCCTGTAATTCCTCGGGGCTGCCCGCATCCCCGGGCGAGAAGCGGATGTCCTTCTGGTCGTCCAGTCCGGCCATAGCTGCGCCCTTGATGAGCGTCGCCGTAATGTCATAGGCAAGGCAGCGGGCCACATTGGGGTCCTGCACCGCGCCATCCAGCGGGAACGCCTGCCGGATAAGGGCGGCGGTGTTTTCCTCGCTGCCCAAAGAAATCAAGTCCATGAGCTTGCGCTCGGTCTCCAAGGGGAATGTGTAGGCCATGCGGGCATCGTGGATACCACGGTAGGCCACAGGCTCGCCGTCATCCCGCAGATAGCTCAGCGCTTCCAGCGCCTCTTGGTAGGCTGCACGGATGTCCGCCGCCCCGGCGTGGGTCTCGCCCACAGCCGCCCCCAGATCCGCATGGAAGTGGGCACGGATCTGCTGTTGTGTCTCACGGATGTCCGCCAGCAGCTGCTCGTCCTGTGCGGTGGTGCTTTCCTGCATGCCCACAATGGCCACGCAGGTCTCCCCCACGGCGGTCAGTTCCAGCGCAAAATGCGGCTCAGCAATTTCCTGGAAAATGTTCATAATAGCGATCTGCAGCGCCGCAAAGAGCGAGCCATCCCCCTCCGGTGCGCTGTCGGCCATCGGATTTTTAAAGACGACCACCGTATAAAACAGCGCGTCAAACCGGATGCCGCCGCGCTCGGCAGTCTCTTGGCTGAGACCCAGCGGGCTTTCCAACAGGGATTTTAAATAGTAGCGCCGCAGGGTCTGCTGGCTTTTCCACAGCTCATGCTGTTGGTCGCTGCGCTCGCGGCGACTCTTTTGGGAGTAGTATTCCAGCCGCTCAAACTCGTTTTTCTCGACAAGGTCGGGAGCCTCGTCTGTGCCGTCATAGGGGCTGACCAACGCGCCCAGCGGCTGATAATTTTTCTTTGTCAGCCCGGCAGACAGCCCCAGTCCTAACATCATGCAGAGTACCATGCCGCCCCAGGTGAACAACTGGGTCATGCGGGTGTTTTTCATCAGCAGCTTATTGGAAATGCTCAGCACATACTGCCAATCCGTCACGCTGCTGGCACGGGTCAGGTAGGCTTGCTGACTGCCCGAACCAAAGGCAAACGAACCGTCGACCGCCGCCTGCACAATATCCATGGCGGGCGGGTCACCCTCAGCCGTTTTGCAGAGGGCTGTGCCGTCCGGGGCTAAGACATAGAAATCCAGCTCCGGGTCCCAGCAGAACTGCTGCAACCGCTTGACAAACAGTTTTTTGTTCACCGTCACCACAACTGTAGCGTCGGCGTATGACAGCCCGCTGGTCAACGCCGAGCGGATAAAGAGGAAGTCCGTGCCGCCTTCGTTCTCCACCTGAACCATCTCCCACCGGGGGTGGCACTCGTGCAGAAGCTCGCGCCATGCGTCCTCACTCAAGCTGCTGTTTTTGAACCGGGATAGATAAAACAAATGCTGGTCGAGGTAGCCCCGGCTGGAAATCACACTGTCCAGATTGTTCAGGCTGATCCACACATTGGTAACATTCGGATGCCCTGTTTCGATAGTCAAAAGTGCGCTCTGTGTGTTGACCATTGCCAGCTGGTCATAGCCGTCCAGTGGTTTCTTTGTCGTGACGATCCGCTGCACGGTCTGATCCTGCATCGTGCGGGAAAGCGTCTGCTCAATCTCGGTCAGGTAGCTGTCCAGGTCGATGCGGGCCTGATCCAGCGCCGAACCATAGATTCGCTTGGATTCCGCCGTAATAATACCCGCGGAGTAGTTATATAAAAGCAAACAGAGTAGCAGCGGCACGATCAGCACAAGGATGTAGGATAAAAACCAACCGCCGCGCACACTTTTCTGCTTTGGAAATTTTATGCTGTCGAGCTTCATAAGGCCGCAGCCTCCCTCCCATTTCGGCTTGCAGTTCTCATTTTTTCAGTGTAACAGCGCTCAGTTCCATGCCGCTCTGGCCAAAATAGAACCGCAGGAAGAACTCGTCCCCTGTGTTCAATGCGGGCAAGCCGACAGAAAAATCGCACCAGTCAGCCTGGGCGCCGGTGATAGTTATGGTTTTCAGGAGCGCACGGCCTGCGAACACCGATACCGGAATCTGGGCCAGCGGGCTGTTGCCCGGCATGGCACGGCAGCGCAGGTGCAAGGTGTAGCTGCCGCCCTCGGCTGCTGTCACGCAGAACGCCGTCGTGCGGCGGTAGCCGTTGTCGATGGCGGCAATGTCGATGGCTGTGCCATCGCGCAGCGTCAAGGGAAAACCGTTTTGTGCCGCCTGCTGCATGTCCTGCTCGGCCATTGCCTCCAGCTGGTCATCCAGTGTACTCGTGCGGCCGATACTGCGGCGGAAAGCGGGTGTTTGCAGCAAAAAGCGACAGATGTTCGCCGCGCTGCGCTGCAATTCGCCGCGCGTCAGGCATCCCTCCGTCAATGCGGCGGTCAAATCGTCCCCGCCGGAGTTATGCTCCGGGTCAGTCACGACCATAAAAACATCATTCTGGGCGCGGACCATGGCGGCCACATGCTTGGTGCTGCCGGCACCGCCACGGTCGTTTCCCTCGGCCCACCAGTCACTCATCACAAGACCGGTGTAACCCCACTGACCACGAAGAATCGTCGTGACAAGGTCACAATTGCTTGCCGTCCAGTAGCTGTTCAGCGGGTTATAGGATGTCATGATTGAGCGAGCACGCCCCTCCTTGACAGCGATTTCAAAACCGCGCAGGTAGATTTCCCGCAAAGCGCGTTCCGAAATGACCGACTCCACAAAGTGGCGGCGATGCTCCTGATTGTTGGCGGCAAAGTGCTTGATCGTCCCGGTCACGCCCCAGCGGTGCAGCCCACGCAGCTGGGCGCAGGCCATCTTTCCGGTCAAAAGCGGATCCTCGGAGAAATACTCGAAATTGCGTCCATTCAGCGGATGGCGGTGGATGTTGATGCCGGGGCCCAGCAGCGTGTCCACATGGTTTTTGCGCAGTTCCAGCCCTTCCATCGAGTAGAGTTCCTCACTCAATTCCGCGTTGAATGTCGCAGCCAGGCAGGTGCCATTGGGCATGGCGAAAGCAACCGTGCCGCAGTCCATGCGGATACCGCTGGGACCGTCGGAACAGCAGGCGGCAGGCAGACCGTAGTGCTGCAAAGCATCACTGACACCGCCGATAGCCCCGGCTGTACCCGGCGTAACACGCGGAGAGTTCATCCCCTCGCCTCGGACGATGGTGCAAAGCTCGTCATCGCTGAACTGTGCGACAAAATCAGCCATGTCCACCTTGCCGTCAGCCACATCCTGCAAACGGATGCCCTTGTCCCCGGTCTGGGGGCGCTCTTTCGGCAGTCGGGCCGCGCGGCGGGTCTCGGGCAGCTCGGCCTCGGTAGGGACAGACTCCCATGCGGGGGAACCGTCCGCACCGGGGCGCAGCCGCTCAAAAGCTGCGGCGGGTGCAGCGGCGGATTCCTGCTGCTCCACCACCATCAGCGGCAGCGTGACCGTAAAGTTCTCTGCGGCATGGCGTACATCGGTACCGAGACTGAAAATATAGTCACCGGCTTCCAGCACAAAGGCCGACTTGTGCCCGGTAGCGCCACTGTCATCATAGCTGGCAAAATTGCGCCACGGCGCAGTCAGCATCAAAGTCTGGCTCTCCCCGGGAGCCAGTGTTTTGGTTTTGGCAAAAGCACACAGCACCTTAGCGGGCTTGCCCAGAAGCCCCTGCGGCGCGGTGCAGTACAGCTGTACGACCTCTTTGCCTGGGCGGGCACCGATATTTTTGACCGTGGCAACGGCTGTGATACCATCGGCGTTTTCGTCCGCGCTCAACAGCTGAACCTCAAATTTTGTGTAAGAAAGACCGAAGCCAAAAGGATACAGCACCTTTTCCGGTGCAAATGTTTCAAAGTAGCGGTAGCCGACATAAATATCCTCGGCATAGAAATTGCGGTCGTCCGCACCGTAGTGGTCAGCAGCAGGGTAATCTGCCGGGGTACGGGCAATCGTATCGGGCAGTTTGCCGCTGGGGCTGACCGTACCGTTCAGCACATCCAGCACGCCGCGGCAACCCTCCTGCCCGCCCTGCCAGATGTAAGCCACCGCGCCGGGGGCGTACCGCGCGACCCACTGCATATCAATGATGTTGCCGACATTGAGAAGCACAACAGATTTATTGAAATAGCGGCATACCAGCGCCAACATATTTTCTTCGTCCTCTGTCAGCAGAAAGCTGCCGGGGGTGTTTGTGTTGTCTTGATCCTCGCCCGCTGTGCGGCCAATGACGATGAACGCCGTGTCGGCGCGCTGGGCGGCAGCGCGGACAAATTTTTCGTCCAGCGGCATTTCCGGCTGGAACCACGGCTCCTGCGCCCAGCCGGTGCCCATCTCGTAGGGGTGGTCTGCCAGCCATGCGACATAGCGGGCCTGCACCTCGGCATCCAGCCGATAGCCGCCGTCACCGCCCAGTATCTCTGGCAGATTCGGCACATGGGTCACATTGACCAGTCCGCCGGATCCGGTTCCGCTTTTATAGTAGTGAAATTGTGCGTACCCAAACAAGGCCGCCCTGCCGCCGGGAGCCAGCGGTAAGACAGCCTCATTTTTCAGCAGAACAACACCCTCCGCCACAGCCTGACGAGCCAGCGCCGCATAGCGGGTCATTTCCAACATTGTATTTTTCATAATACTGAAACTCCGATCCCAATGGATTGCAAATTTCAGCGCCACACCTATTATAATACAGGATTTTTAGAATTTGGCAAGGGGGTAACGTAGAATGTTTTGCGGGAAATTTTCAAATCAGGTTGATGCCTTTCGATGTAGATTTCTTCCATTGTTTAAATTGTGTCTCTTCTGAAAAAATGAATCAGAACTGATTCACTTTTTC
>OOCX01001338.1_pt1 | contig 15302 bp, 12 predicted proteins | sample 1671231 | NCBI WGS metagenome assembly OOCX01 (sample SAMN06348135, study PRJEB24527) | human gut metagenome | biome: human gut; feature: ankylosing spondylitis patient; material: feces | host: Homo sapiens | place: China | collected 2015-10 | reverse complement strand
GACAACATTTTAAGGACTTGGAAATCATTAAAAGTAAGAATCAAAGAGCCTATTTTTCTTTATTCAACTTACTGACCCAAGTTGCGTCCTTAAATAAAATGGAAAATCTGCCTCCCAGTTTAGCCAGCGATTTAAGTCAAAGCATATGGGATAACCAACCCTATCCGACCACATTGCAGATGCAATGTCTGATACGAATCAAAGCAGACCGAAATATAACGTCGATAAGAGCCGCTATACTCAAAGCCTACTTAAATAGAAAATTCAGAAATCATAATAATCCACCTAAAGAAATTCAAATGGCATTAGATTTAGAAAATAAAAACCAGGCGTACTTATGTGGCCGCTTGTTTGCTATCCTTGAAAAGATCCAGAGTGATGCTATCCCAGGAGCAAATTCTACGATCAAAGAGCGTTACTATGGTGCAGCGTCGACAACCCCGACAACTGTATTCGGCCGCTTGTTGTCTTTATCCAGACACCACCTTGCAAAATTTGATATCGGGAAATCTGTTTATTATGAAAAATTATTGCAAAGTGTTATCACCAACCTGGATAGTAACGGGTTACCTAAGTATTTATCGATGGATGACCAGTCCCGTTTCGCAATCGGTTATTACCATCAAAGAGAAGATTTATATAAAACAACAGACAAAGAAAAAAATTAATAGTATACAAATATGGAAACTGCAATAAAAAATCGTTATGACTTCATTTATTTATTTGATGTACAGGATGGTAATCCGAACGGTGATCCCGATGCCGGAAACTTACCCAGAGTTGATCCGGAAACAGGAGAAGGTCTGGTTTCCGATGTCTGCCTGAAACGTAAAGTCCGGAACTTTGTCCAAATAGTAAAAGGTGGAGAAAGACCGTATGATATATTCATTAAAGAGAAAGCGGTATTGAATAATCTGATCACTGAAGCGCATAAACAGGAAGGGATTAAAGATATAAAAGAGAAGGGAGATAAAACAGAGGCTGCCCGGCAATGGATGTGCAGAAACTTTTATGACATAAGGACATTTGGAGCCGTACTAAGTACTGGTGAAAATGCCGGACAGGTTCGTGGCCCTATCCAATTTACTTTTGCCCGTTCCATCAGTCCGATTGTTACCGCCGAACATAGTATAACCCGTATGGCTGTGGCTACGGAGGAAGAAGCTAAAAAACAGAGTGGAGATAACCGCACTATGGGACGTAAATTTACAGTTCCTTACGGACTATATAAAGCTAACGGATTTATTTCCGCTCATTTAGCCGCACAGACCGGATTCAATGATGAGGATCTGAACTTATTCTGGGATTCATTGAAAAACATGTTCGATCATGACCATTCAGCAGCCAGAGGAATGATGAATGCCCGCAAATTGATCGTATTCAAACACAGTACAGCATTAGGTAATGCTCCAGCTCATTCTTTATTCGGTTTAGTGAAGGTTCAACTCAAGGATGACCAACGCCCACCCCGTTCGTTCGACGATTATATTGTTACCATCGACAAGGATAAACTGCCGGAAGGAGTAGAAGTTTTGGACATGATATGATAGAATACGGAGATGAGGACCTATTGATGCTTTCCGGAATCCAACACATAACTTTCTGTAAACGTCAATGGGCCCTTATACATATCGAACAACAGTGGGCAGAAAACAACCTCACTATTGAAGGAAACTGGATGCATCAAAAAGTCGATGATCCAACCTTGATGAACCGCAATAAAGGCATAGTAACATTAAGATCCGTAACGCTTGTCTCCAGACGGCTGGGACTTTATGGAATCTCTGATGTAGTAGAGATGGTCGCTTCCACCTCCGGACAAAATGCAATACAACATCCTAAATATCCGGGATTCTGGCAATTAATTCCGGTCGAATACAAACGAGGCAAACCTAAAAAAGATCAGATAGATGAAGTCCAGCTATGCGCACAAGCGATTTGCCTGGAAGAGATGTATAACGTCAGCATAGAAAAAGGCTTTTTGTATTATGGGGAAACTCGCCACCGAGAAGAAGTCCAGTTTACTGAAGAATTACGGAAGCTGGTTGAAAATAAATGTGTCCAAATGCATAAGCTATACGAGCAAAAAGTTCTTCCGCCGGCAATATACAAAGCGCATTGCAAGTCATGTTCATTATGTGATGTATGTATGCCTAAAGTACTGACAAAAACACCGAAAGTGAATACTTACCTGTCCCAGTTATACGATTAAAATATGAGAAAATTATTGAACACATTGTATGTAACTACTCCTGAAGCCTATTTAACTAAAGATGGAGAAAACGTTGTAATTAGGGTTAAGGAAAAAGATATATTCAGAATTCCGGTTTTGAATATAGAAGGTATTGTCACATTCGGATATATAGGTGCTTCTCCGGCATTAATGAAGATGTGTGCTGAAAGAAATGTAGGATTATGTTTTTTAAGTGCTAATGGACAGTTTCAGGGTAGAGTCTCCGGTCCGACAAAAGGAAATGTCCTTTTACGAAGAACACAATACAGGATTGCCGACGATGCAAATAAATCACTGGAGATCAGCCGTCTTTTTATTGCTGGAAAGATAGCAAATTCCCGGACGGTTATCGATCGTTTCAAAAGAGATCACATTTCTTCCGACAAACAGTTATCCTTGTTTTTATCCGTATCTGAAAAGTTAAAGAGATCAAAGAATCAGGCTTTAGTTGCTGAGTCCTCCGATACATTAAGAGGTATAGAGGGAGAAGCCGCTACAACTTATTTCTCTGTATTTAACCAGATGATCATATCGCAATGTGAGGATTTTCCTTTTAACGGGAGGAACAGAAGGCCACCTAAAGACAAAGTAAATGCCCTATTGTCATTCGTTTACACATTGCTGAATCATGAGGTACAATCTGCATTGGAAACAGTAGGACTTGATCCATACGTAGGTTTTTTACATACCGATCGACCTGGAAGAGCGAGTTTAGCATTAGATATGATGGAAGAGTTACGAGCCTACTTAGCAGACAGGTTGGTTTTGTCTTTAATTAATCGTAAACAGATATCCGGTAAGGGTTTTGTCGAACACGGAGATAACGGGATTGTAATGGATGAAGATATCAGAAAGGGAGTCTTACTCGCTTGGCAGAAGAGAAAAAAAGAGACAATAATCCACCCCTACTTAAATGAATCCGTACCGATAGGACTGATCCCATATATTCAGGCGATGCTTTTAGCTCGTTTTTTGAGAAACGATTTAGATAATTATCCGGTCTTTTTAATGAAGTAAGTTTATGTATGTTCTAGTTACATATGACGTAGAAACGATGACTTCCGACGGACAGCGCAGGTTACGTCAGGTAGCACGTCAATGCCTGAATTATGGCCAACGCGTCCAAAATTCCGTTTTTGAATGCTCTGTCTCGCCTGCTCAATTTACCGAGTTAAGATTAAAACTATTGGATATCATCGATCATAAAAAAGATAGTATCCGTTTCTATTTTTTGGGGAATAATTATTCTAAAAGAGTTGAATACATAGGCGTCGTCACATCCTATAATGTAGAAGACGAACTTATAATATAACTGTTTGCGAACAGTAAGCATTAGCAAAAAGCTGGAGGTTTCGCAATCATTGATTATTAACCTATTAAACACACCTATTAGTTTTATTTCATCAATAAAGAATCCAAAAAGTTTATTATCGCATAAAGGCATTGATAACAGACTGTAAATGTTTGCATTATTTGTAATGCAGTCGTACCTTATATAGGTACGTGGATTGAAACTGACGGTAATTTAAAGGACGGTCTTACCGTTTGTCGTACCTTATATAGGTACGTGGATTGAAACCGTTATATGTTTTATAACATATAGTCGGTTGTTGGTCGTACCTTATATAGGTACGTGGATTGAAACAATGGACGAGCCGTTGAAAGAGCTGTCATACTTGGTCGTACCTTATATAGGTACGTGGATTGAAACAGTTGACAACCGGTACGCGTGTCCTTCGGAGTCTGTCGTACCTTATATAGGTACGTGCATTGGCCAGAAGTTGATACACGTGTCATAGCCGTCGCACCCGTAAAGGATGCGACGGTAATGTTATTGTTGTAATTCAGACACATTTCAATCCAAACGCACTATTATAACCAACTCAATCTGTAACACCTATCACATCAACAGTAGTTCCTCTACCCAAGCACCGTCCAAAACCAATCCGGCCCGTTCATCATAACACCTTCCATCTTCCAATATAAAAATCCCAGCATACACTCCCACTGTTCCCTGTTTACATAACTGTTCGAAATCCCATTTTCTAATGGATACGCTATACTGCTGTAGCTTACGTAACAACCAAAATTCCGGGCCAATCCGCTTCAGTTCCTCCAGTAAGGTTGCACCATCACCATAGCCGACCAAGATGGATACCGAGTCTTTATCGTCTATCAACCGGAACTTCTCTGCAGCAGTTGCAAACATAAAGTGCATTTCTGCAAAACCTTTATATAACAGACCTTTTATATTAGCCTTATCAAAGGTGTTACAATTGCTATAGAATAAGCTGAAATATTGAGCCATACACTCCGGAGAAAACAAGTCGCTCCCATCGGAAACAGACAGTATCTCCCGCAAAGCAGCCGCTCCCTTTCCCATCAAACCACGCAAAAGAGTATTCTCCAAATTAAAGACAAAAACCTGACCTAATTTACCCACATGATTCAATTTGCCTTCCCGGTTACATCTTCCTGCCGCCTGTATGATTGAATCCAGACCGGCAAAAGCACGGTATACTACAGGGAAATCAATATCTACCCCGGCTTCAACCAACTGCGTACTTATCACACGGACTGGTTCATTGTCCTTCAATTTCTGCTTGATCAATTTTATAACTTCCATGATATGCGCGGAGCACATCATACGCGACAAATGTAAAGTTCCTTCAGGCATCCGCCGGTAAAGCTCGCGCGCGTCCTTACGGGTATTTACAATACATAGCACACAATCATACCCGGACAGCTCGTCGGCAAGTTCATCGAAGTTAGTGGTTGTGCCTGGTTCCGGCCAATGCAGCTCCACCCGTTTAAAAGCCTCAAACAAATTATCATGCACAGAAGTAATTTCTGTCACGGGAGTTTTCAGTCCGTCAAAAGCCCCCGGTCCTGTTCCGATCCGACCGGAAAAAACGGGTAATGTGGCCGTAGTAAACAAAATACTGGCTTTAAAAGAGGCTTGCAAGCTCTGCAAGACATCCAGTATGGGGTGCAAAAACTCAACCGGTAACATCTGCGCCTCATCCAGAATAACAACAGAGTTACAGATATTATGCAATTTCCGGCATCGCGAAGTGCGGCAAGCATACAGCGATTCAAAGAACTGCACATTTGTCGTCACAATGATCGGAGCATCCCAATTTTCCGTTGCCAGCAAAGAAGGGGACCGTTCGTCGTTACTATCCTGTTGCAAATTACTATGATGCTCCACCACATTCTCCGCTCCGAAAATATCCCGGAGCACGGCAGCCGTCTGTACAATAATACTCGTATAAGGAATAACGATGATAATCCGTTTTTTTTTGTAACGAACGGCGTGGAGGAGTGCCCAAGCCATCGACGCCAATGTCTTTCCCCCACCTGTCGGAACTGTCAGGCTAAAAAAGCCGGGAAGGCTCTCGGCCATCTTCCGGCAACGGGACAGGATAGCCGCCCGTTTCTCATTGATGAAAGATGCTGGTGCATTTGCCGTAAGCGATTCCATATAGACATCAAACCGATCCTTCAACGTTTCCATAGAATCATATTGCCCACGCCTGGCTGCTTGTTCCGGATGCATAAACCGCTCCGTATCCAAGTAGTCGGCATCAACCAGGCAAGAGAACAACATGCGAATCCATTGATGTATATCCTTCTCAAAATCATCAATCAAAGGCTGGTCTAACGAAGCAACCACCTCTTGCATCTCTTCCGGTGCATCTTTCAGCATCTCCTGGTAGCAATCTGTTTTAGACAGACGTCTATTCAAATTGGCCTCCCCGGAAGAAGTCCAGTCCAGCAATCCCGAATGATGTCCGGCTATACAATAAGCCAATGGAGGATAATAACCCGGCAATTTTTCTCTCGCCAGAATCGCTCCAGCCGAGGAATGGTCGGGTTTATCCACTACTTTCTGTTCCACTGCCATGCCGGATGCGTTACGGATATAAGGTTGAAAACTATTCTTTGTATATTTCCCCATATCATGCCACCAGCCATTCTGCTTTCCCCAAGCCGCCGCCCCGAAAACAGATGCAAACGATTCGCTTAATGTGGCCGTACCGACTGAATGTTCCTTCACCGTCTGTATCCGGAAAGCATCCTCTTCTACTCTGACATGCGCTATAAAATCTTGTTCTTTCATCATTTCATATAATAATTTTCTGCTATCCATTCGCCATTTGCAATAGCGACCTATAAGTAGCTATATAACAATCTATTACTTCATTGCAAACTCTTTTTCATTTGCAATAACATTTGTTATCCACCCTACATTATCCCACCTTCACCACCGAATAGCAAGTTCCTTTCATCGTGCGGCGTGAAGGGATCTTATTCTTCTGGAGCAGGCGGCCGAAGTAGGTCAACCGTTTATTGCCCAACTTAATGCCACTTTCACTTTGCAGATACTGGAGAATTTCAATGGCGGATAATTCCAGACTCTCCTCTCCCGGCCGGGCGGCACGAAAGTACTGAAGAAACAACTGTTCTTCGACAGGCAGTTGCTGGAATACTTCATTGTTACGAGTTGTCGAGAACTCCTCTTCGGAAGTAAACCAATAACGTTCGCCATTCTTTAAAGCAGCCACTGCCTGGGCATACAACTGTTCATAGTTTATTGACGTTGAATTATCTATCGTACCGGATATCTCGATACAGATAAAACGCCGGCTTCCGGTCGGATCGGTCAACAGATCGTAATTGTTGCAGGTCGCGATAAAAGAGGCATACCGGTGCAATGCCTGAATACTTCGCTTATAAGGCTGGCGAGCGTTGACAACCGGCTTTTGCAAGACATTCTTTAAAAAGCTCTGGTAAGCGGAACTGACCGAATCGAATTCATCGATATTGATCAAGGCAAAACGAGTCAGCATCAGTTCGGCATCCCGTTTGTTACTGAAATCAATGCTATCCGTATAATACATACGAAGCGAAGGCGGCAACAAATTCCGACACCAGGTGGACTTGCCACATCCCTGCGGACCGACCAGCAAAGGCAACGAACTGTTTGCATGCAAATGCTCGCGCCTGTACCAGTGGGCGGTCATACTCAGGAACCAGATATAAAACAGATTGCGCCACTGGGCATTAGCGGTCGGCAGCGTATCGGCCAGTGCACGTATATGATCCTTACCGTCCCACTCCGGCAAATATTCCAGATAATCTTCCAACGGATAAAAGACCGGAACCCTGTCGGAATAAACATACCGCTTCACATCGCGATCCCAAAGAGCCAGCCCTTCGGCCTGCGCATTCAGACCGATGCTATTTAGAACCGTTTCGGTAACCGGGGCAAAATGGATATAGTACGACCCTCTTGCCCGGAACTCCACTTCGCCTGCCAGCATATTCCGCCGGAACTCATACCGCCGTTTCATAAACTCGTCCGTCTTTATCGAAAGCAGTTGCTCGGCAGGCATCACCGGCTTCTTCCCGAAACACTTCGACAGTTGGTACACCATGTGAACCGTCTCCCGGATCTCCTCTTCAAACAGTTCGAGATTCCGGCTAATCTTTGTCCAGCGAACCACATCCTCTTCCGGAATACCGGAGCGAAAACAATTTTCAGCCAACCTTGTCAGGAAAGGCCTGACCTCTTTTCCTTCATCCAAGCCACCCGTCTTTTCGAGGGCGTCCAACATACAGGCATTATAAAAACGGGAAACGATACGACTGCGGTCATATCCGGGCATCATGCGCAAAAGCGGATCTTCCTCTTTGGCCACCACCTCCCGATAGGTCGGTTCGGCAGGCATCTGCATCGGTTGCTCCTGAATCAACGGTGTGGCCGACGGATTATAATATAAACCAGGATCAAAAGAATGGCGGCATCCTCTTTCCAACGATGCCTCCTCCCCCATCTCTATATGACGTTGCAGATGAGCCTGATAAAAGGCCACTGCACGCCTGTAGGCCACCGCATGAAACAACTCGGCCAACTCCCTCTTTTCCGGAAGGGAACCGTCGGGCAACACAAAAGGAACCAGTATTTTCACGCTCTTCCCGCTCGAACCGACAAAGGCAGCCATTGTCTGCGGGGCTAAGGAAGCGAGTCGCTTCACCTCCACGGCCTCTTCCCTATCCGCCAGATTGCCGACATCCATCAGCACCAGCCCGTTATACACCTGATACTCTATCCTGCTTTCCTTTTTCCTGAACCGGGCGGCAAAAAGCAAAACAGGAATATCCGTCGCATGAATGTTCCGATCGCCAGGCATTGAAGAGGATAATATCCCCCGATGTTCATTCACCACCCTGGCTTGTTCGCCGGATCTTATCGCAGTCATCACATCTGGCAACTCTATATTTTTCAAAGACTTACCATTACTCTTCACTTGTGTTATTTTCATATCCGGACTCATTTGTGCAACTTTTGTTTTATGACTAATGACAAACTCCATTGCAAACTCAAAAAGATATTTGCAATGGAATAACAAACTATTATACAAATTATTACCTGGTAAGATTGCAAATGGCAAATACTTCCCGTAAACTTTATGTATAAAACCTATTTCATCCTCGTAAACTCAATACTTCTCAGCCTCTCCTTCAGTTTCGGGCTGGGTTTGAAGCCAATTCCTTTCAGCTTAATAGATTCGGCACGGATTTTCAACGGATCTTCCACTTCACGGTTGGGTCGGGCAGTTACGGAAAATGTTCCCAAACCGTCGATCGTCACGGTATTGCCGCCTTCCAGAGCTTCCGCAATCAGAATAGTCAGATTTTCCACAAGTCCTTTCACTTCGCCGTAGGAAAATGTACTGGATCCGGCTATTTGCTCGGCTAAAGCATCCAAATTCACATTGTCATAGCTTACCGTCGTTACCGAATACTTTACCGTCTTATTATCAGTAATATTGTCATTGATTTTTGTCAGCTTGTATCTTACCGCCATACTATTATCTTTCTATTAGATTTAACATTAACACGATTTATCTCAAAGGTTACCATCCTCTATCTTATTAGTAACCACTCAGTAACAACAGCCTGTACAGGATAATCGGTCAAGGTGTACAGGATGGTTTACCAGGGTGTACAGGATAACTAACTAAGAGGTACAGGATAGCATTAGCAAGTCAGCGCTAAAGGTATAAAATATAATAACACAAACAATTGTTCTTCAAGACTTATTTACTATACCTCCCAACATTTCCGCCATCAGTTGATTCATCCCGGTATTTGGACAGCAAGCATATCAAATCCCCGTCCCCAAACGTGAAGTGTCTACCTCTTTTGCCTTTTTCTCTTTGTAGCCACCGAAACTATACCGTAATGTCAGTGTCACATTCCGGCTATCCTGCCACAGTTTCATGCGGCTTTTCTGCCCCTGTTCATCCACACGGGTAACGGGATTGCCTCCCTCGAACAAATCATTACCCCGAACCGTCAGGCGCATCTTCTTTTTCGCGAATGTCCAGGTCAGACCGGCCGACACGTTGTATATCAGATCGACATCATACAATCCCTGTATGACCGGAGATATACAATAGCCCCGCAACTCCAACAACAAGTTCCGGTCTTCGGTCAGGTAGAAGGTATTGTTCAATTCGGCCCGGCCAAACAGTTTTTTACGGTCGAAAAAGACATCATAAAGCGTCCCTTTGTTATGAATGGCACAGCCCATCAGCGTCAGCCTGGAACTCATAAAATCAAAAGGCCTGAAAGGGATGACGGCGACCGCTCCGTACATATTGTAGATATCCATATTCACTGTCTGGAATACGGACCTCAACTCATCGTGGCGCTGGTACGTCATCTGTTGTATTTTATCGGGCTGTATATTTGTAAATAAGCCGAATACATACTTGCTCTTCAGGACATAATTCAGTTGCATCGAATAAGAGAGCTGCGGCTTCAGGTCCGGGTTCCCGATTATAGAACTGTAGACATTCATATAATAGGTAGTAGGAGTAGTCATCCAATAGGACGGATAGGTTTTATCACTCGAAAAGGAAAACATCAGCATACCGGACGGAGCCACCTTGTAAGTAAAATTCAATTGAGGGAAAAGGCCGGCCCTGTTCCATAATGTCTTTTTCTTTCCTGCCGAATCGACGGATGCTTTATAATACTGCAAGGAAAGGGATGCATTCAATGAAACCTTTTTCCCGAATTGTTTCGTAAAACCGGCAAAAGCACCCATTGAATAATCTTTTTGTTTAAGGCGGAAAGTTCCTTCAGGAGCATTTCCACCATTGATCGACTGACCGGACTCGTTACGGGTATCGGAAAAAGAAGCATCTACTCCGTAATCCAACATCCATTCTTTTTTCAATTTACGACTGTCGTTCATATAAAGATCAACACGTTGTACCTGCTGGGAAGACAGAGTTGAGATTGTCTGCTCTTCCTCTTTTTCAAAGTCATTAACCAAATGTTGCTTGTCGTCATTCTTATAAAAAGTATAATCCATCCCGGCTCTGAACCCTTTATGACCGATATAATCCATCCGGGCATTATGCAGATTCGAAGCGCCGGACAATTCCAGCTCCGTCTCTACCCGCCGGATATCGACAAACTCGGTCAACGCGCCTCTTCTCGATACTTTATCCGGGTCGTAAAAACGGCCAGTATAGGAAAGTGACAAGCGGTCTTTACTTTTCAAATCGAAATCGAAAGCTCCCCGTATATTGTGAGAAAGGCTTACATTATTATACCAGTCATCCTGCCTAATATCGTACGGGCGATCGTTTACAGTCGGTCGGGCAATCATTTCCTCTTCCTGGCGTCCATGATCATAAGCGGCCGAATAAGAGATATCAGCCGAGTAATTCTTCCCGATATACGAAAGGTTCGCCTGACCGGATGGAGAAAAGAAATAACCTTGCTTACCCGTCAAAGAGATTTCCCCCTTCAGCACGTCTTTCAAAGATTTGTCATTTTCTATTACGACATTGATGGATGCACCTTTCACGCCAAACCGGGGAGGCGTGCTATACATCACATCTATTTGTTTTACTTTGGATGAAGATGTGGATTTCAATAAGCCAGCCAATTGTTCCGCTGTCATCGAACTTTTGCGTCCGTTGATCAGGATCGAGGTCGAAGGGGTTCCGATAATCGACACCTTATCCCCATCTTTTTGTATACCGGGCAATTCGCCTATCACATCAAAAGCGTTATCGACCGGTTTATCTTTTACCAGGTTCGGAATGTCGTACTGCAACTTGCCTTCCGACACTTTCACCAGCGGCCGTTCCGCTTTTACAAACACCTCCGGAAGATCTACGGTTATACTGTCGTTCACGAAGATGTGTTTCTTTTCCGTTGCGTTCTGCCCCCATCCAGGTACTTGCCCTGCCAGAAAAACGGTCAACAAATAATGATAGAAATGCTTCATCGTATTATTTTTTCTTGTAAAGGTTATATTCGGAAACGAGAGTTCCAAACTTTGCCTCTTTTTGGTAAGACTATATAACATCCCCCCGCACGAATGTTATTTAGTCTTACCAAATAAACCGGATCAGATAAACTTTCCCTACATTTGTTTACATGAAATCTTCGTTCAAATATGTAATCGTTCTGGTCATCCTGTCGTTGTCCGGCCTCTTCATCTATCAGCTATTCTGGATAACCGGCCTCTACCACTCACGGCAAAAGCAGAACCAGGAAGAGATCCGGATGGCGATCAAAAATGCAGATCATATCGAACTGTTCAATCGGGCCGATTTCCTCAGCAGGGTCACGCACAGGCAAAGAGAGACATCCGCCATTGCCGATACGAAAGGCGGTGCGGCTCTCAGTACCCGGTTTCCTGACAAGGATTCGGTTATTCCCGAACTGAGCGTGCAGCCTTTAGATACGAATATCTATCATCCCCGATACCGGAGCCAGACACTCCGTAACGAAGCGGGTAAAATGCTAAAAAGCACGGCAGTGGAGGTCGGTAACGATTTCAGGTCGTTAGGAGAGTTAGGCTTACAGATGCAGCAAGCTCTACATGAAGTGATCGATTCGGTCAAACCGGTCGACCTTGCAAAGTTCGACAGCATCCTGTCCTCCCACCTGCAAAAGAGGGGGCTGGATATTCGCCATCATACCGAAATGTGGAATCTGGAAGACAGTTCGATCATCGCCTCATCCGTTCCGGCAGACCTGGACAAGACAGAATACGACCTACACAAATGGGAATACACGACCTATCATAAAAGGGCTTATCTGGTTTATACCGAACCAACCCGGTGGGATACGATCCGGATGATGTCGGGCATCCTATTCTCTTCATTCCTGATCCTGTTGATCCTGATCCTCTCTTTCGCTTATATGTTCTGGTTCCTGATCCACCAAAAGACAGTGGAACAACTGAAAGATGACTTTACGCACAATGTCACGCATGAATTGAAAACCCCGATAGCAATCACCTATGCAGCAATCGAAGCCATGATCCATTACAACATAACCGGAAACAAAGAAAAGACAAACAAATACTTGCATATCTGTCACGAGGAAGTGCTACGTCTCGGCAATATGGTCGAGCAAATTCTTTCACTCGGCCTGGAACGTAAAAAGGATTTCAAACTTAAATACGAAAGAGTAGACCTGAACGGGTTGCTCGATAAAATCGTCGAACAACAGAGCATCAAATCCTCCAAACCCTTTCATGTCGGGCTGGAATCCATGCCGGACAGGATTATACTGGAAGCCGACAGAACACATCTTTACAACATCTTGAGCAACATTCTGGACAATGCCATCAAATATTCCGGTGATAGTCCGCACATCCAGATAACGGCAGAAGAGCGCAACGGTTCGGTCATCATCCGCATTACCGACAACGGCATCGGAATAGAAGAAGAACACCTGGCACATATCTTCGATAAATTCTACCGGGTTTCCAACAGCAAGCGACCTCCCGTAAGAGGGTACGGCATCGGGCTGTTTTATGTCAAGACAATGATACACATGCACAACGGTACGATCCGGGTAGAAAGCCAGCCCGGAAAGGGAAGTTGCTTCATAATCACATTACCGCAAACACATGAAAGACAAGAAATCGATATTATTGGTTGAAGACGAAGCGAGCCTGTCCATGATCATCAAAGATGCACTGGAAGAAGAAGACTTCCAAGTCATAACGGCAGGAAACGGCCTGCAGGGGATCGATCGTTTCTACAAGTATGCTCCCGACCTGATTATCGCGGATGTCATGATGCCGGAAATAGACGGGTTCGAAATGATCCGGCGGATACGGAAGGAGAATAAAGAAGTGCCTGTACTCTTCCTGAGTGCCCGTTCTTCAACAGATGACATCGTCTTCGGCTTCGAATTAGGAGCCAACGACTATGTTCGCAAACCGTTCAGTCTGCGTGAATTGGTCGTTCGCGCTAAAGCCCTCCTGATCAAATATAAACAGGAGGAGGGAAGAACCGAATTCTACGAGATCGGGCTTTACACTTTCTACCCGAAAGTCCAGACCTTGCTGATAGCCGGAGAAAGCGACAAACTCTCCTACAAAGAATCCGAAATATTGAAACGCCTATGCGAAAACGAGAACCAGCCGATCTACAGCAAGGACATTCTGCTGAGCCTATGGGGAGACGACAGCTTTTATAATGCACGCAGCCTGCATGTTTTCATCACCAAGCTGCGCCACAAATTGGACAAAGACTCTCGCATCAAGATCTTGAACGTAAGAGGAATCGGTTACAAGTTAATCTGTGAACCACTTTAATATCTTTGATACTGGTACATATATTCTATTTTCCTCAAATCTTCGATTGAAAGGCGTCGTAAGCGGATAAAGATTGGGAATGCATAGCCATGATAGTAACCCAAACCAATACCTCCGCCGATTTTGTTTCAAAACTAAGCCATAAGACAATTGCCAAATTAACGATGAGCTGGTCAGGATTATAAAAAACGAAGGCCACGGGATTCACATCCGGCGGCCTTCTACACTAACCCTTAACTTTAACCAATGAAAAACAATAATCTACTTTATTAGTTTTTTAACGAAGCGATTGCGGCTTCGTAATTCGGTTCGTTCGTTATTTCGGAAACCAGTTCCTCATAAACAACTTTACCGGCTTCGTCGACAACTATCACGCCACGGGCTAACAAACCCTTCAGCGGACCATCGACCATCAACATCCCGTACCCGTTTTCAAAACAAGAACAACGGAATGCAGAAAGTGGGATCACTTTATCGATACCTTCCGTGGTACAGAAACGTCCTTGCGCAAAAGGCAAGTCTTTTGATACGGCAAGCACCACAGTATTAGGAAGAGAAGCGGCTTCTTTATTAAAACGTCTTACCGATGCGGCACACACGGCAGTGTCCAAACTTGGGAACACGTTAATCACGACTTTCTTTCCTTTTAAATCTTTTTCGCAGGCAATTTCTTTTTCTATATAAGCAAGCAAAGTCTGTGGTTCCGGCATTTTTCCTGTCCCTGTATCTCCACAGGCAAGATATCCCGATGCCGGCTGAATCACTTCGTATCCATAGTGCTCTAAAATCTTAAGATTATCCTGCACAATCGGATTTTCAAACATATTGACGTTCATCGCCGGTGAAATGATTTTCTTGCATTTACATGCCATAACTGTAGTAGTCAGCATATCATCCGCAATTCCGTGTGCCAGCTTGCCAATCACATTGGCACTTGCCGGTGCAATCATAACCACATCTGCTTTTTTTGCAATCGAAACATGCTCTACCTGAAACTGGAAATTCCGGTCAAAGGTATCTACCAGACACTTATTTCCGGTCAGACTTTCAAAAGTAATCGGATTGATAAAATTCGTAGCATTTTTCGTCATTAATACATGAACATCTGCGTGCAGTTTCTTTAAAGCACTTGCCAGATATGCAATCTTATACGCCGCAATGCTGCCTGTCACTCCCAGTAATACTGTTTTTCCTTCCAGTGTCATTTTCCTTTACCTCTTTCTCCGAACCATATTATTTCTGGCTGTTTCTACGTCTTTATACTTACATGTCAAAATCTATCATAATTCATCTTTGATAACAGGATTCTGACTTTTACAATTCTATTTATTATAGACTAATTATTATCAAAAATGCAATAAGTGATTTGTTTTATTTGCGAAACAATCAGAACGTTACTGTTCACAGTAACGTAGCCAA
>OOCX01001337.1_pt1 | contig 15348 bp, 17 predicted proteins | sample 1671231 | NCBI WGS metagenome assembly OOCX01 (sample SAMN06348135, study PRJEB24527) | human gut metagenome | biome: human gut; feature: ankylosing spondylitis patient; material: feces | host: Homo sapiens | place: China | collected 2015-10 | reverse complement strand
CAATGGCCCACTTAGTGTTGATATTGAACTTCAAGCCCAAACCGGCAGAAGCGCCGATACGTGCACGCATTTCAGCTTCACCGGCAGGAGCCATAGACTGCGAAGTACCGTCAGCACTAATTGTAACATCCACATTTTGAGATTTTGCTACAGAAATTTGAGGTCCCAAGAAACCGTAAACTTCGAAGAAACGGTTAGGATTAGCACCGGCAAACAATGTAGAAAGATTGATCATTGCATCAATGTTACCACCTACATAAGTCTTGTTGTGTTCCCAGTATGCATCATCCAAACACAAATGCTGAGTAATACCGTTTACCTGAGCACGTACCCCCCAAGTCGGAGTAATCAGCTTACCAACTGACACGCTGAAATGCGGAGCAATCTTATTGAAACCGTCATTGTTGATGGCGTGGATACCACCACCTACACTGACAAAAATATTATCGCTCCATTTCGGAGTGTAGTAGTTCGTTTTTTCCTGTGCATTCAGATTTGCTGCACAAGCGCCTGCCAATAGTAAGGAGGCTATCATTAATTTACTTTTCATTTTCTCTTGAGTTTAAGATAAATAACAACTAAAACTTCTATTAATCAAGTTCACCAACACCACCACCGGCATTGCCTTCACCATGACCATGACCATGACCGTGGCTATGACCGTGACCAGGAATATCTTGATTTTCAAGAACAAACAGTGTAGAAGTTGTATAATCATCTACTTCAATAGAAGCTAAAGGCTCTGTTTCAGCTTTTGTTACAGCCTTCTTCACTACTTTATATTCAGTTGTTACAACAGTATAAGTAATAGATGCAGTTGTTCTAGAGTTAGCATAAACTTTATACTTATTCTCCGGTGTTGTTACTGTCGTTTCCTCATATGTATTCTCAAGCGTGTTAAAGAAAGATTCAATAGCTGCGCGTTCAATAAGATCAGTTGTATTGATTTTCTTTGCACCTACTTTTGCACCTTCTTTTACTACATAAGGGAATGATGGAATGTCAAACCAATAAAGCTCGTAGTTATCCCAAGTCTTAACTTTAGGATCCGTTACTGGTTCAAGTTTTGTAGATTCTGCTACAATCTTAGTCTCAGCATCTTCTTCCTGAAGAATGATAGTCGGAGTCAGAGTAGCAAATTGCCCAGCTTGCAAAGCAGGAACCTTAACTGTAACAGTTGCACTCAAACCATTATAAGAAGCTGTAACATCAACACTCTTAGCAGCCAGAGTAGGATTACCAGTAAATGTCAACTCTGCAGGTGCGATAGTGGCTTGGCCAGTTACATCTGTAGTAACACCATCCTCTATAGCAAGCACAATCGGACTAATAACAGCTTGTGCATTAGTAGGAGTTACATTAACGTTGAACTCTTCCTTCTCACAAGAAGTTAAAGTTGTAGCTAAAGCTACTACGGCTAACGCAAATACTGCACTTATGCCGTTTAAGAATTTAATCTTTTTCATCTCAATTAATTAATTAAAAATTTAACAATTCTGACTTAATAAAATATGGGTTAAAACTATTTTCTTCCATTATATTGTCACTAACTTCCGCTTTATACTGTCTATAATAGTACCTTTCATTACCTGCATTATAAACAATGCCCATATTAGCAGAGGTATTCACACGAGGTATATATCCTTTCCTTTTATATTTATAAGGAGGTAATGCCACTTGAAATCGGAAGCCTCCATTCATCTTTGCATGTTCTGCTTTCATTGCATAGAAACCAATCGAACAATAGCGAAAATGGCGAATCATTTCAAATTTAACACCTTTCTCCTTCAATAAATACTGTTCTGCTTTCAGATTAAACTGAGTGTTAAATTGCGGCCAATAAAAGCTACCGCCCAAAGACCAAGTAACAAGTGCTGTCGAAGGATCATATACATAGCGAAATCCGCTCCAATATCCCATTCCTGTATACCCAATCCGAGCCATTAAGGAAAAGCGTTCATCCTTAAAAGGGCGATAAAATTCGGCGTCCACTCCATATTGGTCAGCACTAAAACATCCCACAGTCACTTTACCAAACACATTATACGGTAATCTAAAACGCTGTGAAATTGTAATATGTCCTGGATGAACTTTATCTTCAAACCTTCCATACCCATCATTATAAACCGGTATTTTCAACTGTGCCGTTAATTTCATACCTTTCCATAACGAAACTTCTATCGCAGGACTCAAATCAAACAAGACCTGGTAAATCTGTGTAATCACCAGATTCTTGAAAGCTAATTGAGGATATACCAATACATCAATCTTGAACAAAGAACTATTTTTCAACTTTATTTTCCGTGCATTTTTCCAAGTATCACCCAATTCATAGCTTACATTCCAGTCATCACGTTCTGCTTGGAGCACCGAATCTCCCTTTATGGGATGATAATAAAGAGAAATCTGAGGTACATTATTGTCCAGAACTATTATCCGGCATGACTTTTCTTCCGGTAAACCCATCTTTTGAATAACATCCACCGCTTTGCCTATGCCTACGCCTTGCAAACGATATGCAGAGTTCTGCAGAACATACACACGTTCATTGCCATCTTCTGTCCATCCAACATTTTCAAATCCCATTTCCACTAAAGCATCTACAGTACTTTCCCCCGTTTGGCAAATCCCTTTTAAAGGGAGCAAACAGTATAAAAAGAACGCTGCACACAGTGCTATTGTTTTAGTATTTAGGCACTTTCTTATGTTAGAGTTTTTATACCTCATCTTTTTCAACCATTTTTTGTGTTCGTATAACACAAAATATGCTGCAAAAATAGACACATTTTTAATAATACCAAAGATTTTTATATGAAAAAATGAAATAATGTTGTTTTTTCTTCAAAAGCCCCCAACAAATACTCAGAATGTTTATATGAAATATATTAGCTATCTTAAAATCCTTAATATAGCTGTGCATAATTACTATACAGAATGTTGTTTTTTGTGCCAAATAGTCATTTTTCAGATGTTTTTGCTAATTCACTTTTCTCTGAAAAAGGATAAATAGAAGAAATATCTGCAAGAATTAAAGAGAATGACAAATTGCACTTCGCATTTAACCAACCCCTATGATATATTAGGAATTAAATCAATAGCTTTCTTTTTACTTTCATCTACAAGCTTTGCATAAATTTGTGTTGTTTGTATATTGGTATGTCCCAATAGTTTGGAGACCGTATATAAATCTACTCCCAGTGTCAGCATCATTGTTGCATGTGTGTGGCGCGCTGTATGGAATATACACGGCAAAGCAAGCGACAGCGAACAGGTAAAAATTAAACGTAAACCGTTAGAAATAAGCGATATTTCAGTATTCTGCCAAGTTGAGAAAATGCAAACCACAACGGAATATTGAGGTTGTTCAGTTACCAAACCGTTAGCCGGGCAGTTACCGAAACGGGAATAGGTAACAGAAAGCGATAAAAAGAAATCCTCACCGTTTTGTTTGCACTCATACACAGTGTTTTGCATATCAAGGGACGCTTATATGGCAAGTAAATTTGCACTTAAAAATATAAGCGTATGAAAGTAGTGAAATTCAAGGTGCTGCTCTACCTCAAAAAGAGCGGACTGGACAAGTCGGGCAAGGCTCCCATCATGGGACGTATCACGGTGAACCGCACGATGGCGCAGTTCGGTTGCAAGCTGTCCTGCACACCCGAATTGTGGAATCCACGTGAAAGCCGTCTGAACGGCAAGAGCAAGGAGGCGGTGGAAACCAATGCCAAGATTGAGAAGTTGCTGTTGGCGGTGAACAACGCTTTCGACAGCCTTGTGAGTCGTAAAGTGGATTTTGATGCCACGGATGTGAAGAATCATTTTCAAGGCAACATGGAAACGCAAATGACGCTCATGCGAATGACGGACGTTGTCTGTGATGACCTCAAAGCCCGTATCGGCATAGACCGCGCGAAAGGGACTTATCCCGGCTATCACTATATGCGTCTGACACTCGGAGAGTTCATCGAGCATCAGTACAAGGTCAAGGATTTGGCATTCGGGCAACTGACGGAACAGTTCATCCACGACTATCAGGCATTCACGATGGAAAACAAGGGATATGCGATAGACACCGTCCGCCATCATCTTGCCATCCTGAAAAAGATATGCCGTCTGGCGTATAAAGAGGGGTATGCCGACAGGAGCCATTTCCAGCATTTTACCTTGCCGAAGAAGACTGAAACGACCCCACGGGCATTGAGCCGTGAATCGTTTGAGAGAATCCGTGATGTGGAAATACCTGCTTACCGCAAATCCCACATGCTGGCAAGGGATATGTTTCTCTTCGGGTGTTATACCGGGGTCTGTTATGCGGATGTGGTCTCGATTACCCATGAGAACCTATATACGGATGAGGACGGGGATTTGTGGCTGAAGTATCGAAGAAAGAAAAACGAACTCCGTGCCAGCGTGAAACTGTTGCCCGAAGCGGTTGCGCTGATTGAGAAGTATCACAGTGAGGACAGGGACACACTGTTCCCTTTATTGCATTGGCCAAATCTCCGAAGACACATGAAGGCGTTGGCGACATTGGCTGGCATTAAAGACGACTTGTGCTATCATCAGGCGAGGCACAGTTTCGCTTCACTGATAACGCTCGAAGCGGGTGTGCCTATCGAGACCATCAGCCGGATGCTGGGGCACTCCGATATTTCCACCACTCAGGTATATGCCCGTGTCAGCCCGAAAAAACTGTTCGAGGACATGGGCAAGTTCATAGAAGCGACCCAAGATTTTAAACTAACCCTATAACCCAAACAACGATATGCGAAGCACATTTTCATTATTGCCTTACATCAACCGCAGCAAAGTGAAGGCTGACGGTACGACCGCCGTACTTTGCCGTATAACCATTGACGGCAAGCAGACCGCCATAAGCACGGGAATCTATTGCCGTCCCGAAGACTGGAACGGCAGGAAAAATGAGATAAAGACCATCAGGGAGAACAACCGCTTGCGGGAATACCTGCGTCTGACGGAAGAAGCCTATGCCGAGATACTTAAATCGCAGGGCGTGGTCAGTGCCGAGATGTTGAAGAATCACATTTCTTTGAATAATATTCATCCGACCACCCTTCTACAGATGGGTGAATGGGAACGGGAGCGGTTGAAGAAACATTCCGAAGAGATTGATTCCACTTCTTCCTACCGTCACTCCATGTATTATCAGAAATACCTGACGGACTTTATAGCGTCCATCGGTAAAAAGGATATACCTCTTGAAGAAGTGACGGAGGATTTCGGCAAGTCCTACAAAGCCCACTTGAAGAAATGCAAGAACTTCGGGGTTTCCCAGACCAACCATTGCCTGCGTTGGCTGAACAGATTATTGTACCTTGCAGTCGATAAGGAGATTATCCGTGTGAACCCCTGCGAGGATTTGGAATATGAAACGAAACCTGAGGCAAGACACAGGTACATCAGCCGTGATGAGTTCAAGAAGATACTTTCCACACCGATGTATGACAAGCGGATGGAACTGGCAAGACGGGCTTTCATCTTCTCGAGCCTGACCGGACTGGCGTATGCAGACATACAACTGCTGCATCCCCATCATATCGGGACGAATGCGGAGGGCAGACGCTACATCCGCATCAACCGCAAGAAGACAAAAGTGGAGGCGTTCATACCCTTACATCCCATAGCGGAACAGATATTGTCGCTGTATAACACAACTGATGATGAGAAGCCCGTGTTTCCTCTTCCCAACCGTGATGCCCTATGGTTTGAGGTTCACGAGTTGGGAATAACCATAGGAAAAGAGGATAACTTGACCTATCATCAAAGTCGGCACAGCTTCGGCACTTTCCTGATTTCAGCGGACATACCCATTGAGAGCATCGCCAAGATGATGGGACACTCCAATATCAGGACGACACAGGGATATGCACGGATAACAGACGATAAAATCTCCAAGGATATGGACAAACTGATGGAGCGGAGAAAGAAAATATTGGCTGGCGAAAAGAAAGAGAATAGTAAATAACCATTATAAAATAGATGAATTATGAACAGAGGAATAATAACAATCAGTGAAACGGGGGTGGTCACCGTACCAACTGCCCCCGTGTGGATGACCCAGTTTGAGATAGCCGACCTGTTTGGGGTGTTCTCGTGCGACATCCGCAAGGCGATACGGGCAATCTACAAGAACAAGGAATTGAGTGAAACTTATACAATGAAGTATATCAAGCAAACTGACGGCATCAGCTATGATGTGTATAACCTTGAAATGATTATAGCCATTGCATTCAGGATATGCAGTAAAGAAAGTTTTCAGTTCAGACGGTTCGTAATAAATGAAATCTGCGCCTCCAAGAAAGGAAGTCCGACAACATTGTTCTTCTCTTGCGGTAAGGGCAGTAACCTATGGTATAGTTGAGGTTCATCCCGTCAGCCACCTGTTCCCGATGCTCGGATGCAAAGGTAGCGTGTGGCTTTGACGGCATTGGCAAGGTCAGGCGGCAGAGCCGTTTCAGGCAGAATCTTCCTCAAACGGGTTTGAGCGTATTCCGCCCGAAAACCTTGCCACTGCCATCCACACGCTTGAAAGGCATCCGGCAACGGAAACAAGCGACTGGCGGGAAATCAGAAGAAATAGAGGAACGGCTTACAGACGAAGCTAAACATTGATGCTTCATCTGTAAGCCGTTCCTTTTGTCTTTTTGCCGAAGTTCCATTGCTGCCGCAAACATAGGGCAGACGGCAAACTGCGCTCCTTCAAGAAAATCAGGTTGCCTTCAGTCGGTAGGCGGATTGGTAGCCGTCAGCCAGCATCCTTTCGATGTCGGATTCACGGTAGAGGATTTTGCCGCCCAACTGAATGTAGGCTATACGTCCCTCGTTGCGGTAGTCCTGAAGCGTCCGGCGGCTCACTTTCAACCGTGCCGACACTTCCTTGTCTGTGAAGAAACGCTCCCCGTTCAGTGTCGGGCGGTAGTTTGCGGTCAGATGCTCTACGTTGTCCAGCAGACGGTCAAGGCTGCCCAAGAAGTGGATTATCCACTCGTTGTCTTTGTTAATCAGTTCGTTCATATTACTTTGGATTTAGTGGAATTATTGTTATTACTCTATTCGGTTATCAGATTGTTCTGCCTTTGAACTTTGCTTCTTTTCGCCTGTCCTCCACGATGGAAACGATGCGTTGCACGTCTTCGGGACGGTAATAGGTCTTGTGGTTTATCTGCGAATAAGCCAACGTGCCGTTGTCCCGAAGCGTCTGCAAGGTTCGGGGGCTGATGTTGAGCATCCGGCACACGTCCTGATTGTCCATCCACTCGCTCATTTTCTTTTCGCCGTGACGATGGCAGATGGCATCCATACGGCTGACGAAGCGGTCGAACTTGGCGACCAGTTCCTCGAAGGTCTTTCTCTCGATTGATACGATTTCCATATTGTCTTTCTTTTAGTTGTTACTGTTTCTTTTGCCGCAAAGGAATATATAATCCGTTACCTGACAATAGGTTCCCCGAAAGTGGAAGCGTGTTGCGCTGATACGGCAGTCATTGTCCGGGATGCTGACTTCCCTTTGGCGGCTATCATTCCTTCTCCTGCAAAGAAATACATAATCCGGCATCCGGCAATGGTTTCAATCAGGTCTGGCAGCAAGTGGCACAGGGTGGTAGAGGTTGGCATTGGCTGGAGGCAGCGGTTATCCTCTTAATTCTAAAAAATAGAAAGGTGGCAAGGGGAAAAATAAGGGCTTAATTCAAATTCGCCTACGATTGAGTCTTTGCCCTTTCGGGCATATACATCCGGCAAAACGGTGAAGTCCTCACCGCTTTATCAACCGCCATAATGCAAAACCACACAAAATTGCCTAAGAGAATCCAAGTGCTTGACTGACTGTATTAAAGCACCTTACTTTGCTCCCGATAATCGGTCAAGGTGTTTACCAAGACCACAGTTAATAACTTAATCAATTTGTTTTTTACAATGAAGAGAGAACCAAACATTACAGAGCAGCAGGCTCGTGAAATCGTGGAAAAGATGGGACGCAGGGAATCCTACACTCCCAAGTCGATGAATGACATCTACAGACGTATCGGTCTGGAGCCGGATGAGCTGGAACTGCCCGGCAATACCGTTACGGAGGAAACGGAGACCGCTATGGCGGATGAACCGTCAAGTGAGGCGGTCGAGAAAACGGCAATGCCGCAGAAGCGTGTCAGCAGCAAGCAGCGCAGGTTGTCGTTGGAGGAGTACCGCGCCACCTACCTGAAAGTCCCGAAACTTGTCAACCGCAAGCCCGTGTTCGTCAGCGAGACGGTGCGTGACGAACTCGACAGGGTTGTCCGCTTCCTCGGAGGAAAGGGCATGAGCGCATCGGGGCTGATTGAAAACCTCGTCCGCCTGCACCTCGACACCTATCGGAACGACATCGAGCAGTGGCGCAAGCTCTGACGGGATTACAGAAAGTCGGTTGGGCTGGTGAATACACTTCATCGGCTTAACCGATACCCAAGATGAGTGAGTACACCCGGAAACAAATCCGACAGGCGGAGGATTTTTGTGTCCTCAAAGACACAGCAAGATATATTTTCAGTTACCCGAATAATTCTAAGTAACTGAAAATGCCTTCACCGCCGTGGGCAGAATTATCCTCCGCAGTCGGATAATTTCGGGGTTCATTAATCAAAGATTAAACAATGGACAAGCCATAAAATTGAAAAAATAAGAAGCATGAAAAAGAAGAGCAAGTACGGGAGAAATCCCAAGTTGAACCCGAAGACGCACTGCGTGATGGTGCGCTTCGATGATGTGGAATGGAACAGGTTCCTGACAATGTACGAGGAATCGAACGTGTACGCGAAAGCCGTCTTTCTCAAGGCGCACTTCTTCGGGCAGAAGTTCAAGGTGTTGAAGGTGGACAAGACGCTGGTGGACTACTACACCAAGCTGTCGGATTTCCATGCCCAGTTCCGTGCCATCGGCACGAACTACAATCAGGTTGTCAAGGAACTGCGCATCCACTTCTCGGAGAAGAAGGCGATGGCGTTGCTCTACAAGCTGGAGAAGTGTACCATCGACCTTGTGAAACTGAGCCGGGAGATTGTGGAACTTTCAAGGGCGTTAGAGAAGTGTTACCAATCCAAATCGGACTGATATGGCATCGGTCAAGGTCAAGTTTCGCCCATCCACCATAGGCGGCAAGGAGGGCACACTCTACTATCAGGTGATTCACAACCGTGTGGTCAGGCAGATATATACCGACTATAAACTTTTCGCTTCGGAATGGGACTGCCATTCCGAAGCGGTCATCCTGCACCGTGTTCCAAATGAACAAGAGCGGAACAATCATTTGCTTTCGATAAGTTCACGTATCAGATGGGACAAAGATAGGTTGAACAAGATTATACAAGCCTTATCCCAATCCGGCACATTTGTGGCGGATGATATAGGCATGCGTTTTCAGGATAACAGACAGGAGCAATCGTTCAATGCCTACATCTGTCAGCAGATAGCAAGGCTGAAACGCTTGGGTAAGATACGCACATCGGAAACCTATACGGCGGCATTCCGAAGTTTCAACGGTTTTATGAATGACAAGGAGGTCTTGTTTAACCAGATTAGCGCTGACTTGATTGCGGAATATGAGGCTTATCTGAAAGGCAGAGGCAACTCACCCAATACAATATCGTTCTATATGCGCGTTCTGAAAGCGGTCTATAACCGTGCGGTGGAAGACGGGCTGACAGGACAGCGGCATCCATTCAAATCTGTTTATACAGGAATGGAAAAAACCTTGAAGCGAGCCATATCACTTAACGATCTTAAACGCATCAAAGGGCTGGACTTGTCGTTGAAGCCCAATCTTGACTTTGCCCGTGACATGTTCCTGTTCTGTTTCTACACAAGGGGAATGTCTTTCATAGATATGGCTTATCTGAGAAAGAAGGATTTGCAGAACGGTATCCTTTCCTACCGCAGACGAAAGACGGGGCAGCAACTTTTCATCAAATGGGAAAGATGTATGCAGGAGATTGTTGACAAATACCCGATAAATGAAACGGAATATCTTTTACCTATCATCACAAAAAGGAACAAGGATTATCGGAAGCAATACACCAACGAACTGCATAGGGTGAACCATCTGTTGAAGAAAATCGGAAAACAGTTGGACTTGTCGATACCCTTGACAATGTATGTCGGGCGGCACTCATGGGCAAGTATTGCCAAAAGCCGCAATGTACCTATCTCTGTCATCAGCGAAGGTATGGGGCATGATTCAGAGAACACCACGCAGATTTATCTTGCTTCGCTGGATACTTCTGTGGTGGACAGAGCTAATAAGAAGATATTGGATTTGCTGTAAAACCGTGAATGTTTTGCGAATCAGTCCAACGCTTGCCAAGAGACGGATATTATAATGCAAAGTTACGCAAAATAATGATTCTTAGCTCATAAAACGCTGAAAATCTAACCTATTGCCAAGTTTTTGTTTTGCAAAAAATACTGTATGTTTACCGAAATTCCACTTTAAAAATTCACAAACCACTCTGTTTCAACAAAATAATTCTTAGTAACCGTCTCTTGGCAAGAGATGAATAAGGAAATAATAAAATATCTGTAATAATGAGATTATTCGACATATTGAAAAGAAACGAACTTAACGCACCAGACTTAGACAAGTTAAATGTAATGTCACATAAGACCTTATATGCGACTTTCGGTGAACCTATGAGTATGTATGATGTAATCAGGCATTACTTATATATTTAATTGTAAAGCATTGAATTTTCAACTCAAATAAGATTTCGTTATGAACTTGTCCATTTCAATTGATACATGGGTTTGCTTATGTAGCATTTTTATTGTTTTTATTTTCTGTTCCATTATTGTATTTAGATATAGAAATAGTGAGAAATTAGTGGCTAATCGCCGGATGGTGGAATTTTTTCCCTCTTTGGTTTCCACCCTTGGTGTATTGGGTACATTTTGGGGAATAACCAAAGGTTTGATGGCTTTCGACACCACAGACCTTGATCGCTCTATCCCTGATTTACTTGATGGCTTGAAAACAGCCTTCTTTACATCTTTGGCAGGTATGGTTGGTTCTATGATTCTATCTGCTTTTATTAGTAGGAAACAAGATGAAAAAGACGGAGGTGTTTCCGACATAAATCAAGCCGCTGGTGAAATAACCAAAGCGGTAAAAGCGATGAGCGATGCCAATACAGAGACGATACACTCTATTCAGAAACAACTGACAGAACAAGAGGCTGACCGCAAGGCTTTTTACCGAACAGTTGGTGAGGTAATGTCTAAGATGTCGGAAACACAAAAAACTATGACCTCCGCCATTGACTCGTTGGTTGTTTTACAACGTAGCCAAGAGAACACTCTTGCTGATATAAAGGAAGTAAACTCTTCTATGCTTGTTTCATTTGGGAACCTTGAAGAAGCCACGAATGAACAAACTGTGTCTATTAATTCTGTATTGAAATATACACAAGAAGTTAGCGAGTATACGCATCATCTTGGAGAAATCCTTGATGTAATCTCTGGTATAAGTGGTACAGAAGACGAAATTAATGAAAAGGTTGGAAAACTAAAGGAAATAATACACGGCGAGGTCATTGAGATAGAAGATAATATGACCAAAACAAATGAGTTATTAGAAAGGAAATTCAATGAATTCACCGAACTCCTCAAGAAGAGTAATACCGAAGCTCTTGTCGATGTAATGAAAAAAGTGACCGAAGAATTTCAAAAACAAATGAACGCGCTTATTAACAAACTCATTCAAGAAAATTTTGACCAGCTTAATAAATCAGTGGAGAAACTCAATCTTTGGCAACAGGAGAATAAAGAAATGATAACCTCGCTTACTCGTCAGTACAAAGATATGTCTGATAATTTCGAGGCTACTTCTTCTTCACTTACCCGCGTAAAGGATGATACGTCTATTCTTGTTAGTGAAGGTGGTAAATTACACCAGCTTGTTGATGCGCTTAACCAAGTTATTATTGAGGACAAGAGGTTCATTGAAGTCACCAAGGAACTGCATGAAACTGCCAATCTTTCCAAATCTAATATGGAATCGTTTAACGAATCTACTCAAAAACTTAACGAATGGGTACGCAAACAACGTAATTTCGTGGATGGAGTACAACTTCTCATTGCGAAACTTGAAGAACTTAACAAAATACGTGATTATGGGGAACAATTTTGGCAAGGCACAAAAGATAAAATGGAAGAAGGAGTTGGTATCATAACAAAGGGGTCACAAACACTCAATTCGCAGCTTACTTCGCTTGACCGTCAATTCTATGGTCGCCTAAGTGCTACTCTTGCCGAACTTGATAACTGTATTACTAAGATGGTAGAACAAATAGGTAAACGCAGATAGATATGGCTAAAACGAATGTATGGTTGTCAGTTTCAGACCTTATGACAGGATTGATGGTGATTTTTCTTTTTGTTGCAATCGCCTACATTAGCCGTGTACAAAAGAATCAATCCGTCCTTACTGATTATGTGGAAACCAAGAATGAGTTGCACAATAAACTTGTTAAAGAGTTTGAAGGTGACACTCTCAAATGGCAAATGACAATAGGCAAGGACCTTACTATGAAATTTAAAGAACCGACAGTTCTTTTTGCTACAGGGTCATCAGAATTGACACCTCGTTTCAAGGAAATTCTAGAAGAGTTTTTACCCCGCTATTTCAATATTTTGTTAAATGACAGTTTACGTTCTAATATCCAAGAAATTCGTATTGAGGGACATACAGATGATGTACCGATGCCAAGTCGACATCCAGACCCCTATATAGCCAATGCCATGCTTTCCCAAGATAGAGCATTGGCGGTGGTTAAATACTTTCGCTCTATGTCACAGTTTGAAATGTATTCGGATAAACAGAAACAATTACTTGAATATTGGTTTACTGCCAATGGGCTTTCTTATGGAAAAGCTCTTGATGCAGATGGAGATTTTATTATTCGTTCTGGTAAACCTATAGACCGTACTTCTTCACGACGTGTGGAGTTTCGAATAGTTACTTCCGGTGATGAAATTCTTGAGAATTTTGTAAAAGAGAATACCAAATGAGCTTCGATTTTGACATAGACGCAGAGGAAGATTGGTTCTTCAATACTGACCCGATTTGTGACTTTCCTAATTTTAAGAAAAGCCTTACTGATATGGGAATACAGATTGGAACTGCTGGTGCTTGGCGTTCAGTCGGTACAGTTGATGTACTGCCTGAAGACATCGGTGAGCGCATTCTCTTTGAAGATGGTGGAATTTTTTATATTGATGATGAAGGAGTTAAACGCCGTGGTTTTATGTATAAGGCTCGTTTCTATTTTGAATGGCAGGGACATGTCAGCCAACCTAAGTTTCACGTTTGTAAATGCACAGCTATCGAAAACTTTGGACGGGAAGCTTACCGTTTTGCCAATGCAGAACCAATAAAAGTGTATTCTCGAAATGCTCATAAAGAAGTGGAAGTTGAGGGAATGGAACTATGTGGTTACTGCAAGCGTTTGTTGATGGATGAAGAAGCAATACGAGTGAATGATTCCACCGATTTTGTAGAAATTCTAAAAGAAGCAGGGGATGTAGAAGAACCTGCTGAGTACGATGTAGATATTTTTGGTTATGTTAAAAATTGGGAAGAAATATCTCTCAACTATCGCACCAAAAAGAGTTTTACTTGTGAACGCTGTGGAACCCATGTTGAGGACGGTTTCGACCATTTTTATATGCAAACACACCATAAGAACGGTGTAAAAACAGATAATCGAGAAGGTAATCTTGAATGCCTGTGTATCAAATGTCATTCGGAAGTGGATGATACCCATCGCCGTAATTTTTCTTCTGCTGCTCAAAAGGTTTTAATAGAAGATTATATGCGCAAGTATCATGGGAAAGAATCTGATTCGCTAATTTCTCATCTTATGAAAGCGGTGCGTAATCGGCAAGAGCCGCCAACAATAATAGATGATGAACTGCCTTTTTGAGTATACGATTAAATTATCGTTTCTGTACTTTGTCAAAATTATAGTGATTAATGAAACCTATGAAAACTACTGGTGGTAATTGATTCTATATATTTTTTATAATTTGGCAGAGAAATAACTCACAAATACAAACTGTTAATCAAATAAATTTTGTTACCTTTGCCAATAGATAAAGCGTTCTTTTGAATTACTGCAAAACGAGGTGAAATACAGAATTTTGCTGGTTTCTAAATCGTTACCTATTAAGCTGAAATATTTTGCAAGTGCTTGAATTTTAGCGAGAAAGAAAATACGCTATGTCTTCTCGTGTGAAATGTTACATGCTTTGATATCCCAGCTTGTTCAACCCATTTGTGTAAAATTACATTACTTCTCCCCAGTGAGACCAATCCGGCAAACACCTTTTCCGTTTCTGGTGCATTTCTTCTGTCTGGCAGATGTTTTATGGCTTCCGAACAGAGTGGAAGCGATATGGCTTCTTTCGTCTTCTTCTGAATAATACTCAATAGTGCATTGCCATTTTCATCATAGCGTATATCTTCCCATCTCAATGCAATAATATCACAATGCCTCAATCCACAAAAACAGCTGAATAAAAATGCTTTCCTTAATAAGGTATTATAAAAAGGAGTATGAACCAATCTGGTCAATTCCTTTATAGTAAGATAATCCCTTTCTGTTCGATTGCGTTTTGGTTTGTCCTCGTTCTTTATCTTATTCATCGGATTAACAGTTATATAATCTTCAGAGACGGCCCTATTCAAGCAGTAGCGCAGCGTTTTCAAATAATAGAATTGGGTGTTAACATGCAATGTCTTTTCCTTCTTACAATGTTCTTGTTTTGTTTTCTTCAAGTAATCTATAAAACCCAACAAATAAGTCTTGTCCACCTTCCTTAGCAATATTCCATTCGGAGTATATCTTTCCAAATGGCATACAACGGCATGTATGGCACTTTTCCGTACTCTATTGTTCACACTTTGTTCTGCTATTAATTTCATATAGCCAGTCAGCTTCATATTGGACAATCTGTTATGATTAAATCCGTAAGTTTGATTATATATTTCCAAAATCTTCTGAGCCTTTATCGCATTTGCCAAATTTAGCGTCTCGACATTTCTTTTTTTATCAGCTTGATTATGTTCAGGGATAATATACAACTTTAGAATTCGTATTGCCGCCTTCCATTCATATAAATATCCAGATATATGGATTGGCATCCATTAACCAATTTTTTTGTTCTCACCTTTATTGGCTCTTTTAAATTCAATTGCTTTTTCATATTCTTTGAATAAAAACATACAGTTTATTATTAGTAGTACATTAGTGTCCACTAAAAAATCATAGTCGTTCTTTGAAATTGTTGAAATTCAGT
>OOCX01001335.1_pt1 | contig 15378 bp, 20 predicted proteins | sample 1671231 | NCBI WGS metagenome assembly OOCX01 (sample SAMN06348135, study PRJEB24527) | human gut metagenome | biome: human gut; feature: ankylosing spondylitis patient; material: feces | host: Homo sapiens | place: China | collected 2015-10 | reverse complement strand
GTTATCCTATATTACGTTCGATTATAAATGTCGTAGCAAAGTATTCAAAATCATCATCTGGTGAGATATTTGTTCTAACTTCAAACAAAGTTTGGTTAGCTCTTACGGCAATATTACACAGTTTAGAGTTGTCTATATTTGACCTAACCGTGGAAATTAAAGTACCTTGGATATCAGTGTTATAATGTCTAGATGTAGTAGTTGATTTTTTTAATCCAATTTCTGCAAGCGAAATGTTTACAGTGCCTTTGAACTTTCCACGTATACTTACTACACTTAGATAGTTTCCAACACCGTATACACATGAATGTACATTTCTTCTTGACCCGATTGCATTATTTGCATCAGTTAGATTTCTAGTAGCTGATCCCATTTCTACTATATATTCAGTAAGCCTGTTGCTAATGGATATATCTGTGTTTTCTCTGTCTGTTATTTCTTTATCGACTCTTGCGTTGATTCTTACATCTTCTGTGATTCTTTCCGTTTCTTCTTTTTTCAGCGCCGCATCAATCTGAACAATGGCATTGCTCAACGGTTCAAGCGGTACGCTTTTCGGGCTGTCGAAACCGTAATTTTTTGTTTTAAAAATCAAGCCTGTGTCTGGGTGGTAATCTTTTTTATACATATTTCTCCTCTCTAATGCACATTATTTTTATACCAATCCGGTGTAGTAGTACCCAACTGCGTCTTACCGCCTTCGTAAATATAAAACAAACACGTGTCTCCACTGTCTACAGTAGCCCATGATGGCACTAATATATCATACTCGGTGCTTGCGCTTGGCTTTTTTGGGAAGTTAATAACTGCGGGGTAATAAATATTTTTGGTGTTATTGTACACGCTAGCACCACCGAAAGCCGGATTGCTTAAAAGGTCTACAAGATATGTAAAATTGGGGTCATCAATATCGACATTTTCAGTTATAAAATGTCCTAAGCGTTTCGCTCCGGTAACTCCTTCCGGCACTGCATTAAATGTTGCGGAGATAATAGCGCTAATAAAGCGTATAGTAACTTCTGGGTAAACAAGGTCATACCAGTCCATACTGCCGTAGTTAGTGTCGCTATGTTCGCTTCCCGCGGCGTGTACATTAATATGTCCACGTTTTTTGATCGGCATTACGTCAACGCTTACTGTTATATTGGTTACGTCGCCTTGTATATTTGAGATTTCATTGTTAATTTCATTTTTGTAGTCGTTCCACTCGTTCTCGATCTTCTGGATAAATTCTTCAAGTTTTTTAATCCATTCGTTAAATTCATTTCTCCAATTATTAAATTCATCCCCCCACTGCTCCATCTGCGTTGTCCACTGTGCGATTAACTGCTTCCATTGATTAAATTCGTTTTTCATATTGTTAAATTCATTTTTAATATTATCAAACTCGTTTTTCATATTGTTAAATTCATTTTTAATATTATCAAACTCGTTTTTCATGCTGTTAAATTCGTCAACTATATTATTCCAATTTTCGATGATTTTGTTTAAAAGGTCAGTAGCATCTTTAATAAACTTTTTTTGCGCATCTGTAAGGTCATTGACTTGTTTAATAAGCTGATTAAGCATTGCGCTAATCCGGCATAATACCTCATAATACGAGAGCGCATCATCATAAACAAGTGGTTGAGTTTTTTGCAACCAAAACGCAAAGTCAGGAAAGTGCACGTTGTACAGCCCAGAATTTACATTAGGGTCAAAAGGGTTGATTTTGTTCGCCATTTTCTACTCCTCTCTACCGCATCCAATCAATAGATAAACCTAAGTTTCCGCGGTTTCCGTACGCCATCATATTAAAATCGTTACCATGTTCGGAAAAATCGTCAAATATTGACATAAATAATTCTTCGCAATCCGCAATGATAGCGTTGTTGACATTTACAATGTGTTCACGATACATCACAAGTTCATTCATCTTACTTCCACGCCATCCTTTTTCTGTCCGATGGCTAGTGTCTAGAATTGATGTGTTACTCTTGCCTGTGTTTTTTTCACTAACTGCGCGCCTGTCCTCTCCTGTGCTTTGACCTCTAGTCATGCCGGACGCATAGTCTGTACCGGAAAAATTAACTTGTGGGTTATCACTGTTAATTCGTTGGTCATTAGCGCTACTGTTGTTAGTGTCGCTCATGGTTCTTTCTGCTTCTGATTTGTTGTTTCCGTCGCTCGTGTCAGTGTCGTCAAACGTCATGTTTGTATTTTCTAAAATCTGCGCGACACTCAAATTACTGTCATACAACGCCTTGTATCTAGGCATGTTGCGCCGTAATGTATCATTAAGTTTAAGCTTAAAAAGACCAATCGTTTCAAAGCCGATTTCACACATGTAAAAGTGTATGATAAACATACGTTCGAACTCTGTTTTACTTGATTCATCGTCATTGTACCATGGAAACGTAAAGTCGAAAAGCTTAGACATACCTTTATTGATTTTGTCGTAAGTAGTAGCGTTTATGTCTTTCCAGTCCGTAAAGCTTTCAATGTAGTCTCTAATTCTGGTTGTAAATGTTGCCATTTTCGCCACCCCCATTTGCAAGGTTTTCTTTTCGCTCCACGCCTAAACCACTCCCGATGTATTGCACATTAACCTCAAGTCCAAACAAACGGTTAATCTGTTCACAAGCACGTTTTCGCACACCTAAAAAAGACTGGCGGTTAATTAACGTGAGGTCAGCATTTTGTTCGACTTCGCTTGTAATTAAACGCTCTTTTTTTGCGCCGTCAATGTTGCTAATACCAAATTGTACGCAAAAGTCTGTGATTTCTTGCCGCATTGCTGTTGTGAGATCACCAAACACGTTAGGTGCATCAAGCTTAAGGACTTTGACATTATCGAGATTTGTGACACCGTCTTTAACTGCAATAAATGGCACAAAATCATTATACTGCTTAAATAAATTTTTTATGCTTAGTCGCTGATTTTCACTAGCCGCTATTGCTATTGGTGTTCTCTGTGCATAAATATTAAGGTTTCTAGTCATCCTCATATTTGCCAAACTCTCCGCATACATCTGCACATAATCTACACTAGGATATCCCACATTGCTATCCCAGATAATGACGCTATTATTTTTTCCCAGTGCCTTAAAATACTGTTGCGCATATGCAAAACGCATGTTCGGTACGCCGTAAATATCTACAGTTCCGCCCATATTGGTTTTCATAATAGCATATTTTTTAAGCACATCATCCTCAAAAAATACTGCTTGCCCCCACCAAAAAAGATAATCTTCGATTACTCTTGGCGGAATTTCGTCCGGCAATCCTAGCCACTCAAAGCGGTTCACAATCATTTCATGTAACATATTAAAATATCGCACATAATAATTACGATACTGCGGCACGCTAAAATATTCAGCGTCTTTTGATTGATTTTTCATTTTTACTCCCTTCTGCCGTATTTATAGTTTTTTCATCCGGTAATCCAGTCCAGACAAATAATTCATCGTATATTTTGTACAATTTGTTTAAATACTTTTGATAATCTTTCATTGTTCTACCTCTTCCGTTAGTTGTTTGCAAGTCCATAATTACCAATGTCATTAGTATGCCATATTGTCACACCACGATCAAAAATAGATCGCAAAATGACAAGGTAATCTAAATCAATGTTTCCGCTGATTGTGCAATTACGTGTTTTGACAAAATCCCACGCGCTCCGGTTGTGGATTGATGGTGTACCAATCTCGCCTATCTTATAGCCAAACATCGTAAAATAGTCGTCAATTTTGCGTGCATACTCTGCGCGAATTTGCATAGGATAATAGCTGATGTGATCGTTACCGATAATCTTACTAGCATTGCCGCTAGAAGTAGTTACATTTCCGCTTGGTTGTAAAAAATGATTAACTACCGATTTTATACCGTTTCCAATGACTTCCGACCAATCAGTGCTACTAAGTGTCGCAAGTGGGCTAGACTTAAAAGCATCACTCGCGGCTTGCTTTCCTGTTGCTAAAGCGCTTCCTGTGCCGCTTGCCGCCGCACCTAAAAATCCAAAGCCCGCACCGCTTAAAGCTTTACCAACTCCACTAAAAACTCCGGCGGCTGTGTCAACTCCCTGTGATACCACACTTCCCGCACTCATTAAAGCACTTGCACCCGCCGTACTTGTCATCTGTGCAACATATGCTTTGTATGCATCTGTCATTATCGCACATTTTGGATAGTCCGAAAACGTAAGCATATCAGTATAATCCTGTGCAAAACCTTTATACTGGATTGGATAAGATACTAATAACGGGTTCGGTGTCATGGCTACTGTGTAGGTAAAACTGCAAGCATCACTGGAAAAGTATTCATATTTGTATTCAATGCCCGTGCCATTATTGTTATTTCCGTATAAAAAATTATACGGATAACAAAATAACTTTTTGTTTTTTGGTACATATCCATCAATACTATCGTATTTTTTAGGTAAATTTAACTGTTTAAATTGTGTTTCTTCGGCGATAAAGCTTGTAGGCATCATAAACGCGTTTAAAATTCCGTCGATCGTACCGTTTGCGTTAGCGGCAATTAAAAATTCGTTTACGCCGTCTCCATTATCAAAAACGTTATAAGTGATGGCAGTATACACGCCATCTCTAAATTCGCCGCCGTTAAAATTTCCGCTCTCGTCAAACGCACTTGGAATAACAACGCTCATAATGTTTCGGTCACTTAGTTCCGGCGCATCATAATTCTGTTCCGTTTCTTGTTTAACGATATACTCTCCTGTCTCTAATCCTTCGGGAAATGTATACTTGCCTATAACATCATCAGACTTTTTTACAATTTGGCGCTCGATATAGCACTTATTTAATACCATATCAAATTGGCAATTTGTCCAAACGTCCATGATAAAATTCACTCTGCACGAATTAACCGACAGCGGCTCGACATTTGTTATAAATCCATACGCCCAGTTGTCCATATATCCTACATTTTTAAAAGCAATATAATTTGCGCTGTCAGCGTATAATTCGTTTACGGGTGCGGCAAAGTCTGCATAACCACGCTTGACTGGTGCGGCGTTGTCAGTAGCGTAGATCGCTTTGCTATCAACATATGCAAAAAGTTCTTCTCGGCTATTGAAAAGCCTTACATGATTGTAGGACGAATCCCAAGGTATACCTCTGCATATCCTCACTTGCGCAACAGGCGCTATTCCGTCTACGTTTTTTTGTGTTGGCATAGGTATCATGCTATCCATGTTTTTCCTCATTTCTAGGGGAGCATTATGCTCCCCTTAAATCAATGTTTCACGTGAAACGTTTACTGATTAACTGTAACAGTACCAGTTCCGCTGATCGCGCTATTATATCTTGATGTCGCTTTAACGGTAAGCGTTGCCGCTTTTTCGTCATTTGCAATATGCAAGATATTAGACCCCGGAATAAAACTTGTATACTGGCTCGTCGCACCCTCAACATCAAAATCGAGCATCTGCGGCGTGTACTGGCTGTCTCCGGTTACTAATGCTGTGATCTCCACGTCTGTTCCCACATTTCCGGCGGTATCTGTAACGCTTACGGTTGTAAGACCGACAGTATCTGTAGTAAAAACAATGCAGGGGAAAAACGGAGAATAAGAAAACATTTCGCTCATTGTGTAAAAGTAGTTCCAAGTCAGCGCCGCGCCGTTTCTCGAATCGGTCAGTGTCCGGAAATTCTCACGTACATTAAAAAATCTCATGTCAAACAGTGCAAGCTTGATATTGGGGTCGTCAAACTTGTCAATGATAATTTTGCGGACATTGATGTCAACTTTATCCATGTTAAAGGCTGTTGCAAGCACTTCAACGTCTAGTTCCGCGTCAATTTCCGGCGTTGTGATATAAAAGATTGTCTGATCGTTTGCGCAACTGTCTGCTCCGGCAATGTTGTACTCGGGATGGGGAAATTTCATCTGTCCAATGTAAGCTTTTACAAGCTTTGTCAGCTTCTTCGCGTTTTCTGCGCTCGCTGTAGGGTCTGCAACATTGACCGCATAAAGCTGATCTGCCGCACTCGCGCTCTCAATCAGACGCTTCATGCACAAATATTCATCCCAATTTGCCGCCGCAAAAAGACTCTGTACTTTTGCGTTAATCAGATCGCGCACGCCGTACTCCGATCTAAACGCCGTACGCAAGTTGTCAAAAGTAACTGTAACCGCGTACTGGATAGCCGGTGTGATCTTATGGTAAGCCGCCATGACGCTTGACTGGTAGTAAGCGTATAACTCTGCTACTGTAGCAAACTGGTTAAACTGCTTGCCCTTTGCCATGTTAATAAAAATTTCTTCTTCCGTTCCGCCGTAGCGCATAGGGTCTCTTTTGAGGACTCCCAGAGGATTTTCGAAAAAGACCGTCTCAATCCTCTGTTCCATGATCTGCTCAACCAGAGCATTAGCAAACGCGTTACGCAACGGAACAATGTTCAACAAACTCTCATATATACTTGAGATATTCTCTGCTGTCGCTTCTGGAATTCTGTTTTGATATTCCAAGCTCTGCATTGATCGCACTGCGTTCAAAATGGCTACGTTTGTAGCCGGTACTTTATTACCCATTTCTTTCTCCTCTCTTACTCTGTACTGCCATCAAAATCAAGCATTTCCGGCGTTACATCTTCGATCACACTTACATCTGCTTTAGGCTCTTCAATGTCCGTTCGCGGTGTTTCCTGTCCGGCTAACATCTCGCCAAAACGCGCAATGTACTTTTCGCGCAAGCCCTCATACCGTTCCTTGTAGCCGTCATCTGTTACATTTGCGCCGCTTCTGATGGATTCTGTAATAACATTGATTTCTTCATCCAATTCTTCCGGCGCGTCAATCTTGCCTAAGATTGCTTTTAAAGCTTCATCTGCTGTCATTTTTTCTACCTTCCTTTCCCTAAAAATGGTTTTAAATAGTATATAAACGGTGTTTTTCTCGCACTTGGAATAGGTGCTACGCCGGATATATTGATTGTACAATTTTGATAAATATTTGTATCGCTTAAAACAAAAAACCGTATAATAACACGTCGCAATGCTGTGCTGTTTACTTTAATATAGCAATAACCTCTTTCTTTTTTAACAAGTTTTGCACCATATGGTACATTAACTCCCCAATCATAATTTGATCTTACATTAAACCTAACAACAGTACCAACGTTTGCTCTCTGGCTATAGGGTGTAACGTTAATTTCTGGCACAGGTGGCGCGGGTCTGTTTATACCAATCTGACATTGTGCAGTAACGTTCCTATCATCCACCAACCAAAAGTTTACAACGCTTGTAACTTGCGCGCCGTTTGCGTTGCCGATAACTATCAAAGCATTATCTTCTTTTGTCGCGGCTAAATACTGTCCAAGATTATAAGTCCATTCAGAGTTAGCATTAACTGTAATTCTAACGCTCCCCCCATCTACTATACTAGCACTAATAGGGTCTATTGTCAAGACTTTTATTTCCGGCGGCAAGTTACCATGCATATCGTCGTAAACATCCATACTACAAGCAAAACGATAATCTTGGACATCTTGCCCCTGCAAGGTTGGATTTTCAAAGTTTTTAAGCACATATGTGCTCGCTGTGCGCATATCTGTAGCATTTCGTAAAACCTCAAGAGTGCTCGAAAATGATGTTTCTAGTTCGTAACTTAAATAATAAAGCGCTAATTCAATGCTACCTATACTACTATATCCACCGCTTTTCCATGCATCATAATAACCTGTCTTACGTGTGTAGTATGTCCATTGTGCCAACCCATAACCCTTATGCACTGTATCTCCGTCTAAACCGCTGTTTATAAATTGTTCGCGCGTTATAGTACCATTATCTACACTGTTAGTATAAATGCGGCTTCTATTAAAAAAATTTGTACTATTATTATCGTTTTCGCATCTATAAGGCACAATTCCACTCTCCGCCCATAAGTTACCAAGCAACGCGGCTAAGCCTATTTCGTTGTTGATTAAATTATATAAGCCGTTCCAAACTGCTCTAGTGTAACCATAATCACGATAATCAGATCGTCTACCCATCACATCAACCTCACACTAAGTATATCAAGCACAATATCTTTACATTTCAGATCTTTAAACCTCAACAACCCTAAGTCATAACTCCGCTTGAGATAATCATAAATAAAACTTTGGCTACTCAACATCAAAGTATCGGCGTTATGACTGCTCGCGTCAAACGTAAAGCGATATTTACAACTCTGATCGACAGTCCTATCAATATACACAATACCTTTTTCTGGGTACTCTCTGACTGCATAGCTATCTTTCCCACAAACGAGCGTAAAAATATAACGGCTGTTTCCGCTTACGCTTTCGACAAAAGCGCTTGCATCACATAGATACACGCCATCCGCGCTACTCTTTTGATACTGGCTATTTTTAAACACCTTTGCAAATTTGCTTTCGTTCATGGCGTTTTGCGCGTCCTTGTTAATAACAAATTGCGCAACCCATCCATGCCCCCGCAAAAAATTAGTGTTATCCCTCAGTCTTTTGTGAATGCCAAAATAAATAAAATACGGATTTAAAAGCGTTATATAATTCGCCATTAAATAAGTTGGTACTTCTCGTACTTGTTTCCCTTTACCTCTACAGATCGTTCTCAAAGTACTCTCAAACTTTGTTATTTCGTTTTTCAAATAGCCATTGTTTTCAAGTACAAATTCATCAAAAACAATCATACTAACGTCTTTAAACATTGGGCTATACTTTTTAAGTTTATCTGTATTGTTAAAATATACCGCGTATCCAAGTAATTTAGCATTATCATCTTTATCATGTAACATCATTGCACTGATTAGACCTTTTACAATGCTTTTATTAGTCACAACTTTTCCATACTCTGGGTAAATATCTAACACATCCTCGTACATTTTTCCACTGCTTGAAATTTCGTCCTGTGTCCGATACAAAAAGACAACCTGTTTATCATTCTGTACATTTTTCAAACTTTCAATTAAAAGTGCCGTTGTCTTTCCTGCACTACGGTTTCCAATAATCATTCGCAAAATAGGTTCTTCGTTATCTAAGTCTTTCACATTTTTTATACTGTCAAGATTATAAAAAGCCATTGCATTTCCCCCTTAAACTGGACTAGCGGGAATCGAACCCGCATTGGCAGAGTCAAAATCTGCTGTTCTACCGTTAAACTATAGCCCAATATAGAAATGTTTCACGTGAAACATTTCTTATTTCTTAGGCGCTTTCTCCAAGATCTCTCTTATCTTTTCTGGCACTAAGCTTTTATTTATCCGGCTGACATTTTCCAAAATACTGCCGATTTCCATCAAAATAATATATACACAAATACTCTCAAGCACCGGAACGCTAAAGCCCATATCAAGAAAACTCTGTCCGTAGTCAATCAAAAACCCAACAGCCACAATGACGATTTCACCGAACTTGTTAAAAAGTCCGTCACGCATCACACTGCTGTTAAAATTACTGTTTTTAACTGCCATAACAATTCCCGTGATAAAATCAAGCACAATAAACAGCAATACAATTACAATACTCATTTTCTCCTCTTTTCTGCGGCGGTAGCAATTAACAGAATTACCGCCGCATTAATAGTTTTAGAGTTTCGCGGTATCGGCTCGCACCAACCACGGCGCGGGGCACGGTTTTTCCCGTCGGTTTACGCCCACAAAAACCAATCCGGTACTACTCCATAGACTCCAATTACGCGGACTTAGGACATTTTTTGTAAGGATTAGGAGGAATTTCGTAATTGAAGTCTATGCAATAGTACCACATAAATTGTTGTTTTATGCCATGTACGGCAAGCCTTGCCGCTCCATGCCGGTTTTGCCGTACATGCCATAAATGCCATTCTTACGCCGTGCAATGCCGTGAATGGCATTGCACGGCGATCTTACCGATTAAACGGGTTGTACGGTTCTGCGGGAACGAGCTTGGAAATGTCAATGCCCTTGAGATAAGCACTCTGGTACTTCTTTCCCTTATACTTGCCCTCAACAACCTTAAACGCGATTTCTACCTCTGAATCAGCACCGATCTCTTCCGCCTTAATTGCTGTCTCGTCGTCAGGGTTCTGCTCGACACCGTCAAGATAGACCGGAAAACTGAACTGCGTGTGCGCCTTTACAAGCTTTGTGCCGTCATCGGACGTCTTGACCGGACAATCAATCTCTGTGTTCAGACCCGCTTTTTCGATCAGCTCCGCCGCGGCTTCGTCTGTAATCTCTACCATAATGGAAAACTTGCCATCGTTTGAAAATGTGGAATAAACCTTACCTGTTGCGTATAACATAATTTTCTCTCCTTTTCTCTAATTGGATTTGATTTGAATAATTGCGCAAGCATGTTTCACGTGAAACATTTAAAGTGTTGCTTGCGTGATCTTTACTTCTTTGACGCTTTGTAGGCATCATACTCTTCTGCTGTCATTGAATTCTCAATGAACGTGGACAACGGCATAAAGCGTGTTTCCTCTTTCCGGTCAACCTCAATCAGATTACCCTTTGCAATACCGAAAGACCCTAAAATCTCGTCTCTCTCCGCCGCTGTTGTAATCTCATGATCCCATTCTACAAGGTCTCCCATTTTAATGCCGTCTGTTGGCGATACCGTCATGATCTGGTATGTTACGGATTTTGGGATGGTTCTGGAAATTACCTTTTCCATTTTTTGTTTCCTCTCTTTCTTTGTATAATGTAGCGAAACTGAATGACTTGTAAGTGTTACTAGCTTGCCATCGTCAGACTGTAAGTTGCTATCTTTCCAGTGACGGGAGAGCGGATCTCCCGTTTCGGCTTATCTGAAAAATTCAGTTTTATGAAATTCCCTGTCTACATAGAAATTAATATAACCAACTTCTTCCGCTTCTACTAAACGTCCAAGATCTTTGTTCGCTCTTCTTGTAACTCTGATAACATCGTATACTTCTGTATCCGGTTCTTCAAACGATGAATAAATACGGTCTAAGTAATATGTGTGAGTTGAATTTGTGTAGCGCGTTTCGCCTTTTTCAACTGCGTATTTAAGATTGTACTGTGTTTCTGTTGAGATTCTTACCATTGTGTTTCCTCGCTTTCTTGTTTGCAACTATTATTGGTAACGCCCGTTAGAGCGTTTCGGCTATTCTTGCTCTCTTAAAAATAATGAGTTTTTATAAAAACTTAAAACCTCAAATTTTTCATATTTATAAATTATGTCTAACGCCTGTCCAGAATCCCATTTAGTATCACCTAAATGATTGTAGCTAATAGTTAATTCTGTGTTTGTATCCCATTCTGCGTTCGCTGTGAATAAATCAAATAATGTCATTTTTGTTTTCCTCACTTTCTGTTTTGTTGCGTTGTTTATATGTTCCTTACATTATCTATTATACGCTTATTGCCGGAAATGTCAAGAAGTTTTTTCTAAATTTTTAAATTCTTCTTTTAAACAGTTTAGAATTGTTTCTTTTATCTCAAGGTTAGCGTCTATAACTTCTGGAGTTGATAGACCAAGTCCTACTAATAAATTATATAACCATAGTCCGTTGTAAATCATGTGCAAACTAATTTTATCATCAACCACCATTTTTAACACTGCATACACAGCTTCTTCTTTGCTTATTTTCATACAATAATCCTCACTTTCTTGTTTGTTATCCTTATACTATGTATTATATACCCATGTATCATATGTATCAAGCATTATTCGCAATTATCTATAAAATTTCTGCCTATGATTTCTGAATATTCATCCGTAATACCTAAAGTATAAGTTGTGTCTACAATCGCAATGTTTGACGCTGTTGTAAACGTTGAGTCTTTGCCCGTATAATCTGTTATTGTTATCGAATGTATGTTCGATTCGTTAAAATAAGAAACTGTGCGTCCAGAATCAGTAAAAAGCTTTCCAATTTTAAAATCAGCTATGCCGTTTCCGCGCTTTAGTTCTGCCGCGCCTTTTTCCTTGGATAAACCAGATACCGTTACATGCAAAACGTCTTTTCTTATTTCTCCTGTTTTTTTATCTTTATCATCAGATATATACGCGTACTTTTTAGCTCCAAGCGTTTTAAACTTTTTATAAAAGCCATCATCATCCCAAACACCTAAATAATAACGAGTTGTAGTGCCATCCTCATTTTGACGATCTGCATAATTACGATAACGTTGATACTTTGTTAATAAGTAATCATTCCGATCTTTAAAGCTTTGTAAATGCTTTTTATTTATAAATTTAACACTATCTGTGTCGGCGTAAACAAAATCCCACCCCACCGCGTCAATCATCTTTTGTAGCTCCCATCTAGCATTAACTGTAATATATACACCCCATTGATAGAGTAAAAAAGAGTTCTTTGATGTAGAGTACTGCGCTATTGATTCTATTAAATCCGACGTAACCTTAGTCCATTCTCCGTTATCGTAAACTATTTCATTATGACAGATGTCAGTTACCATAGTACCAAAAACAGAATTTAAGCTGTTTTTGCTTTTCATATACTCGTATTCTTTCCCCGCTACATCTTTAAGTTGAGTCTTTTTGTCGTAAAACTCTAACATCGTGCTAACTATTGGTGCAGGCAGATAATCTTTTTTCGCCATATATCCACATAACCACTCTATATCTTCAAAATGGTATTGATTGCATATAATGATAAAGTCTAGTTCGGTGCAAGCATACGTTACCCAATCAGCCGATAACACGCGCCCGTTGTCGTTTATATAATCTTTGCTAAAAGATGTACAATGCGCAAAATCAATATATGGCACTGTAACATCGTCATGTACTGCTATAGTTTTAAATGTTACTTGCATAATGATAGCGTTTTGTTTTTTGTTACAATCAGATAATAATTGTGTAAAGTTTTTTGGTGTATACTCTATAAACGGTGTCATAGGGTATAAATCCGAGCATATACATGATGGATAACTTGACACTCTATCCATACTGTAAACGCTGTCTATTATTGCATCAGCATAATATCTACTAGCGTGAGTATTTCCACCGCGAAAAGCTTTTCGCAATAGTGTATATACTTCCGGTGTAGGCATTAGACTTTCAAATAATTCTCTGTAATTTTTGTCCGCTCTGCAAGCTTTGCGCATTTCACGACGAACATATCCTGTCGAGGTCAAAGGTATTGTTGCTAACGTATCATTATAATCATCCATTTTTGATAAGATGCATTCCTCTAGTCCTTTTACATCGTTATAATCGTATGCTAACTCTGTTTCTGTTTGCGGAGTATCTGGTGTCCTTATTTTTTTATAATCATATCTATCTTCTAATTTGCGATGGATACAAAATTTTGAATTTTCGCAAAACTTTGCTAAACTCATATTTGATAAAAAATATGAACATCTAAACTCAAAATGAGGAAAAGTTTCACGTGAAACATCTAGCCTATTTACTGTTTTTAGATAATCAGACTTTAAACAAGCATTGAATTTTATGACCTTATGGGATTCTCGTGCAAAAAGTGATTCAATATATAAAAAATCCTTTGCAAACATAAATTCATAAGCTAAATTATGGACATAAATGACTAATTGTTTTGATGCTGATAATTCCAAGTATTCTCCTAGTTTACTTAAAAACTTGGTAAATTCTTCCCACCGTGTGCCAAAACAAACATTTCCTTTGTAACAAAACTGCCAATGGTACATGAACGCATAGGGTTTTTCGCTGTTTATTGTTGTAGTTTCTATATCAAATGTTGCAGGGCTATCTATATAAGCAATAGCCCTTTTTCCTTTTTTTCTGACTGTAGTATAATTCCAACTTATTACATTATATGGATAATCGTATACTGTGTAAACTGTTTCATTTTTTGTATATTCTTTCCCATTTTTCGTATAAAATGTTTTTATTACCATAGGCTTCTACCTTTTTTATATGTGTGCATTGCCGAACTATATTCTTGCAGTTCTAACTTTATTTCATTTGCTGACTTTCCCTCTTTGTATAGTAAATCATATATTTCTATTATATCCTCTGACGGATTGCGCATTTTTAAGCTTTTATACTCTTGAGAGTGCAAAAAAGCGTAGAAATCTTGATCGTTTAGCAACTCTTCCGATATTCCTAAATTTCTAAGTGCTTGTGTTCTTTCTTGCCTTATTTCTCTTATCCCTGTTAATGTATGACTTCTTGCTGTCACAAATCGCACTAACTTTAAGTAAGCGCGCTGACAATACTTGTCTGGATTCCATTTATCCCTTTTACCTAGTACATTCAGTACACTTTCTTTTTTATAGCCCATTTTTTCAATCCGTGCTTTTTGCTTGTTAGCAAGCGGCGCTAACTTTTTGTACATGTCGCGCCGCTCTTTTCCGCGCAAAGATAAGAGATAATCTTTGTTATACATTGCGCAAATGCTCGGATGCAAACGCCCAAGCTATGCGTTCGTCAATACTTTTTATAGCCCTGTCTAAGTCAAAATCGTATCTATCAATAACTACTGTCACCAATTTTACCGTTTTGTAATTAATGCAAACGGCAAATGATAAACCTATAGACCCGTCATCATAAGGGCAAACGCTGTCTAGTAATACATTTTCCCATTTTGTGCGCACTCTATAAGCAATAGCTTTTTCCTTATACTCTTGTAATTTTGTCATGATTATCCCTCCGTTATAATAGCTTTAAATCCGGCACTTTCAAGCGCTACTAACAAATTATGTGCATTTTCGATATTGTGAAAAGCCCCTTTTTGATCGAGCACAGATACACGATAGATCTTAGATTCATCAATCTTTTCGCTTGACACGTCCAATTCATCATTCTTAGCTTTCTCCTCTGCTCGCGGTTCGCATATACACCGTGTTCCTGTGATGCCGTAAACGATTGCCGCCGCCATTTCATGCGGATTGTAAAAAGCAATATCTTTTTTCGAATTGACAAAACAACATTCGATTAACATCGCGGGCGCTTTTGTCCGGCGTAAAAAGCCTAGCTTCTTGTTGGTTTTTATGCCCCTGTTCTTAAACCCCAACGAACAAATTGCATTAAGCACATTGTCAGCGTAAACACTTGCTTTCGAATCCTCGTCATAAATATATACCTCTGTTCCATTAGCTTCTGAATTGGCGGCAGAATTAAAGTGGATTGAAATATCTAAATCAACCTTGTGTTCGTTGCATTTATTGATAATACGGGTTAAAACATTAGTTTGAGATGTTCCGTCTTCCACCGTGCAATCATAGACTGTGTGTCCCATTCTGCGCAACTCGTCAATCACAAGTTCTTTTACACGCCTATTCTCGAGAGATTCAGAGATAAGCCCTATAGCACCGCAAGCTACTTTTCCGTGCGGGTTATGACCCGCGTGTACATTGATTACCATTTTATTTTCCTCTCTTTCTGATAGACTATTCCTATCTATAATCCATTTTAAACCTACTATATAAAATTGTCAACCAGAACTTTTGTTCATGTATGAG
>OOCX01001333.1_pt1 | contig 15401 bp, 19 predicted proteins | sample 1671231 | NCBI WGS metagenome assembly OOCX01 (sample SAMN06348135, study PRJEB24527) | human gut metagenome | biome: human gut; feature: ankylosing spondylitis patient; material: feces | host: Homo sapiens | place: China | collected 2015-10 | reverse complement strand
GCGTGGTATCATCGGCAAACGGAATTACGGATACAATGAGAAGCGCGCAGGCGCAGGCGACCGCAGCAACGGTTTTCATGATTCGCGTTCCGACTCCGTCCGTACATTTTCTGCCTGTCGGACTGAAGAAATCCGGATCGAAAATATAGCAGAAGTATGCAATCGCAAGAAGGGGACCCGCCATCAAAGCCTGCGGTTTAAGCAGGATTGATAATCCGTAAACAAATCCCGCAAGAATCGGTTTGTTCGAATTGAGCAGAATAATGCTTATTACAAGCAGGATCGAAAGAATCTGATCGATCTGTCCCCATCCTCCGGAAACATAGATGAAAACGGGGCAGAATGCTGCAAGGCACATAAGAAGGTACGCGGCCTCAAAGCGAAGTACGATCCGTCCGCCGCATAAACGCCGTGACCGAAAAGATCCGCTATGCGCGCCATCAACCCCAAAACATACATATATCCCGGCGGATAATCCGGAAAATTGGTTTGAGGATTATAGAAGTTTTGAAAGCCGTTTCTGAATATTTTGTTTCCCCACGATGTGAAACAGCCTATATCGGTTTTGTGTCCGACAATATAGTAGGAAAAAAGAATATGCAGCAGCAGCGAAGCAAGCAGCGTCCACACAACAAGGAAATTGTCTGATTTGTCGCGTACACCGTTCACAAGAACGGCTCTGCTTTTTTTGATGCTTACATAGACCATGTAGATCAGCAAAAAGGCAATCGTTGCCAAAATGGAAGCGATCAGTATTTGCTCGGTCGGAAATTTGGTCGGCGTCATATTGAATGCCATCCTCCTTATAAAAGCCTGCTGTAAGATGCCGAATGCGTCCGGCTGACCTCTGTCACACCGCTCACGTTCGCGCATCATACACCGATTTTATTTATTTTACCATATTATCCGATAAAAAACCATAGTAAAATGACAAACTAATCCCGGTATTTTACGCTGCCCTGCATCCAGATATTTCCCTTAAAACGTCTGCCCACTTCCGGTTCGCCGAGCAGATCTTTTTGATTGATACAGACGCTGAAAAGAATATCATTGCACATGATTTCCATGGAATATACATTTTCCTCCGTGAAGCGGTTCTGGAGCAGTGTCACATCCATGATCTCGCCGAGCACCGAATACTGATCGCTCTCGATACCGTACGGCATAAAGTAGGTATCCACAATGCTAAGCACATCTTCATGTGTGATCCTTTTTGACAACAGCGAGTAGGTATCAATGTCCTCCAGCGTCAGATTCTCGATCGCATCCTCATCCCCGTCTCTTGCCGCGGCAATCAGATGATTCCGGTCTGTTCCCTCCTTTGGCGCATGAGGCACTTTTTTCTCCGCCTTATTGATCGGGAATAAAATCTTTCCCTCCGTAGACAGCGCAGCTAAAATGACGCCGTCTGCCAGATTCATATATCCTTTGCTCTTGCTGACCGCAAGATAATCCACCACATTCTGAAGATAAAAAATGAGTGTCACTCCAATGCGTACTTCATCACATATCCCCGCATAGGATTCTTTTTCTGCATGTTTTTCCACTTCTGCGGGTTCTATTGTGGATATGTTCTTTCCACATAAATACGGATAGTAATATTCCATCTCAAAGGTATCATCCTCATTATACACACCCCGGACAGAGATTCCAAAAAAATCTCCATACTCCTTTGAGAGTTCTGCAAATTCATTGCCCTCCGAATCAAGTGCTGCCTTCTGAACCGTCGGTGCACTTATAATATCTGCAAAAATATGCTGTAACTGTTCTTTTGTAATATGACTGAATCCGATGGCTCTTAGAAATTTATGCATTTTCTATCCTCACCTCTTTCTGTTTCTAATTTTCGACCTGAAGAATAGATACATTCTTGTTCTTATTCAACTGGTATATCTTTTCCGTCAACCGGTTCTCTTCATCCAAAATTCCGATCACAGGACGGATGGAATTTTCTGTCTGTTTTAAAACGATGCCGGACTCTCCGGTATTGAGCCGGACTCTCGTCCCGACCGGATAGCGTGCGACGAGCCGCTCGATCACACGCACAATTCTCCTGTCATAAAAAATATCCGTACCTTCCACCAGATACTCAAGTGCCTGCTGGATGCTCATACGTCTGCATTCCATCCCGCTGATAAAACAGTCGAACGCATCACATGCCTGTAATATTCCACATTCCGTATCCCGCGTTTTCTGCTTCAACGGAAATCCGGAACCGTCTCTTCTCTCATGATGTACAAGTACCATTTTTTTTACAAAAGGATCCATCCATTTTTCTTCCTCCAGAACAGAGTACGCAAGGATCGGATGCTTCCGGTATTCAAAAGCCTCTGCTTCTGACAATTCGTTGATGTCGCAGTTGATATACGGCACCGTAATGTAGCGGAGTCCCAGATCATGCAGCAATGCTCCCAGTGCAAGTCTGTAAATCTGCTCCGCAGTGAGCTTCATTTTTTTTGCGACTATAATACATAATTTTGTTACTACAAGTGTATGTTCGTACAAATTACCTTCGCGTTCCAAAAGATCAATTACCATATTTTCATCCGCCTGCATGACATCCTGAATAATGTCCTCTGCGACGTATTCAATTTCCCGAAGAGAACTGCCCCTGTGATAAATATGCTTTTCCAGAATAGATTTTATTTTTTCAATATATTCTTCCCGTTTTTCGTTACTGATAATATCATGTGGTGTTTCATCTTCCTCATAGGGGTCTTCGATACACACGGTCTCGATTCCCAGAAAGGAGATCAGATCCAGATATTCCGTTTTCAGCGTTGTTCCCTCAGAAATGAGAATTTCATTTTCCTTCGTTATGACCGGCCCTGCAAGTTTCTCCCCCCCTTGCAGTGTTCTTACCAGTTGTATTCTCATACATTATCCTCATTCGTTGTTTTCTGTTTTTCCCATAGCTCTGTCGAGAGCTTTCTGCTCCTCATCCGATAACACGATAATGGAATTACCATCTACGATCTCTTTGATATATGTATAGCAGCCTTCGCGTGTGTGCATGGCATTGATGATAAATCCGTTATTCCTTACATCCAGCATGGCAAGAGAAAAACTGAGTTTTCCTCCCATCTCGTTGAACGCATCATACTTTATCAGTCCCATCTTCTGATAGGTCAGCTGCATGGCCTCAAACAATGATTTGATTGTTTTTTCATTCTCATTGTTTGCCTCAAGAAGTGTATCTACCTGATCCAGACGCTTGATCAGGGTATCTTCCAGATTCTTACCGTTTTTTCCGCTCATAAATACTTTGTATGCTTTTTTCAGCTTCCGCATCTGCGCTATATTTACAATGATAAGAATCAATAGAATCAGAACCACTGCGCTAAGTCCGATAATAATATAATCGGAATCAAAACCTAAATACTGTGAAATCATATGCTTCCTCTCTCTTTATTCTGATATGACTTTTATCAGAATCTTACTCTGTCTATTTTCGGATGGATCCAAACAGATCCATGATACGGTCAAGTTCATCCATAGAATAATATTCAATTTCGATCCTGCCCTTCTGGTTATCCTTCTGATTGATGGCAACCTTTGTTCCAAGAATGACTTTCATCTTCTCTTCCAGATCACGGCAGATTGCTTCCATCTTCGGATCGATCTTTACCTCTTCCTTTGCTTCCGGCTGATCTTTTTCCTGCTGGATCTTCTTTACCAGTTTTTCCGTCTCACGCACACTCAGTTTTTCGTCGAAAATTTTCTGTGCTGTCGTATACTGTTTTTCCTGATCGTCAATACCGAGAAGTGCTCTCGCATGTCCGGTCGAGATCATGTCATCAATTACCATCTGCTGTACTCTCTCGTCGAGTTTTAACAGTCGCATGGAATTTGTGACAGCGGTTCTGCTCTTCGATACACGCTCGGCAACTTCATCCTGTTTCAGATTGAACTCTGTCAGTAACCGCTTGTATGCGATTGCTTCCTCAATCGGATTTAAGTTTTCTCTCTGGATATTTTCGATCAGGGAGATTTCTACGACTTCCTGGTTGGAAAGATTCTTGATAATTACTGGAACCTCTTTTAATCCGGCAAGTTTCGCTGCTCGCCATCTGCGCTCGCCGGCAATAATTTCATAATATCCTTTTCTGTCCTGTACAAGCAGAGGCTGTAACACACCAAACTGTTTGATTGACTCGGACAATTCCAACAGGGCATCCTCATCAAAATTCTTTCTTGGCTGTTCCCGATTCGGTTCTACCTTATTGATATTTACCAGAACACCCTCGATGACTTTATCGTTTTTCACATTTTCATTCTTTGCTTCCGTTTTTGTGGCACTTACTTTGTTTGGAATTAAAGAATCAATTCCCTTTCCCAGTCCACCTTTTTTTGCAGCAGCCATAGCTCTCCTCCTTATCTCTCCATCACTTCTTTTGCCAACATACGATAACTTTCTGTTCCCGCTGATTTTGAATCATACATATTGATTGGAAGTCCGTGAGATGGAGCCTCTGCTAATCGGATATTTCTCGGAATCAGTGTCTCATAGATCTTGGTATCAAGATTTTCTTTTACATTCTCTACTACCTGGTTGGACAGATTGGTTCGCACATCATACATCGTGAATACTACTCCGTCGATGATGAGATCTGGATTCAGTCTCTGCTGTACCAGATCAATCGTGTGGATCAGCTGGCTCAATCCCTCAAGTGCGTAGTACTCACACTGAATTGGAACCAGCACCGAATCCGCGGTTGTCATCGCATTGATTGTCAACATATTTAAGGACGGCGGACAGTCAATGATAATAAAATCATAATCATCCCTGATATAATCTACGGCATTTTTTAAAATATATTCCTTTTCATTGATACCAAGTAACTCGATCTCTGCTCCGGCAAGATTCACATTGGACGGGATAATCTTCATTCCTTCTACTACGGTATCTGCCATACTCTCTTTGATGGAACACTCATCCAGCATCAATTCATATACAGTATTTTCCAGTTCGTTTTTATCGACGCCTAATCCGCTTGTCATATTTCCCTGCGGGTCAAGATCAATGGTCAACACTTTCTTTCCTGCTTCTGCAAGACAGGATGATAAATTAATAGCTGTGGTTGTCTTACCAACACCACCTTTTTGGTTTGCGATTGCAATTATTCTGCTCATATATTACCTCTTTTAAATTTTTATTACCCTGTTCATTTGGTGCGTTTTGTTTGCCAGAGTTCATTATTTTAGCAAACTTCTAATATGAACTCGCCAGAGTTCATTATAGCATGGAAGACCGTGATATGCTACTGGCAGTTAAAGAGATTTGGAATCCGGAAACGTGCGTGTGCTTTACAACCGAAAATGCGGCGGTTATAATAGCAGGGAGTAAGATAGGAATGGAGATCGGAATGTTTCAGACGGATAGACGGGTAGACCGGGATTTTTATATTATGGGCTGGTGCGCGGCGGGAATTTTCGCGGCGCTGTTTTTGTTTGTCAGAGTAACAGGAATTCCGGTCTGGAAATTTTTGCTGCCCTGCCCGTTTCATGCGCTGACCGGAGCGTACTGCCCCGGGTGCGGCGGGACAAGAGCCGTCAGGGCGCTGCTTGCCGGCAAATGGCTGCGCTCCTTTGTGCTGCACCCGTTTGTGCCGTATGCGGCGCTGCTTAGCGGCTGGTTTATGATCAGCCAGACCATTGAACGCGTGAGCGGAAGCCGGATACGGATTGCCCTGCGCTTTCGTGATGTCTATATATGGATCGCCCTGCTTTTGATCGTGGTCAACTGCCTGGTCAAAAATCTTGCCCTGTTTGTGTGGCATGTGGATTTACTGGCCTAGGGAATTCATCAGTGTATCAAAATCGATGCCGAGCGTGCCGTATACCTGACGCGCCATATTTTCCACGCTGCCATAATATAATTCGGCAATCGCAAATGTGTAAATAATCATGGCGAGGACAATGCCCAGGGCAATGGCGCCAAGGATCAGAGCAATTTTCGCGCGGGAGGTCAGCGTGCGCTCGCCGCCCCGGGATAAAAGTGCAAAAACGATGGCAAGAGATCCGCAGATCAGTGCCGGATAGACCAGACAAAAAGTAGCTGCCCCGATCACGCCGAGAAGCAGAGCGGCATTTTCCATTCGCTGGGAACGTCGTTTGTTGTTCATGATAATCAGACCTTTCCCGATATGCCGGTATTGCCAGTATATCGCAGGATAACTTTGTCTATTGTAACATGGGAAAGCCAAAAAGACAATGAGGAAGGCACTTGAGATTACAGCGGATTTTCGGTATACTGGGAGCAGACTCGGTAAAATTTGGAGGACAGATATGGATATTATTGCAAAAATTTCTGAGGAACTGGGGATTAAGCGCCATCAGACAGAGGCAGCAGTCAAGCTGATCGATGAAGGCAATACCATTCCTTTTATTGCGCGTTACCGGAAGGAGGCGACCGGCGCATTAAACGATGAGGTGCTTCGTAACCTGTCGGAGCGCCTTACCTATTTAAGAGGACTGGAGGAGCGCAAGGAGACGGTGCTCGCCAGCATTGAGGAGCAGGGGAAGCTGACGGACGAACTGAAAGCGCAGATCCTTTCGGCGGAGACGATGGTTCTGCTGGAGGATTTATACCGCCCGTACAAGCCGAAGCGCAGAACGCGCGCCACGATCGCCAAGGAAAAGGGACTGGAACCGCTTGCCGGTGTGATTACACTGCAGATGATAAAAACGCCGCTCATAGAAGAGGCGGCAAAATACGTGGATGCCGAAAAGGGAGTTACAACCGCCGAGGAGGCGATTGCGGGAGCGTCGGATATTATTGCGGAGTCCATCTCTGACGAGGCGGATTACCGTACGCACATCCGTGACCTCACGGTGAAAAAAGGCCGGATGACCTCTACTGCCAAAGACCCGGAGACGGAATCCGTCTATGAGATGTATTACGATTTTGACGAGCCGGTGGCAAAGCTTGCCGGACACCGGATTCTGGCGGTGAACCGCGGAGAAAAAGAAAAATTCCTCACCGTGAAGATCGAAGCGCCGCAGGAGGACATTCTGCGCTATCTGGAGAAAAAGGTGATTGTCCGGGACAACCCGCAGACGAATGAGGTGCTGCGCGATGTGGTGAGAGACGCCTATGACCGTCTGATTGCACCGGCGATCGAGCGGGAGATCCGGAGTAACCTGACCGAGCGTGCGGAGGACGGCGCCATCCGTGTATTCGGAAAGAACTTAGAGCAGCTGCTGATGCAGCCGCCGATTGCCGGACAGGTGGTGCTCGGATGGGATCCGGCGTTTCGGACAGGCTGTAAGCTTGCTGTGGTAGATCCGACCGGAAAAGTGCTTGATACGACGGTGATTTATCCGACGGCTCCGCAGAATAAAGTGGCGGAGGCAAAAGCGGTATTAAAGAAATTGATTGCCAAATATCACATTACCCTGATTTCCCTTGGAAACGGAACGGCATCGCGGGAATCCGAACAGATCATTGTGGATCTGTTAAAGGAACTTCCGGTAAAAGTACAGTACATTATTGTCAATGAGGCGGGCGCGTCGGTCTATTCTGCCAGCAAGCTTGCCACGGAAGAATTCCCGAATTTTGACGTGGGACAGCGAAGCGCAGCGTCCATGGCGCGCCGTCTGCAGGATCCGTTGGCGGAGCTTGTTAAAATCGATCCGAAGTCCATCGGTGTGGGACAGTATCAGCATGACATGAACCAGAAAAAGCTGGGCGAAGCACTTGGCGGCGTGGTCGAGGACTGTGTGAACAAAGTCGGCGTGGATTTGAATACTGCATCGGCATCGCTTCTGGAATACGTCTCCGGCATCAGCAAGACGCTGGCAAAAAATATTGTAACCTACCGCGAGGAAAACGGCAGATTTGTATCCCGTGCAGGACTTTTGAAGGTGCCGAAGCTGGGACCGAAGGCATATGAACAGTGCGCAGGATTCCTCAGGATCGGTGACGGAAAGAATCCGCTCGATGCGACCGGTGTGCACCCGGAGAGCTATGATGCCACGAAGAAGCTTCTGGAGCGGCTGGATTATACGTTATCTGACGTAAAAGAGCGGAAGGTAGAGGGCATTTCCAAAAAGATCCATGACTACAAAAAACTCTCAGAAGAACTGGGTGTGGGAGAGATGACGCTGCAGGACATCGTCAAGGAGCTGGAGAAGCCGGCGAGAGACCCGAGAGAGGACATGCCAAAGCCGATTCTGCGCAGCGATGTGCTTGAGATCAAAGACCTGACGCCGGGGATGATTCTGAAAGGAACCGTGCGCAACGTCATTGATTTTGGCGCGTTTGTCGATATTGGCGTTCATCAGGACGGACTGGTGCATATTTCACAGATGAGCGACAAGTTTATCAAGCACCCGCTCGAAGTTGTCAGCGTCGGGGATATTGTGGAAGTGAAAGTATTAAGCGTTGATCCGAAAAAGCAGCGCATCCAGCTGACGATGAAGCTGAACGGATAGAGAAAAAGGGTTGACAGTATGCCCATATGGGCATACAATATAGAAGCAAAATAAATATAGGAATTCTTCGGGGCAGGGTGATATGAGTTCACAGAGATGGAAGCATAGATTCCCGACCGACGGTGATTCTGGCAGACGCCAGATCAGTCCGTGAGCTGCAGTTGCAGTTGAGCCGGTGTGAATCCGGGACCGACAGTATAGTCTGGATGAGAGAAGAGAAGCATGTTAGGAGGACCTGCGGCAGCAGGGTCTTAAGAATGCAGTTTAACGCCCCGGATGTAGAGATCATCCGGGGCTTTTTGTGTGGCGGGAATAAGCGCTGCTCCGCTGCCGGAATGCAATCCGTTGAAAGACGGCTGACACGCGAGAATACCTCGAATTCCTGCAGAGAAAAGGAGACGAGTCATTATGGACACAAACAGTACAATCACAGGTAGGACAACAACAAACAGTATTTCGAGCGTTCGCTACATGAGCGTCACGGCAATGCTTTCCGCAGTAGCATTTATTTTAATGTTCCTGGATTTTTCCGTTCCGTTTATGCCGGCTTTCATCAAGATGGATCTCTCAGAGCTCCCGGCACTGATCGGTGCATTTTCCATGGGACCGGTATGCGGCATTCTGATCTGTCTGATCAAGAATGTGCTTCATCTGTTTATTACAACAACCGGCGGCGTCGGTGAGCTTTCCAACTTCCTTCTGGGCGTAGCATTCGTACTTCCGGCAGGATTGATTTACCGCCACAAAAAGAGCCGCAGAAGCGCATTGATTGGATCCCTGCTCGGTGCGGTGATCATGGGTGTATTTTCCGTGGTATCCAACTACTTCCTGGTATATCCGGTATACTACAACTTTATGCCGGAAGAAGCTGTGCTCGGCGCTTATCAGGTGATCGTACCATCCGTGAAGAGCATTCTGCAGTGCCTGGTGTGCTTCAATATGCCGTTTACCATCGTGAAGGGACTGTTTTCCGTGGTAATCACATTCCTGGTATACAAACACATTTCACCGATTCTGAAAGGAGCGAACCGCTAGAAAAGGGGCTGTCTTGGACGACAGCCCCTTTTCTTTTGGAATGAAAAATGCTATACTAGCTTAGATATAGACAGGAGGGACTGTTATGCCGCTAAAGTTTGATATTACATTGACAGCAGAAGATATGTACCGGTTTAATATGTACCAGACCTACTCCGGATTTCACGGGTGGTTTTCCATTGCGTTTTCCATCCTGATTTTTGTGGTGGCAGGAGTGACCCGCGGGAAGATCGAGGCGGCATACACCGCATTATATATTGTATTTGGCATCGTATTTCTGGTCTATCCTCCGGTGAGCCTGTACCTAAGGTCGAAGCGCACACTGGCAATGTCCGAGGTGCTGCGGGGAACGCTGCACTATGAGGTGGACGAGGAGGGACTGCACGTATCGCAGAAGGAAGAGAGTGCGCTGCTTCCGTGGAAGCAGATCTATAAAATGGTCGCGACGAAGCACAATGTTCTGGTGTACAGCAGCCGGATCAATGCCTATGTCATTCCGAGAGCACAGCTGGGGGAAAGCTACGCGGCACTGCAGACACAGGCTGCGGCACATCTGCCGGCGTACCGTTTGAAGATGAAGTAGAGAATGGGGATTTTAAAATATGACAGAAAAGATCTATGAAACATATTCGCCGGAGGAGACGCACGCGCTTGGAAAACGTCTGGGCGCGGAGGCAAAGCCCGGCGATGTCTATACGCTGGTGGGAGATCTGGGCGTCGGAAAGACAGTCTTCACACAGGGAATTGCGGAAGGACTTGGCATCACGGAGCCGGTCTCCAGCCCGACCTTTACAATCGTGCAGGTATATGAGGAGGGCAGGATGCCGTTTTATCATTTCGATGTTTACCGCATCGGGGACATCGAGGAGATGGATGAGATCGGCTACGAGGATTATTTCTACGGGGATGGTCTGTGCATGATCGAGTGGGCGAATCTGATCGATGAGATTCTGCCGGAGCGGCGCAGCGAAGTTACTATAGAAAAAGATCTGGAAATGGGATTTGATTATCGCAGAATTACCATAAGAGAGCATCAGGAGGACAGAAAATGAAAATATTAGGATTGGACAGTTCCGGTCTGGTGGCGAGCGTTGCAATCGCGGAGGATGACAACCTTCTGGGAGAATATACCGTAAACTATAAAAAGACACATTCACAGACCCTTCTTCCCATGCTGGATGAGGTGGCGCGCATGATCGAACTGGATCTTTCGAGTATCGATGCAATCGCGGTTGCAGGCGGACCGGGCTCATTTACGGGACTTCGGATTGGTTCGGCGACGGCAAAAGGTTTGGGACTCGCGTTGGAGAAGCCGATCCTCAATGTGCCGACGGTAGACGCACTTGCATACAATCTGGTGGGACACCGGGATATGGTATGCCCGCTTATGGACGCAAGAAGAAATCAGACCTATACCGGTTTGTACCGTTTTGATGGAAACGACATGCAGGTGCTGCGCGGAGAGTGTGCCGTGAGAATCGATGAGATTGCGGCGGACATCAACAGCAGAGGTGAGGCGGTCGTATTTTTGGGAGACGGTGTACCGGTTTTTAAGGCATACCTGGAGGAACAGCTTACGGTGCCACATTCCTATGCGCCTGCACATCTGAACAAGCAGCGGGCCGGAGCGGTCGCTGTGCTTGGCATGCAGTATTACAGAGAGGGAAAAACGGAGAGCGCGGCGGAACACCGTCCGGAATATCTCCGGCTGTCCCAGGCGGAAAGAGAGCGCAAGGAGCAGGAAGCCGCAAAAGGAAAGGAAAACATATGAGTATTATCCGGAGCATGAGGGCAGAAGATGCGGCGAAGGTGGCATCTTTGGAGGCGGAGATTTTTTCACAGCCGTGGAGTGAGAACGCCTTTCTGGATTCGCTCCGTCTGCCTGACACGATCTTTCTGGTGGCAGAGGAATCGGGTGTCATACAGGGGTACATCGGAATGTATCTTGCGGTCGATGAGGGTGAGATCACGAATGTGGCTGTGGATCCTGCGTGCCGCAGGCGGGGAATCGGGGAAGAACTGCTTACAGAGATGAAAAAATGTGCCGCAGACCACAAGATTGCCCGCATTGTCCTTGAAGTGCGCGTGTCGAATGAGGGGGCGGTCTGTCTGTACGAGAAGCAGGGATTTTCCTCGGTGGGCATCCGCCGGGGATTTTACGAATTCCCGAGAGAAGATGCCAGAATTATGGTCTGTGCCCTGTAATTCCCTGTGGGATTGCACGGCGGCTCAATGATATAATGAATCCTGACGGATACAGATTAGAAGTTCCTAAGGAATTTCGGATGCGCAGAAAGCGGCGCAAAACAGACGATAGAATGGAGAATATATCAATGAGCAGACAAAACGGAGTGATCTATTGCAACCGATGTGGCAGCCCGATCTGTACGGAAGGGGAAGCAGGAAAAAGTTCCTTTCTTACTATTTGTAAAGAGTGGGGCTATTTTTCCGAACACAAAGACGGTACGGTGCACAGGATGGATCTGTGCGAACCGTGTTATGACGCCTGGGTGCGGACGTTTGCCATCGCGCCGGAGGTGGAACAAAAGACAGAACTGATATAGCGATAAAGGAGTTTATTCATGTTAGATGTATGCCTATTGGGAACAGGAGGAATGATGCCGCTGCCCCGCCGTTTTCTGACGGCGGCTATGCTGCGTTACAACGGCAGCAGTCTGCTGATTGATTGCGGCGAGGGAACACAGGTGGCGATCAAGGAAAAGGGACTGACGTTTAAGCCCATTGATGTCATCTGTTTTACCCATTACCACGGAGATCACATCGGCGGACTGCCGGGACTGCTTCTCACCATGGGAAATGCGGACAGAACCGAGCCGCTGACCATGATCGGTCCGCGGGGGTTGGAGCGGGTGGTGAACGCGCTCCGGGTGATTGCTCCGGAACTTCCGTTTGAAATACGTTTTATTGAGATTACGGAACCGGAAATGCGGCTGGAACTCAATGGATACTGTATACATGCATTTCGTGTCAATCATAATGTTACCTGTTACGGTTATTCGGTCGAAATAAAACGTGCAGGGAAGTTTGACGTGGAGAGAGCGCGTGCGGCGGCAATTCCGCAGAAATACTGGAGCCGTCTGCAGAAGGGAGAGATCCTGTCCGGGGAAGACGGAACGGTCTATACGCCGGAGATGGTGCTCGGACCAGCCAGACGCGGCATCAAGATGACGTACTGCACGGACACCAGACCGACAGAATCGATCGTGGCAGCGGCAGAGGGATCGGATCTTTTTATCTGCGAGGGAATGTATGCGGAGCCGGAGAAGCTCGTCAAGGCGAAGCAGTACAAACACATGACATTCTATGAGGCAGCAGACATGGCGAAGAGAGCCGGCGTCAGGGAAATGTGGCTGACCCATTACTCCCCGTCTCTGGTGCACGCGGAGAACTATCTGCCCCAGGTGCGTGAGATTTTCCCGGATGCGTTTTTGGGAAAAGACGGGAAAAACGTGGAATTGATGTTTGAGGATGAGAACTAAAGAAAAAGGGAGGTTGTCATAATGAAGAAGAGTGGCGTGATTAAGGCAGTGATAACAATACTGATCATTTTACTGATTGTGGGCGTGTATTACTTTTTTACGACACAGAGACGGACATCGGTGGAAGATACGGTGGAGCTGACAGAGATACAAAAGCTCATCACGAAGAATCTGGATACCAACTATCCGGCAACTCCGCGTGAGGTTGTGAAGTATTACAACCGTATTCTGGAGTGCTTCTATGATGATACCTATACGGACGATGAACTGGAGTCGCTGGCGGATCAGGCGAGAAAGCTGCTGGACGACGAACTGTTGGAGAACAATCCGCGGGATCAGTATCTTTCCGACCTGAAAGCGGATATTGAAGATTACCACAACAAATCAAAAACGATTCGCAGCAGCAATGTCTGCGACAGCAATGATGTGGTGTATCAGACGGTGGACGGAAGAGAGTGCGCTTATGTGACGGCGTCTTATTTTATGAATGAGAACAACAGCTTCGACCGTACCAACGAAATGTATGTTTTGAGAAAAGATGACGATGGAGACTGGAAGATTCTGGTATTCTATCAGGTGGAGGGAGATTCTTCCGATGAACAGTAATGAGATAAAAATATTGGCGATTGAAAGCTCGTGCGATGAGACGGCAGCAGCGGTTGTCGTGAATGGAAGGGATGTCAGATCAAATGTGATATCCTCCCAGATTGCATTGCATACCTTGTATGGCGGCGTTGTTCCGGAGATTGCCTCGCGCAAACACATTGAAAAAATCAATCAGGTGATTGGACAGGCACTTTCGGATGCGGGGATGACGCTGGATGATATGGATGCGATCGGTGTCACCTACGGCCCGGGGCTTGTTGGAGCACTGCTTGTCGGAGTGGCGGAGGCAAAAGCCATCAGCTATGCCAAAAAGCTGCCACTGGTGGGCGTGCATCATATCGAGGGGCACATCAGCGCCAATTACATAGAGAACAAAGATCTGGAGCCGCCTTTTCTATGCCTGGTGGTGTCCGGCGGACATACACATCTTGTCAAGGTGCTTGATTATGGAAAATACGAGATCCTTGGAAAAACGAGGGACGACGCGGCGGGAGAGGCTTTTGACAAAGTGGCGCGTGCCATTGGACTCGGCTATCCGGGTGGACCGAAGATTGAAAAAGTGGCGCATGAGGGGAATCCGCATGCGGTAGAGTTCCCGCGCGCCAAAATCGTGGACGGCCCGTATGACTTCAGCTTCAGCGGCTTGAAGTCTGCGGTGCTCAACTATTTAAACGGTTGTAAAATGAAGAACATTCCGATCGTACAGGCGGATATTGCGGCGTCCTTCCAGAAAGCGGTGACGGACGTGCTGATCGGAAATGCCATGAAAGCGATTGATGAATTCGGAATGGACAAATTTGCGATTGCGGGTGGAGTTGCGTCCAACGGCACCCTGCGTGAGGGAATGCGTGCGGCGTGCGAGAAGAAGGGCGTGGCATTTTATCATCCGTCGCCGATTTTCTGCACCGATAATGCGGCGATGATCGGTGTGGCGGCATATTATGATTTCATGCGCGGTCAGAGGGACGGACTGGATCTGAATGCGGTCCCGAATCTGAAGCTGGGGGAGCGATAGTGGAAAAAATAACAGCAGTGGTACTTGCAGCCGGGGCGGGAAAACGGATGCACAGTGATGTGCACAAGCAGTATATGATGCTTGCCGGCCGCCCGGTGCTTTTTTATGCGCTGCAGGCGTTTGCAGAGAGCGCGGTAACCGACATTGTCGTCGTAGTGGGGGCAGGAGAGATCGATTACTGCAGAAAAGAGATTGTTGAAAAATATCATATCCAAAAGGTCTGTGCGGTCGTGGAAGGCGGGCGGGAACGCTACCATTCTGTGTATGAAGGGCTTAAGGCGGCGGACGGGAGCGATTACGTGCTGATCCATGACGGGGCGAGACCGCTTGTTACCGCCGATATCATCAGCCGGTCCATAGCGTGCGTCAGAGAGGGGGATTCCTGCGTGGTGGGAATGCCGGTAAAGGACACGATCAAAGTGGTCGGGGCGGATGGCTTTGCAAAAGAGACGCCCGAGCGGAGCAGCCTGTGGCAGGTTCAGACCCCGCAGACATTTCCCTACGGACGGATCCGGAAGGCGTATGAGAAGGTGATGGCACAGGGAGATTCTGCCGTCACAGATGATGCGATGATGCTGGAGACTGCATTTGGAGAGCAGGTTCGTGTGATTGAGGGAAGTTATCAGAACCTGAAAATCACGACGCCTGAAGACATTATGACAGCGGAATTATACTTAAATAGAAAAAGTGAAAAAAAGTGTTGACATTGGTGGAAGCAGATGGTAATATTATTTCTGCACTGATTTGAGACAAGAACACGGAGAGGTATCGAAGTGGTCATAACGAGGCGGTCTTGAAAACCGTTTGTC
>OOCX01001328.1_pt1 | contig 15447 bp, 15 predicted proteins | sample 1671231 | NCBI WGS metagenome assembly OOCX01 (sample SAMN06348135, study PRJEB24527) | human gut metagenome | biome: human gut; feature: ankylosing spondylitis patient; material: feces | host: Homo sapiens | place: China | collected 2015-10 | reverse complement strand
ATGTTGAGCGCAGAAGAATGGAATAGAGCTTTGAACTTAGAAGAATCATGGAAGAAGTTGGGCATTAAAAACGAGAAGTATGTGTTGATATATGATTTCTTCCTTTCTGATGAGATTAAATCTGTAGCACTTGAATATGGGAAACAGAATAACTGCAAAATATTTTCAGTTTGCCATAAGAGTCTATCGTATGCAGACAAAAATTTTGTTTATGCTGACCCTGTTGATTTTGTTAATTTAATAAAGCACGCATGTTGCGTGATTAGTAATTCTTTTCATGGAACATGTTTTGCAATGATTTACAATGTTTCGTATGTTATAGTTAATCGTCCTGATGGACTTAATGTTCGAATGCAAGATTTGTTGGAGAGAAAGTGTCCGTAATTGTCCCCTATGATTATCCCCCTCACAAGAGAAAAAAGGAAATACAGAAGAATTTCAAAAGTGCCATAAATTAATAGCCCCACACAATGAAACTGAAAAAAGGAACCATTTTAATCCCTTGTTATAACGAGGAACATAATCTGCCTTTACTTTACAGCCATCTACTTCAGTTAATGGAAGATGAAAGTGGATTTTGTGGTTCATGTACACTTTGATGGGATTATACTTATTGGCTCCTGTTTTGAGTCAATAGCTGAACCATGCGGGTCGGAAAGAGGTCGAGTTTTATTTGGGACTATGGGGAATCAGCCTATGTTTCCCTTTATTCCGTCCAGTAGTAAATATCAATACCGGAAATACTGGAATTCTTTATTACTTTACGGGTTATGCAGGTTATATCAGTTCTGCTTTGGTTAGTTATCCAATCAGTTTTCTACCTGGTGCACAATGCATTATCGGTCATACATATTATGCAAAACACAGATAAAATCTACGTGAGCCAAAGTAAGATATGTTCATGGACCAAGTTAAGTATCTTACTCGGCCAAGTAATATATCTTACTTGCCTCACGAAGATATGTTCCTTTTTAACAGAGCATTTTTATTGTCTTTTCCACTAAAGTTCTTGTACTAAGAACATGAGAAAAAAGGTATGGCAATTCAATACCACCAAAAGATGAAAGGCAGAGATTATCCCACAAAGAAGCCGGTGAGGAATCCACAGCAAAGCAATGAACAAGCGAATCCAATGGGACAACTGGAAAAAGAGAATCCGTTTCCGGATCCTATAGGATTGACTCCGAGACAGCGATCCGCCCTGCTGCGGCGCCACGCGCTTCATCAGAAATACGACAAGGCAGTTGCCCTTTATGCGGAGACAGACATGCCACTGAAAACGATAGCTACGGAATGTCACGTCTCAGCGGGAGGACTCGGCAGCTACTTGCGCCGCTATTGGCGCGAATTGGTATTACACCGCCACCATATTCCTTTGGAAGGAGAAGATCCCCATGCCGTCAAAATCATGTCCGAGGGAAAGTCCAACGTGATGTCGCTTGCCAGATACAAAAAGGCTATAGATGCATGCTTATCTCTGGAGGATATCGAATTAAACGTATCGCAGATAGCCCGCAAACATGGGGTGGAGGGAACGGGACTAGCCAACTTCATGCGCATCCATGAACCGGAAGTCATTCCTTGGCGTGAAAAAGTGCGCCACTGGCTGGGTATAAATGACAACACCCATCGTGGGGCGACCCCAGCTTGCACCAAACAATACGCCGAAGCAGTGGAGCTTTATAAAAAGACAGACATGACGATCCCCGAAATAGCCAGGGCATGTCATGTCTCACCAAGCGGTTTCAAACAGCATCTGAGGTTCTACTACAAAAATATACTGGAACAAAAGAGAAAGAAACGCTCGGAAGCACAGGCCAAACCAGAGAAGAAGAGAGGCGAACTATCCGGCAACGGAAGGGTCTACAAACCTTCTCCCCGTACAGTAGATAAATATACGGAAGCCTTGTCTCTTTATAAGGACACGGCTCTCACGCTGAAAGAAATCGCAGAAAGAACACACGTCACGGCGGAAGGGCTTCGTTCTTATTTGCACAAATGGCATATCGACTTAGTGAGGGAACGGGCAGGACTTTCCGGCAAGGCAGAGGGGGATATTGATTTGCGGAAATCGAAAAAGCGGATGAAAACCGTAGCCACCAAATACGAGAAAGCCATCGAGAGCCTAAGAAAACACCCCCGCCCCATAGCCCACATCGCCAAAGAGTTCGGGCTTCATCCCGAAACATTCAGAGAGTACCTGCACAAACATGAACCAAAGCTGGCAAACCGACAAGGTATGGTACAGACCTCTGAGGAGAAACGAGTGTCCAGACAAAGCAAAGAAAAATATGCTGAAGCGATCCGCCTGTATGGGACGACCACCGAAACACTGAAAGACATTGCCACCCGGCTGGGATTGACATACAACAGTATAGGGGGATATATCCGCCGAAACCATCCAGAGGTGATCAATGCACACTCTACATTATTAATGGAGAAAGATGAAAAATCAGACATCACATCAAAATAGACAGCCAATCAGACATAGCACAACGCCTCCCCGTATCTTCATCGCCATCCAATACCTAGAGATAGGCGGGGCAGAGCGCTCACTGATCGGCTTGCTCAATACCCTAGACTATTCGCGTTGCCAAGTGGATCTGTTTGTCTACCGACATAGTGGGGAATTTATGAGCCTCATTCCCAAGGAAGTGAATCTTCTGCCCGAAGTAAAGAAGTATACCACCCTCACCCGCCCTATCCGGGAGATTATCTGCGAAGGGTATTGGGATATTGCTGCCGGGCGCATCACTGCACACCTTTTGGATTGGCGTTACAGGAAACCACCGAGATCTACACTCTTTCCCTACACGACGCTCTTCCGATCTTATTTCAATATGTAGCAGACTGTACTACTCCATTCCTGCCCTCCATCAACGAAAACTGGACGTATGACTTGGCCATCAGTTTCCTTACACCGCACAACATTGTGCGCGACAAGGTAAAGGCACAGCAAAAATGGGCATGGATTCATACCGACTATTCCTTCATTGGCATCAATACCCGACGGGAATTGCCGGTATGGGAAGCTTTCGACCGTATCATCTCCATTTCCGAATCAGTTTCCAAAGGTTTCCTTTCAAAATTTCCTTCATTAAAATGCAAATTGATGGTGATGGAAAATATCCTGTCCGAAACTTTTATACGTGAACAAGCGGAACTGCCCTTCGACACTTCTTTCCTACAAGCATTCGAAGGACGAGAAGGACAAACAGAACATCCTATTCTGCTCTGTACCGTAGGGCGGTTCTCTTATCCTAAAGCCATCGACCGGGCAGTGTACATCTGCCGTCAATTAGTGCAACAGAGCATTGACGTTTGTTGGTATGTCGTAGGGTATGGCGGAGATGAACTGTTAATACGGAAAGCGATTGCGGAAACAGGAATGGAAAAACATTTCGTGTTGGTTGGCAAGCAAATAAACCCTTACCCTTACATCAAGGCATGTGACATCTATGTGCAACCCTCCCGTTACGAAGGCAAAGCGGTAACGGTGCGTGAAGCGCAGATATTGGGGAAATCGGTAGCCATTACCCGTTTCCCAACCTCTTCCAGCCAACTGGAAGAAGGAGTGGACGGCATTATCATCCCAAACAATGTGGAAGGAGCGGCTGAAGGATTGGCACAGTTCATTGCCGACAAACAACAACAAGAAGCCATCAAGGAACAACTACGAATCCGCCATTATGGGAACGAAAAAGAAGTCGATAAAATTTATTCAGCAATAGAAGGATAAAAAGAGGAAACACATGATCCCGAGAACAATACACTATTGTTGGTTTGGCGGCAAGGAAAAGCCTGCCGAAGTACTCCGCATGATAACGAGCTGGCAAAAACATTGTCCCGGTTACGAAATTAAGGAGTGGAACGAAAGTAATTTCGACATCCGTCTGAACCGCTATTGCGAAAAGGCATACGCTGCCCAGAAATGGGCCTTTGTGAGCGATGTGGCACGTTTGTGGGCATTAGTACACGAAGGAGGTATCTATATGGACACGGATGTAGAGTTGGTACGTCCCTTGGATAGGTTACTAACGAACAGGGCCTTTTTAGGATTCGAAGGAACTCAATGGATAGGGACGAACCTGATAGGAGCAGAACCCTCTCACTCTTTCTTCATTGAATTCTTAAAATCATACGATCATCGCTGTTTCATCACCCCGGATGGGAAACCAGATCAGACCACCAACGTGGAGGAGCTGACTCACAAACTGGAAAAGGCTTACGGATTCAGAAAGGACGGCAGTCTTCAGCAGCTCGGAGACATAACTCTCTATCCTACGGATTATTTCTGTCCGTATGATTACATCGACGGGCAGTTACACCGTACTGAAAATACGTATTCTATCCATTGGTATAGCCAGACATGGATCAAACGAAACCAATGGATAAACAAACTCAGCCAGTGGATGCATCGGCTGACAGGAAATCGGATGAAATAAATGTTACAATGGAAGGACCAGTCAGAATATTGATGCTTTTCACCATCATGAACCGGGGAGGTGCTGAGACGATGGTCATGAACTACTACCGTCACATAGACCGCAACCGGGTTCAGTTCGATTTCATGGTACACCGGCAAGAACAGGGTGTGTACGATGATGAAATAAAGACAATGGGTGGCAAGATCTACCGTATGATCCCCCTCCATCCATTCACCTTCGGTACATACAGGAAACAAATTTCCGACTTTTTCGATCAACATCCGGAGTATCGGATTATCCATGGGCATTGTTCGGAATCGGGATATTTCGTTTATCGGGAAGCAGCACGACGAGCAGTGCCGGTAATTATTGCGCATGCACACAACGCACATGCTTTATTCGATACCAAATGGCTCTTCCGCACCTATTTCAAGCATGCCATGCGCCCTTACTTGACCCAAGGGTTCACCTGTGGGAAAGAAGCCGCCCGATGGTTGTTGGGAAACGAATTGGGGAAAAAAGCGATTTTGCAACGCAATGCCATTGACACGCTCCTATACAGGTTTGATGAAGTGGTGCGGCTGGAAGTTCGTCAAGAACTTCACTTGCCCGAAGATGCCACGGTCGTGGGACATGTTGGACGTTTCAACCGGCAGAAAAATCACGAGTTTCTCTTAGAGGTATTTCATAAATATGTGCAGGAGCTTAATTCTACAGCACACCTGCTACTGGTTGGTACGGGAAAATTGCAAAAAGTCATTCAAAAAAAGATACAACAGTTCCGTTTGACAGACCAAGTACATTTGTTGGGGGAACGCCCGGATGTAAACCGCCTGTTGCAAGCAATGGACCTGTTTTTATTTCCCTCTTTCATGGAAGGCCTTTCTGTTTCCATGGTTGAGGCGCAATGTGCCGGACTGGAGTTCAGACGTGTGCTCTTCCGATCTCCTGCGTTGTGTCCGACCGCATTCCTCACGAAGCGGCTTTGACCGACCTAGTCTCTTTTCTTTCATTGGAAACAGCCCCCCGACAATGGGCACACGAAATAGAGAGAGTGCGTTGTATGGCAAACCGACGCACTGGCTATTACCAACAAATAGCCGATGCCGGTTACGACATTGCGCAAAATGCCAAATGGCTACAGAATTATTACTTAAGACAATGGGACAAAACAAGATAGAAACAAACAAAAAGACGCTGACCATCTTCACGCCGACATATAACCGTGCCTATACCCTGCATTTAGGTTACGAAGCCCTGTTACGGCAGACCTGCAAAGATTTCGTCTGGCTGATTGTGGATGACGGTTCAACCGACGATACCCTTGAATGGGTGGAAAAATGGATAGCAGAGAGGAAGATAGACATCCGCTACCATTATCAGGAGAACCAAGGAATGCACGGTGCACATAATACGGCTTACCGGTTGATCGACACAGAGCTGAACACTTGCATCGACTCGGACGATTATATGCCCGATGATGCAGTGGAGAAGATTATCACATTCTGGAACGCACACGGTTCAAAAGAAGTAGCAGGAATCATCGGACTGGATGCCGATTTCCAAGGAAATTTAATTGGTACGCCTTTTCCTTCCGAATGCAGGCGGACTACTTTAGGCGGATTCTATGCACAAGGCGGACGGGGAGACAAAAAACTGGTGTATTGCACGGATATCATCAAACAATATCCCGAATATCCTATCTTTGAAGGAGAGAAATATGTATCACTCGGCTATAAATACCAATTGATAGATCAGGATTACCCTTTACTGGCCTTGAACGAAGTGTTGGTAAACGTAAAATACCGCCCCGACGGATCAAGTTTGAACATGTACCGCCAATATATACATAATCCACAAGGCTTTGCTTTCATCCGCAAAAGTTCCATGCAACTGGCTCCGACTTCGCAACGACGTTTCATCGAAGCGATGCACTATGTGGCAGACAGCTTGTTGGCACGGAATCCCCATTTCCTATCGGAATCACCACGCAAATGGCTGACCTTCTTTGCTTTGTTTCCGGGAATGGTCTGGTATGGATATATACGATATAAAACACGAAAATTATCATGATCAGTATCATCGTACCGGTTTATAATGCAGCTCCTTACCTGCCCCAATGCCTGGATTCGTTAGTAAACCAGACTTATCGGGACATTGAGATTATTTGTGTGAATGACGGATCGACGGATAATTCACTGGATATCCTGAAAGCATACGCGGAAAGGGACAGCCGGATACTTGTTATCCATCAGGAGAACCAAGGACTATCAGACGCTCGCAACAAAGGCTTGAAGAATGCCCGTGGAGAATGGGTGATGTTTGTGGACAGCGATGACTGGATAGATATAAGTACTTGCCAAATCACATTAGAAACGGTTCATGCACATCAGGCAGATGTCGTGATGTGGACCTACAATCGAGAATACGAAGGACATTCCTTGCCCAAATATTACATCACATCCCTACAGACATGGGATGCAAACAATATCAGTCAACTACACCGCCGCATGGTAGGTCCTATCAATGAAGAATTAAATTCACCCGACACAATGGATGCATGGGGTACTATATGGGCAAAACTTTACCGAAGAACCTATATAGACCATCCAGTTCCAGTCAGATTTATTGATACAAAAAATATCGGTTCTGCAGAAGATGTATTATTCAACATAGGATATATGGCTCACATTGGGCGGGCTGTTTACATACCCAACGCCCTGTATCACTATCGCAAGGAAAGCTGTTCATTTACCTCACGACATAATCCAAGGCTTCCCCAACAATGGGACAACCTCTATCAGGAAATAAAAAATTTATTGGCAACACAACAAGTCGGTAATGAATTTCAAGAAGCCTTTCACAATCGGATATCTTTAGGAATTATCGGTTTAGGACTCAACGAATTGTTTGCACAGTCATCATTCCAAGATATTTTCAACCGCATTGATACTCTTTTGCAACGTCCTATTTGTAAAAAAGCCATCAGTTCACTAAAAATTCAATATATGCCATTACATTGGAAGATCTTCTTCTGTTTTGCGAAGTGGCATTTTACAACAGGGATTACTCTCCTGCTAATGATAATAAAAAAAATTATCCTACGATGAAAATAGCATATTGCCTGAATAGCATCCGCTACTTAGGAGGCATCCAACGGGTTACCATTGTCAAAGCCAATGCTTTAGCCGAAGTTCCTGGAAATGAAGTATACATACTGGTAACGGACAATAAGAACGGTATATTAGTACATCCCCTATCTCCCAAAGTCCATTTGATAGATTTAGATGTAAACTATTACCTAGATGACTGGAAATCAAAGTGGAATATTCTGAAGGGAATATTTATCAAACGGCATAAACATAAAAAAAAACTGGCACAAGCACTCCATAAGATTAACCCGGACATCATTATTTCAGCTGGACAATCGGAAAAGAATATGATTCCGACCATTACAGGAAATTGGATAAAAATAAGAGAGCTACATTTCACAAGAAACTATCGACAGCTTCATGCACGCTCAACCTTCGAGCAGATAGTGGCCTGTATCGGAGACTTTTACGATTATCATTATAAAATAAAAGGATATGACCATATCGTAGTTTTAACGCAAGAAGACAAAAAGGACAATTGGGATGATCAACCTCATGTTTCAGTGATTCCTAATCCTATATCATTTACGAGCAATCACATATTGGCCGAACTGGAAGAAAAAAAAGCAATAACAATTGGACGCTTGTCTTACCCCAAAAATTATAAGTCACTAATCAATGTATGGAAGATTGTAACTGATAAACACTCTGACTGGTTACTTGAGATATGGGGTGCAGGAGAAGAATATAAAACCTTAAATCAGCGAATTATATCATTGGGACTACAAAATAATATCTTTTTAAAGGGCTACACGAATGATGTTTCTTTAAAACTCGCCGAAAGTTCCCTTTTTATATTGTCTTCCATATTCGAAGGTTTTGGGTTGGTTATCATCGAAGCCATGTCTTGTGGAGTTCCCGTCGTCTCATACGCTTGCCCTTGCGGCCCGCAGGACATCATAGCCGACGGCCATGATGGATTTCTTGTACCCGTAAATGATGAGAAGGTATTGGCTGACAGAATCTGCCGGTTGATAGAGGATAAAGAACTTCGTAAGGAAATGGGAAAAGCCGCCCGTTTGAAAGCAGAACAGTATGATATAAAAAATATCATCCCTATGTGGATGGAATTATTTAATCAGCTTATCAACGAAAAAAGAAAATGAAAAAAGATATAGAAACGGATTTAATAAGCGTCATCGTTCCTATTTTTAATGTAGAAGCCTATCTCCGCCCATGCATCGAAAGCATATTGGCATCAACTTATACAACCTTGCAAATCATATTAGTGAATGACGGTTCCACCGACCATTCCGGAGAAATTTGCGATGAATATACCCGGAAAGACACCCGCATTGAAGTGATTCATCAGAAAAACGCAGGATTGTCTCCGGCTAGAAATAGCGGGATGAAAGCTGCCAAAGGAAAATACATCTCTTTCATTGACGGTGATGATTATATCCATCCGCAAATGTATGAAGTGCTGTTGGAAGCATTACAGGAAGGTAATTATAGCTTTTCCATGATTTTAGGAAAACAGGTATATGACAATGACAAATCTTATTCAATTCCTTCCGCTTACACAAAAAGCATTCTTACACAAGAAATAATGATAAAAAGTTTATTCAACCATATCCACCCACAGCAAGGAATAAAAGAAGTTCAAGCGCAAGTAGTATGGAACAAACTTTATAAACGGGAGTTGTTGGATAATGAGTTTTTCCAAGAGACCGGTACAGAAGATACTGAGTTCAACTGCCGGATCTATCAAAAATCTTGTCAAGCTGTCATAATAGATATCCCCATGTACTACTGGGTACAACGACCTACGAGTATCACACATCAAAAGGTAAATCCCCGTTACATAGACCGTGCCGATTCCTACTATCTCTGCTTGCAAAACATTCCAAAAGAAAATACAGTTTACCGGGGATGTTGTTTGGAAAAGCTTTTCAAGATGATAATCAACGTGAGGTATCATGCGTCAAACACGCCTTACCGGCATCTGGCACACCTTACAGCGAAAAGACTAAAAAAGCAAACAGCCAACGAGTTCCTGAAAAACAGACATATCCCCTTTCATATAAAACTTTCACTCCTCAGTTTCTATTACATTCCGCCCCTGTACAGCGGATTCATGAAACTGTGCGAGACAAAAGCACGAAAAAAATAACATAACGAAAAAACATCCATAAATATGATAGACTTTATCCCCGTAAGTGAATATGCCCATTATTTCGATGTCACCGTATTGTGCATGGTACTGACAGCCGTATGGCAGTGCCACACAGGAAGCGTATTGAAAAAAGAGACCGTGTCGCTCAACGCCATGTGGGGCGTATTATTTACACTAATCCTGATCTTGTATATGGGGCTACGTCCTGTCAGCGTTTATTTCGGAGACACGGTAAACTACGCCAAAGGATTTTATACTGCAGCCAACTCACGCGATCCCTTTTCCTGGCAATGGGAAGGCGAATGGTTGTTTTACAACCTTATGCAATGGTTTGCCAGATACAGCGACATCCATACTTTTTTCCTGCTATGTGCCACTGTTTATATCGGTTCATTGTGGCTGGCTATGCAACGTATCTTCAAAGGGTATTACTATATTCCTTTCTTAGTCATACTCAGCATGTTTACTTTCTGGAGTTACGGAGTAAACGGTATCCGGAATGGCATGGGAGCCTCCTTGTTCATCTTGGCAATGACGTATGTCAACCGTCCACCCGTAATGATCGGGTTATGCGTGTTGGCAGCCGGAATCCACAAATCCATCTATCTGATGGTTGGAGCAGGCACACTGACCTGGTTCATCAAGAATAGCTATTGGTATCTGGCAGGATGGATGGCATGTGTAGGCGTATCGTATGCCATAGGCGGACGTATCCAGGCATATTTGGCGGCAACAAATCTGATGGGGGGAGACGACCGCTTTTCCGGCTATCTGACAGGTGACAACATGGTGGGCGAGATCGTTCAGATGAGTATGACTTTCCGCTGGGACTTTCTGTTATATAGTGCCATGGGGGTAGCGGTGGGGTACTATTTCATCTTCCGCCGCAACTTCAAGGACGAGTATTACCATTGGATATATAATACGTTCCTTGTCACCAATGCTTTCTGGGTGCTGGTGATCCGTGCCGCCTATTCCAACCGTTTCGCCCAGATTTCGTGGTTCATCATGCCGGTGGTATTGATTTATCCGTTCATGAAGGAACGTTTTTGGGTCAATCATGAAAAAATGTTGGGCTATGCGTTGTTAACGTTCTATGCGTTTACGTTTTATTTTAATATTTGGAAATAAATTAACACATTCATATAACCATGATTTCAATTATCATCCCAATTTGCAACACCGAACAATACATAGCACAATATATTCGGATGACTGGCCGGTGAATAAAAAAAATACTTACAACAATATACGAAACGGCAGAAAAAACTGGAGTAGACTATGTGGAAATGGGAATGCAACGAGTCATGGATCGCTATGGGGTGGTAAAAAAACGGGACTCAGTCCTGTTAACGGACTAATACAACAACCAAAACTATTTAACAAATACTATATTTCTTTTTTTGGAATCAACATTTTATCCGTTAATATGTGGGGAAAACTCTATCGAAAATTTTCATTAAATGCAGCCAATATACAGCCAACAGGTATCACTACAGGGGAAGACCTTGCCTTTAATCTCCAATTATTTCCATATTTATCTAAAATTTACATACTCAAAGAATGTGGATATAACTATCGATTCGGTGGTATGACAACTCGATATAACACCTGTTTGTTGCCTGATTTGAAAAAACTTTATTACATAAAAAAGGCTTTAATTGACAAATATCAATATCATAAGGCTTCTGATTATATCCGAATAGAACTGAAAAATGTGCTAAAATCAGATATTTGCCAAATGATAGCTTTTAAAGTCAGGTCTCCTAAAGAAATAAAAAACAGAATCTCGGAAGAGTTAAAGGACCCTATATACAAGGATATCATGCAAGTACAAAATCATCCTGCATTTTTAGAAGATCCTTTTATAAAAGCAATTGCCGCCTACGATTCCAACATGCGATATGATCTATGTAAGAAACAAGTTAAAAAAGAAATTCCAATTAGATTACTTAAAAAAATAATTTCATTCTTATACATATATAAAAAATCTCATGTTTATTTCACTTGCTATCAATCCAACAACCTATATCGTTATTTTTCTTCTCTTAGGGGTGGTCCTAAAATCTAAACGATGGAAAAGGCTCTGTCTCACTTTGTCAGCCTTGCTTTTTCTCTTATTCTCCAACGGTGCACTCTATCAATGGATTGCCGAACAATGGTACAAGGAATATGACCGCCCCCTACCTGAAAGGAAACAATATACATACGGCATCGTGCTGGGCGGCTACAGCTATTGGGACTGGAAACGAAGCCGACCCGAATTTAGCGAGATTGCCGACCGGTTATTAGAAGGCATCCGGCTGTACAAGCATGGACGCATCCGGAAACTGGTGTTAGCTTCAGACGGTTCGATCATCGAAAGCAAAGACGGAAAAGGTTTGCAAGGAAATGCCGCGGACATGAAACAATATCTGGCAGATTTGGGCATGCCGTTGGAAGATGTCATCTTGGAAACCCGCGCAAACAACACGTGGGAAAACGCAACGTTCACGTTAGAGCTGATCGGTAACAGTATGAAAACGGAATCGACCCTGCTGATTACCTCCGCGACCCACATGCGCAGGTCGCTATGGACCTTTCATGCAGCGGGGCTGAATCCGGACACATATATCACCGATACGTTTCCCGAAATAAAGGGGGAAAAAACGAATTTCCTGCCATCTTGGCACGTCTTGGCTTCCTGGCCAGAACTAACGCACGAATGGGTGGGGTATCTTTATTATCGTTTACGACACAAACCATCTGTATGAAACCCAAAGTAATACGCATATCCACCGTTCCCCTTTCGCTCCATCTCCTGCTGCAAGGACAGTTGAAGATGTTGGCAGAGACTTATGAAGTATTAGCTGTCTCTTCGTCCGGAGAGGAATTACACAAAGTAGCGGAAAGAGAAGGCGTCAGAACTTGCGCTATCCCGATGGAGCGCCACATTGCCCCTTTGAAAGACTTGATTGCACTGATCAGGCTCATCATCCTGTTCCGCAAAGAAAAACCGCAGATAGTCCACTCGCTGACACCCAAGGCGGGGCTGTTGGCCATGATGGCCGCCCGAATATGCAGGGTTCCCATCCGGATCCACACTTTCACAGGACTAGTATTCCCTTCAACTACAGGTTGGAAACAGCAGTTATTAATTGCTACAGACAAACTCACTTGTGCCTGTGCGACCTACCTCAATCCGGAAGGGAAAGGTGTGAGGAGAGATCTGGAACGTTTCCATATCACCAGCCGGGCATTGCATCTTATCGGAAACGGTAACATCAACGGAATTGACCTTGCTTATTTTGACCGGACACCGGAGGTAATGAGACAAGCGGAAATCTATCGCCGGAACCCCTGTTTCACTTTTTGCTTCGTCGGACGATTGGTGCGGGATAAAGGTATCAACGAACTGGTTTCAGCTTTTGTCCGCCTGCAACAGGAATTTACAAACTGTCGTCTTTGCCTAGTGGGAGACTTTGAAGCGGAACTGGATCCGGTAACTCCTGAAACAGCAGAACATATACACAAACATCCCGCCATAAAATTTATGGGATGGCAAGAGGATATCCGCCCTTTTTTAGCCGCTGCGGATGCCTTCGTATTCCCCAGTTACCGGGAAGGATTCCCCAATGTAATATTACAAGCCGGAGCGATGGGATTACCTTGCATCGTAACGAACATCAACGGATGTAACGAAATCATTGAAAACGGAAAGAACGGTATCATTATTCCTCCTCATGACAGCGAATACCTATATCGCACCATGTGCGGATTTCTCTCTTCTCCACGGCTCGTAGAACAATTGGCCTCGGCTGCCCGCCCACAGATTGTTCAAAAATACGACCGCCGGACGCTATGGGAAGCCTTACGAAAGGTCTATCAAGAACAGATTTCAAATCTAACAAAATAAAGACTGACAATATGTATTTATACGGAGCCGGCGGACACGCCAAAGTGATCATGGATATACTGAAAGAAAACAGCACTGAACTGACGGGCATCATAGATGATAATCCCCACATACAGGAATGGATGGAATATCATGTTCTTTCCTACGATCCAAAACGAATGTTCCCGATACTTATCAGTATCGGAAACAACAGCATCCGAAAAAATATAGCGGAACAATTGTATAAAAAAAACGCTGTATTCGGTACGGTCATCTCTATCCATGCCATTGTTTCCCCCTATACAAAAATAGGAGAAGGCAGTGTTGTCATGCAAGGAAGTATATTGCAAAGTTGCTGCCAAACAGGTAAACATTGCATTGTCAACACTGGCGCCGCTATTGATCATGAATGTATATTGGAAGACTATGTACATGTCTCGCCACACGCCACATTATGTGGCAATGTGGAAGTGGGGGAAGGCTCATGGATAGGTGCCGGAGCAGTGATCAACCCCGGAGTTAAAATAGGCAAATGGACCATTATCGGATCAGGATCAGTAGTGTGCAAAGACATACCTGACGGAGTGACAGCCTGTGGTTCACCGTGCCGGATTATAAAAAATAATCCACAACCATGAAGAAGAGCAGATATACCCGTTATTTCAAATATCCGCTGGACTGTCTTATAGCCGCCTTTCTGATATTATTGACCTCTCCTGTCCTATTGTCAACCATCTTGTTACTTGCCATAGCCAACAGGGGTAGCGGCATTTTTTTCCTTCAGGAACGTCCGGGAAAGAACGGAAAAATATTCAGGATCATCAAGTTTAAAACCATGAATGACCGGAAAGACTGTCGCGGAAACTTTTTACCCGACAGCTTACGAATGACCCCCATAGGGAAAATAGTCCGTGCCACCTCCGTTGACGAACTGCCTCAACTTTTCAACGTATTGAAAGGAGACATGGCTCTGATCGGCCCCCGTCCATTATTGGTACAATACCTGCCTCTATACAATGAAGAGCAAGCAAGAAGACATGAAGTGCGCCCCGGCATCACTGGATGGGCACAAGTAAATGGAAGAAACGCAATCAGCTGGAAAAAGAAATTCGAACTGGATATCTGGTACGTAGACCATGTTTGCTTCATGACAGACATAATGATATTTTACAAAACACTCAAATGCGTTATCAGCCGCAAAGGCATATCCCAAAAGGGAGAGGCAACCACGAAACCATTTGACGGAAACAATTAGGGAGGAGTTGAATTTTAATGGGACTTTTTATCCGTAAGGAATGTGTAAGAGACTTTGGAATCAGACTCGCCCTAAAAAGATCTTATTCGTATCCCTAAACCTTTCCTGCCGTATGGTCAAGGTCTTTTTTCCTGTTTGTTTTATCTCCGCAAGTCTTTGGAGTTATCTCCATAAGCTTTGGAGTTAACTCCAAAGCTTATGGAGATAGAAAGTATCCGTATAAAAAGGTTTAATCTGGAGAAAGAAAAGACTTAGGCTATAAGAATGGAATGTGATATGCATTCATTTTATTCCGCCGGTGGGGTTGTTACTTTTTTAAGAATCTCTGTCCCTTGGATTTCATGGTAACGGAAAGATTAAACTTATTGAAAAGCTCTTGTCGGCTCCTTTCACACAACTCTGTATGTGTGTATAAATCTAAAGAAAGGTATGGACGGGGAAAATCCCTATCCACACTTCATTTCTACTGCCCCCCCCAATTAACATCTACATGTTTACATGGAGCAGGTAAACTAGCGTAATAAACATAAAATCAGAGAATTACTTTAATGTAACTCCCTGACCTTCTAGTGATCCGCTTGGGGCTCGAACCCAAGACCCCAACATTAAAAGTGTTGTGCTCT
>OOCX01001326.1_pt1 | contig 15453 bp, 8 predicted proteins | sample 1671231 | NCBI WGS metagenome assembly OOCX01 (sample SAMN06348135, study PRJEB24527) | human gut metagenome | biome: human gut; feature: ankylosing spondylitis patient; material: feces | host: Homo sapiens | place: China | collected 2015-10 | reverse complement strand
GGGAGGACGGCTCCCGCTACGCCGTCACGCTGGAGGACGAGGACACCCTTGCCCTCAAGGTCTATCTGGACGGCGAAGAGAGCTACATGAGCCTTGTCAACACCGTCTATTTTGCAAGGCAGGAGGCCATGGGTTGACCGACGCGCACACCAACACCGGGAGGAATGCACCATGAAGCACACCAAAAAGATCACCATCCTCCACTCCAATGATCTGCACGGAGACTTTCTGGCAGAGCAGGTGGACGAAAAACTGGTGGGCGGCGTCTCCATGCTGTCCGGCTACATCGAAAAGGTGCGGGCCGAAGAGCCCAACACCATCTACGCCATTGCAGGCGATATGTTCCGGGGCTCGGTCATTGATTCCGAATACAAGGGCCTTTCCACCATCGAGATCATGAACGCCCTTGCCCCGGACATCGTCACCATCGGCAACCACGAGGTGGATTATGGCATTGCGCATCTGCTGTTCATCGAAAAATGCGCACGCTTTCCCATCATCAACGCAAACCTCTACATCAAGAACACCTCCACACGGCTGTTCACTCCCTACAAGATCCTGCGGGTGGACGGCATGAACATCCTGTTCATCGGCATCATCACGCAGGACGTGATCAACCAGACCAAGTCCGAGTCGCTGGTGGGGTCCTTTGTGGACACCGCTGCCGCCGCTGCCGAGGTGGGCAAGATCTGCAACGCCCACAACAGCATCGACATCGACTTTACCGTGCTGCTGACCCACATCGGCTTTGAGGAGGACAAACATCTGGCGCGCCAGCTGGACCCGGCGTGGGGAGTGGACCTGATCATCGGCGGGCACAGCCACACCCTGCCGGAGCACGCGGTGGAGGAAAACGGCGTGGTCATTGCGCAGGCGGGCACCGGCACCGACCAGATCGGGCGCTTTGACATCATCGTGGACACCGACAACAACTGCATCGATTCCTACACATGGCACACCGTGCCCATCTGCGCCGACACCTGCCCCCGCAACCCCGCCATGGAGCAGGTGCTGCACCGCTTCACCAGTCAGGTGGACGAAAAGTACAGCCACATCGTAGGGCGCTTCCGCCGGGAGCTGACCCACCCCCAGCGCACGCAGGAGACCGAGCTGGGCAACCTGTTTGCGGATATCTTCACCCGCAGCCTTGGCATCGATATTATGCTCATCGGCTCCGGCAGCATCCGGGCCGAAAAGCTGGGCCCCATCGTCACCTACGGCGACCTCATCGAGGGCTTCCCCTACGACGACGGGGTGTATATGTTCAAGGTGACGGGGCGGCAGCTGCGGCAGATGCTGCGCTACATGCTGCGGGAGGAAGCCTACGCCGGGCACACCGAGTTCTACCAGCTGCCCTCCACCCTGCGCCTGCGCTACGACCGCGCCAAGGGCGACTTTGATTACTTTACCTACTGCGGCAAGGAGGTGGGCAAGGAGATCGGCGACGATGCTCTGTTCACCGTGGGCTTGCAGAACTACCACTTCAAAAACATCGAGAGCTTTTTCAACATCTCCTACGATACCATCTGCAAGCTGCAGAAGCCCCGCAGCGTGGCAACCTCCTGTCAGGATATCCTGATGGAATACTTCCGGGAGCACGAGATGCTGGATGCCGCCGTGGACGGCAGAATGACCATTCTGCCCCCGGCCGCTCCGGCAGGCTGAACGCCCCGCCGGGCAAAACGCCTTTTCCCCAAAAAGGAAACAGCACGAAAAAGGGTACCCTTTTTCGGCAGAAGCTGACGCTTCTCCCGAATGGGTCCCTGAAAGAAATATTTTTTACAACAGAAAGGAGCGCCCCATGAAACAGCGATTCTCAAAACGAACGCGTCTTGTCAGCGCCCTGTTGACGCTGGCCATGGTATTTACCTTCCTGCCCTTCAGCGCCTTTGCGGCGAACACAGAAATTGATCTTAATTCGCCGGAGTTTAAGCTTAATTTCCCGGATGCGGAATTTCGGAATTTTCTCAAAGGATATTGTGACACAAACAACGATGGCAAGCTCGATGTGGATATCAAGAGTATGAAGATTCCAACCAGTTATGCAATCAAAAGTCTTGAAGGAATCAGTTTCTTTGAAGATCTCGAAACGCTGGATTGCCACGGTATCGGCTTGACAACACTTAATGTTACCAAGAATTTCAATCTGAAGGAGCTGAATTGTTCCGACAATTACCTGAAAGATTATCTTTATATTCTTTCAAGCGGACTGAAAAAACTGGATTGCTCCAATAATAAACTGACCTACATGAATCTGGGCATTCTCTATGGGCTGAATCTTGAGGAGGTGAATTGCTCCAATAACAACATAACGAATATCGTAATGTGGAACGTAGGGGAACTGGTCAAATTTGATTGTTCCAACAACGACCTGATGACGTTGGATGTCAGCCAATGCTCCAAGCTGCAACAGTTGAATTGCTCTGGAAATCAATTGATGGAGTTGAATGTCAACAACCAGGGGCAGCTGACAGAGCTGGATTGTCACAATAATAAATTGACAGAACTGAACGTGAAACAGAATGGCAGCTTGACATCTCTGATATGCAATGATAATCAGCTGACAACGCTGGACCTGAGCAAAAACAACAGTTTGAGTAATCTGAATTGTGCAAATAATCGGCTGGCTTGTTTGAACGTTACTGGAATCGGCGGTACGATAACAGCTGATGGTAACAGGCGTCCCATTGCAGTTCGTACAGACGGAACGTTTGACTTGACCACACTGCCCGGCTTTGACGTGAGCAAGGCAACCTTCTTGAACGGCGGCTCTGTTTTTGGCACAACTCTAAGGGTGAATGCGGGCGCAGACGAGGTGAGCTACCAATACAATTGCGGCGATGGAGTAAACCGCACATTCATCTTTGAAACCAGTCTGCCCATCAATGAGAAAAATTTCCCCGACGATAACTTTAGAAATTACATCAAAACCTACAAAGCAGGTAGCAGAGATGTCCTCACGGTGGAAGAACGAAGCAAAGTCGAAACAATCGAAGTCGAAGGAAAGAACATCAGCAGGTTAGAAGGCATTGAGGCGTTCCCCAACCTGAAAGTGTTGAAATGCGGAAACAATTCTATCCAGAAATTGGACCTGAGACAGAATCCAAAGCTGGAAACGTTGAAATGCAATGAGAATCAACTGACCCAGCTGGACCTGAGCAAGAACCCGGATATCGACTATCTGTATTGTTCCGAGAACCAGTTGGAACAGCTGGACGTGTCGCATCTGCAGTTGAAGTATCTCTATTGCTCGCACAATGATCTGGAGCAACTGGATGTCAAAAATAGTAAGTTGCTGATAGAACTCGACTGTTCCAAGAATAATCGGTTGACAGCGCTGGATTTAGATGTGGCTCATAAACCCAATCTGGTAAGGGTAGAATGCCAAAACAACCAGCTGACATCGCTGATTCTGGGCGAAAATAAAGGGCTGGAGAAACTGAATTGCGCCAACAACCAGCTGACCCAGCTGAATTTGAACAATATGAGTGCCTTAAAGGAACTGAACTGCGCCAACAACCAGTTGACCCAGCTGAATTTGAAGAATATGATTTCCTTGAAGGAGCTGAGGTGCCAAAACAACCAGCTGACCGCGTTGGACGTCAGCAGCAGTCCAAACTTGACTACATTGGTGCTTAAGAATAACCATCTCACCAGCCTGAATTTGGACAACAATCCGAATCTCAATTTCACTATTACAGATGTTTACCATTCCGATTTTAATAATGTTTACACCGTTACCCTGACCCCTGACCGTACGTTTGACCTGAGCGCTCTGCCCGGGAACTTTGATAAAAGCCGGGTTACTGGATGGGTCAATGGCACAGTCAAAGGGAACATTCTGACGGTCAATGAAGGCACAAAAGTAGTGTACTATGGTTATCAGTGCATAACTGGTGGTATAATGGATGCAAGTTTCACACTGGATGTGGCTGGCACCGGCGGCTCCACGGGCGGCGGCACGGTAACACCTCCGGAACCCCCGGTGACGCCTCCCACCGGCGGCGGCTCTACGGGCGGCGGTGACGGAGGCGCAGGCATCGCAGTGCTGGCTATTGGCGGCGCAGCGGTGGCGGGCCTTGTGGGCTACGGCGTGTACAGCTATGTGTCCGAGCAGCAGCTGAAAGCCCTGCTGCCGGAAGGCGTGGCTGTACCCGAAAACCGCGCCCAGACTGCGCTACTGCTGTGGAACACCGCAGGCCGCCCCGAGCCTGCAGCCCAGCCCGCTTTCCCCGATGTGGCGGACCCGGATACCGCCAAGGCAGCCCAGTGGTGCGTGGAGCAGGGGCTGATGAACCTGAAGTTCCGCGGCCGCTTCGCACCCGATGGCTCCTCCCCCGCCTATAAGACCCTCAATGCCTATCGGCAGCTGGTGGGATAAAATCTCTCAGTCTCGCTTTGCTCGACAGTTGCTCTACAAAGGGGAGCCAGGAACGCAGGCGTGTTCCGAAAAATGACATCAAAACGCAGCCGATACCCTGACTCTCCCATCAGGAGAGAGGGCGCGGCATAAAAAATAAGCATCCGCAGTGCACTGCGCCTGAGCTGAAGCAGCCCGGCCATGCGCTGCGGATGCTTTTGTTGTGCGGCGGGGCACGCCGCCAAAAACAAAAAATCCGAACCCTTCTCTTTCGAGAAAAGGTTTGGATCTTCCTTGTCTGGCGCGGGTAATGATACAAAAGAAAAGCAGCAGCGTTAAAATTACGCTGCTGCTAAAAGTGGACCTAGAGGGATTCGAACCCTTGACCTCTCGGATGCGAACCGAACGCTCTCCCAACTGAGCTATAGGCCCATGTGATGACCCTGTAAGTGTAACTCTGTTCAGGAAATTTGTCAAGTATTTTGGGCAGGGCCAAAAAGCATCGCTCAGCGGTTGCCTAGCTGCCAGAAAGCAACAGCGCTGGCAGCGGCAACGTTCAGGGAATCCACACCGTGGGACATAGGGATTTTTACGGTGTAGTCACAGGCGGCAATGGTGCTGTGGGCAAGGCCGTCACCCTCTGTGCCCAGCACGATGGCGAGCTTCGGCTCGGCGGAAAGAGCGCTGTCGTCAATGCTTACGGAGCGGTCGCTCAGAGCCATGGCAGCAGTCTTGAAGCCAAGACTGTGCAGCTGAGCAATGCCGTTTTCCGGCCAGTCGGCAGGGCAGGTGCCGATCTGCGCCCAGGGCACCTGAAACACGGTGCCCATGCTCACACGCACGGCACGGCGGCACAGCGGGTCGCAGCAGGAAGGAGTAACGAGCACGGCATCCATGTTCAGTGCAGCGGCGCTGCGGAAGATCGCTCCCACATTGGTGGAGTCCACAATGCCCTCCAGAACGGCCACCCGGCGGGCATTGCGGCAGACCTCTTCCACGCTGCGCGGCAGCGGGCGGCGGAAGGCGCACAGCACGCCGCGGGTCAGCTCGAAGCCGGTCAGGCTGGCAAGGGTCTCGCGGTCGGCTGTGTACACCGGGGCATCACCGCAACGGGTCAGGAGATCGGCAGCCGGGCCGGTGATCTGTTTGCGCTCCATGAGCAGGGAGAGCGGTGTGTATCCGGCATCCAGCGCGCGGGCGATCACCTTGGGGCTTTCGGCAATAAAGATGCCTTTTTCCGGTTCCAGACGATTGCGCAGCTGCGCCTGCGTCAGGCGGGCATAGACATCCAGCTCCGGTGCGGAAAGGTCTGTGATCTCGACAATATTCGGCATAAGGAAGTTCTCCTTTGGAAAAGCTTTTTTCTTATTCTAACACAACCTGTGAGGGAATGCAAAGTGCGGGCCGGGCACGGGCCGTATTTTCGGCGCTGGCAGAGCGCCGGGATACACATGCCGGATATGTAAAACTGATATGGACCAAGCTGTAAAAATATATTATAATAGGGTACGAAAAGAGGGGAAAAGGTAATATGAAAACAAAACATCATGGGCAGATGTCAGAGTCCTTCCTGACGGCGGTGTTCCTTTCGCTTTCGGGCGGGCTGCAGGATGCCTATACGTATCTGTTCCGCGGTAAGGTGTTTGCAAATGCACAGACCGGCAACATCGTGCTGCTGAGTTCCAACATCATGGATGGTCAGTGGGATCGGGTGCTGCACTATCTGGTTCCTCTGTGTGCTTTTGCGCTGGGCGTACTGGTGGCAGAAAAGATGCGGGAGAGCTTTTGCAACATGCAGCGGCTTCACTGGCGGCAGCTGGTGGTGCTGGGCGAAGTGCTTCTGCTGTTCATTGTGGGCTTTCTGCCACAGGAGCAAAACCTGCTGGCAAACGCCATCGTTTCCTTCTCCTGTGCAATGCAGGTGCAGGCGTTCCGCAAGGTGAACGGCTATGCATTTGCCAGCACCATGTGCATTGGTGACCTGCGCAGCGGTGTGGAAGCATTCTGCATCTGGAGCAAGACCCATGAACCGAAAGTTAAGGACCGGATGATGCGTTATTTTGGCATCATTCTGTTGTTCGCGGTGGGTGCCGGTATTGGAAGCATGGGCGCAGCGCGGCTGGCAGGAAAGACCATCTGGATCTCCTGCGGGCTGCTGCTGGTAAGCTTTGCGCTCATGTTCATCCGGGAAGAAATCGAAGAAAACCCTGCGATCGAAAAGGATCTGGCTGAGATCCGGCAGGAGACACGGGAGATCGACCGGACTCTCAAGCAGGAACTGAAGGAAGAGCGCGAGGAACTGCATGAGGAATTACACGAGAAATTGAGATAAAGCACCGGACATCAAAAAAGGAGCCGCTGCGTGATGCAGCGACTCCTTTTGCTTGTCGAGAAAGAAAATTACTCAGAACGCAGGGCGGTGACGGGGTTGCACTTGGCTGCGCTGCGGGCGGGAATCAGACCGCCAAGGATCGTGAGCAGGGTAGCCAGAACGATCAGGACCAGTGCAGCCTTGGGCGGCAGCACAGCGGTGACGCTGGTGGTTCCTGCAATGGAGTGGATGAGCATGTTGCCAGGGATCAGCAGCAGCAGGCACAGGCCCACGCCGATCACGCCGGAGCACATTCCGATAATGAAGGTCTCGGCATTGAACACCTCGGAGACATTGTGCTTGGATGCACCGATGGCACGCAGAATACCGATCTCCTTGCGGCGTTCCAGCACGCTGATATAGGTGATGACACCAATCATGATGGAAGAAACCGCCAGCGAGATGGCAACAAAGGCCACCAGCACATTGCTGACCATATCCACGATCTTGGTCACGGCGCTCATCAGGGTGCCGACCGTATCCGAGAATACAATCACCTTGTCCTCTTCGCCCTGCGCACGCATGGCGGCGTTGTAGGCGTTCAGGCTGTCCACGATGCGGTTCTTAGCCTCAAAGCTCTTGGGGTAGATCCAGATGCTGCCGGGCTTGGCATAATCCGAATAGCCCAGTGCACCAAGAACACTGCTGTAGGAGGTGGTGCTGGACTGCAGGTTCATCTTGACCAGATCCACAAGGTCGTCGGTGCTCATGTTCACCTGCACGGCACTCTGGAACACGGTGGGGTCAATCTTCAGGGCATCTTCCACCTGACTGCTGAGCTGAGCGATGTTGTTCTGGATGGCGGACTGGATCTGCTGGCTGAACTGAGTGGTCAGCTGGGTCATCAGCTGCTGCATCACGGTGCTCATCTGGGTCTGAATGGCAGCGGTGAGTTTGGTCTGCAGAGCTTCGCCCAGCTTCTGGCTCAGCTGTTCCGAGTAGCTTTGCAGATAGCTCGTCATGATGCCCTGCAGGTTCTGCTGCAGCGAAGCGGTGAACTGCTCCTGCAGGCCGGTGGTGTCCAGCAGGTCGCCCATGGATTCGGACAGAAGCTGTTTGAACTGGTCGCTCTCCATATAGGAAGAGAAACCAATCTTATCCAGATTCAAGATGCCGTTGCCGATGATATAGCGCTTATAGCCATTCATGATCTTCTTCATCAGGCTCTGCAGCGCATCCTCCGAGACGGACAGGTCCATATCGGCAAACAACTGGCTCAGATCCAGCGCGTCCATGTCCGGCAGCTCCACATCGCTCATGTCGATGTCGCTCAGGTCCAGATCGCTCAGATCCAGCTGGAATGCGGACGGATCAAGGATGGAGGAAAAGTCAAAGCTGCCATCCTGCAGATCAAATGCACCGCTCAGGTCGAACTGCAGCTTGCTTGCATCGAACTGGAAGGCATCCTTCAGCATATCGGTATCCACCGAGAACAGGGAAGAAATGTCAAGATCGGTTTCGCGCTGGTCGGCATCAAAGCGCTCGCCGGTCAGCACGTTCACTTCCGGGTCGGCAAGCTGCTGCTTTACCACTTCACTTTCGGCTGCATGGTCGATGGCGTAGTAGGTGAGTGCATGGGTATAGGCAACGCCTATGGGCAGAATGGTGGAGCTGGCATCTGCGCGAGGCTGCACCACGCCCACGATGGTCAGATCCGGACTGTTTTCCACAAGCTGCTCCACATACGCTTCATCGTCGGAGCGGTTGCGCCAGATCTGGCGTTCTTCGTCATAAACGTAATAGTCCGAGCTGGTAACGATCTTATATTTCAGGCCCACAAAGGTATCGTAGGGGTAGGTGCCGTAGCCGGTGGGAGCCTGTGTGTTCTTGTTTTTTGCGTACTCCTGCAGAAAACGCATCATCACGCTGTCGTCCTCAATGCCCAGAATATAAAGAGCGTAATCGCTGATGCTGCCATCCGAATTCAGCACAAGAACGGCCTCGTTGTAGCTTTCCGGCCAGCGGCCTGCCTTGACATCGTACTGATCTTCGTACAGCGAAGGCTCTTCGGCCATCTCGGTAAACACGCTCTGATTGGTCATGGAAGAGACGATGCCGGCGGCAGAGGTGGTGTTGTTCAGCGCAGAAAGGCTGCTGTCCGGGAAGATCTGGCGCACGGTGCCGTCCTTGTTCTGGCGGTAGATCAGCGGTGCGATGCCGTAGGAATACTCGATGGAAGCAGCATCCTCCGAGATGGTGCACTCGTCGCTGTCCAGATATTTTTTCAGGGAGGCAAGGTCATTGACGGAGGAATTATCCTCGGTCAGCTGGCTCAGCAGTTCGCGCACTGTGACCATGCCCTCCGGGGTGGAAGAAGCGCTGGTGGCGCCCACATTGGTGTTGTTGGCAACGGCGCTGGTGTAGCTTCCCGGGTCCAGCAGGGCGGCAAGGTCTACGCCGGTGGTCGAGATCTGCAGCGGATATTCCGAAAGGGTGGAGCGTTCCATCTCCTGGATATAATTGCTCACACCGGCCGAGAGCGAAAGGATGAGCGCAATGCCGATGATGCCGATGGAACCCGCAAATGCGGTGAGCAGGGTGCGGGTCTTTTTGGTGAGCAGATTGTTGAAGCTCAGCGCGAGAGCGGTGAGCGGCGACATGGAAGAACGGCCCAGATTTTTGTGCACCGGCGGCACCTGAGCGGAATCATCCGGCGCAAACGGTGCGGTGTCCGATTGGATCACGCCGTCCCGCAGGCGGACGATGCGGGTAGCATACTGCTCTGCAAGCTCCGGGTTATGGGTGACCATGACCACAAGGCGGTCTTTGGCCACCTCCTTCAGCAGCTCCATCACCTGAATGCTGGTGTCGCTGTCCAGTGCGCCGGTCGGCTCGTCGGCCAGCAGGATGTCGGGGTTGTTGACCAGTGCGCGGGCAATGGCCACACGCTGCATCTGGCCGCCGGACATTTCGCTGGGGTGCTTGTGCAGCTGGTCGCCCAGACCTACCTGCTCCAGCGCCTTGGTGGCCCGGTTGCGGCGCTCGGCACCGGAAATGCCGGAGATGGTCAGCGCCAGCTCCACATTGGAAAGCACTGTCTGGTGCGGGATGAGGTTATAGCTCTGGAACACAAAGCCAATGGTGTGGTTGCGGTAAGAGTCCCAGTCGCGGTCGGTATATTTTTTGGTGGAGATGCCGTTGATGATCAGATCACCGCTGTCGTAGCGGTCCAGACCGCCAATGACGTTCAGCAGGGTGGTCTTACCGGAACCGCTGGGGCCGAGAATGGCGACGAATTCGTTGTCCCGCAGGTTCAGGCTGACATCATCCAGTGCTTTCTGCACCAGATCGCCGGTTTTGTATTCTTTCTTGATGTGGTTGAGTTGGAGCATGTGTGAGCCTTTCCGGCGCATCCCCGCAGGAACGCTGCCGCTGTACATTATAATAAACTGCCCGGATACAGGACCCGCAGCAAGGCGTTATACACTTCTATTTTACCGAAACAATATGAAAAAACTGTGTATATTTCAACGTAAATTTTGACCGGACCGGTATTTTTGGCTTTTGAGGCAGAAAAACAGGAAAATAAAGGAAAAATTGACGTGGAGGTTGAATTTGCGTCGCCGTCGTGCTATTTTAATAGCGGAAGATCCTGATAAAACAGAAAAGCATCGCGAAAGCAGAATTGCACTGCCAATACGACGCAAAAAATCTGCGATGAACCGCAAGCACAAAATAAAATGTGTCGCGGCGCAGAAAAACACGACAAAAAAATGCAACGAATGTGATTTTGACATTTTTAGACGCTTTTTCAGGATTGAACCAGCCCTCTCTGCTCTTTAAAATAAGATAAGAAAAACAAGGAATGCCTTGAAAACGTCGCAGGACCTTGTAGCAAGGGAGGAAAAATTATGGAACGTACATTTTCACCTATGATCCGTCAGTTTTCGGCAATCGACGGGTTGCAGAAAGCATATACGCTGGTATACTCAATGGATACAGGCAACGAAAACGGCTGCTGCCTGACGCTTTGCCGTACCGGGAACCGGCAGTACATGCAAAGCTGCTACATTGCAGCTGCACCAGAGTTCTGCTACCGGATCCTGCGCTATCTGTGTGAGAATGGCGTCCAGCCGGAGATCTGGCAGGATGTGGTAGAAGAACTGACCGATACAGAACAGCTCAGGCAGAAAGGCGGCGCGTTGCGTGGAGAGTGAGCACACAGCAAAAACGCTGCAGATCGCCCTTGGAAGCTACGACCGCAAGGAGCTGCGGGTAGAAAAGAACTACCTGCAGGAGCAAAGCCCTGCGTTGGAGTGCACTTGCTTCCAGAACGGCGGCCGTTTGCTGGAACAGCTGCGTCAGGGCCGTCAGTTTGATGTTGTGATCCTCTGTAGCCAGCTGGAAGATATGAGCGGGCTGGAGTTTTTAATGAATATCCGCAGCATGGATCCCAAACCGAATGTTGTTCTGTTTGATGAGGGCAGGCGGCAGAATACGAGTGCCATTTGTCTGGAATCGGGCGATGGATTCTGCTATGTGGGCCATGCCGAACTGAAGAACCTGCTGTGGGAGCTGTACCGCCTGCCGGGACGGCAGAGCCAGCGCATGGAACGCAAGTGTCAGGAACTGTATGAGGGCTGGGGCATCCAGCTGCCGGACGTGAACTGCAACTATCTTTCCTGTGCGGTGGGCGTGGTGTACGGCACCAGCCAGAAGCTGGCCATCCGCAAGGAGATCCTGCAGGCGGTGAGCGAGCAGTACGATGTGTCGGTCTCTGCTGTGGACAGCGGCATCCGGCGTATGATCGACCAGCTGGAAGCAAAGCCCTCGGCCAAGTGGCTGCGCTTCAAGGACGAAAGCGGATTTGCGGACGAGAAACCTACCACTGGTAAACTGATCTACACTGTCAAGAATTATCTTCAGCGTCAGAAGGACGACTGAGCATAAAACACAGGAGGCGCAAGGGTATGGAGCAGATGCGGCAGAACGAGGCGGGTGCACTGACCGCGCAGGCGATCCCGCAGAAGGATGTGGAACAGGCATGCTTCCATGCACTGGGCCTGATCGGACGCAATTGCGAATATCTGGACCAGCACCTTGCGCATGTGGGTGCCGACCAGCAGACCCGACAGGCGGTGAACGATATCAGCGCTGCGTCGGCAAGGCTGGACCGCACTGTGAACGAAGTGATGTCGCTGCTGGATTTTCTGCGCACCGAGGAAGACCCGCGGCTCTATCCGCTGGACCTGTGCCAGCTACTGCAGCAGGTCGCCGCACAGGCCGATATGGTGCAGGCGCAGCTTGGGGTGGAACTGACGCTGGACTATGGCGGCTGGACAGCCTGCCGGGTCATGGCGGACCGCAATGATGCAGAACTGCTGTGCCTGCATCTGCTCTCGAATGCCTTGCGGGCCTGCAGTGCGGGCGGCAAAGTGCGGCTGATGCTGCGCCGCAGCGAAAGCTTCTGGCAGCTGACGGTGATGGATAATGGCTGCGGCCTGCCGGAAGCAGGCGAGGATGCATGGCTGGAGAACCGGCGCTGCTTTCTGGGCGGCGCAAAGCTGGGCCTGCTGCTCTGCCGCGAGTGCTGCCGCCGTATGGGCTGGGGCCTGCGGGTGGAGCGCGCACCGGAAAAGGGCACACAGGCAGTGGTGACCATTCCGCTGTGCACCGACCGCATAACGGAGCCGACGGTAGAGCTGCATACGGGCGGCGATACGGCACAGGCACAGCAGCATCAGTACCAGCTGCGCAATATGCTGGTGCGGGAGCTGCGTACCATGCCGGAGCGCGGCGACCCGGACGAGCTGTGATGCATGCTGCATGATTGCATTATAATAATGAATAAGGACTGCTGCGGGGGAGATGCTCCTGTGCGGCAGTCCTTTTTTGTTGGCAAAGGTTAAAAAACTTTGCCGAGACACCGGTGCAGCCGCATAAAAAGCGACAAGTTCACAAAATGTTTAACTTTTTGAGCGGAAAATACTATTTTTTCTGTGTAAAATAAGGGACGCTGATTGATTGTGCCGCAAAATTGGATTATAATACATTTGTATGCGAATTGACAAAATGATTCGTTAACAAACTAATTTTTGGCAAAGAAATTGATTTTGCCGTCCACCGGGGGCTTTGCCTCCGGCATTTGTCCTTAGGAGGAAAAACAACGTGAGAGTAGGTCTTGACATCGGCAGTACCACCATCAAGTGTGTGGTGCTGGATGAACATGATGCGCTGCTGTATTCTACATACGAACGGCATTACAGCCATATTCTGGAAAAGGCGCAGGAGCTGCTGCGCCGCATCGATGCCGAGCAGTTGCACGGTCAGAAGGCGCTGCTGAGCATTTCCGGTTCGGCGGGCATGGGTCTGGCCGACAGCTGCGGCGTGCCCTTTGTGCAGGAGGTGTTCTCCACCCGCGTAGCGGTCAAGCGCTTTGTGCCTGCCACCGACTGCGTGATCGAGCTGGGCGGTGAGGATGCCAAGATCCTGTTTCTGACCAACGGTACCGAGGTGCGCATGAACGGCAGCTGTGCCGGCGGCACCGGTGCTTTCATCGACCAGATGGCCACCCTGCTGAAGATGAGCGCCGAGGAAATGAACAAGGCTGCCGAGCAGGCGCAGCGCACCTATACCATCGCTTCCCGCTGCGGCGTGTTTGCAAAAAGTGACGTGCAGCCGCTGATCAATCAGGGTGCCCGTACCGAGGATATCGCCGCCAGCATCTATAAGGCCGTGGTCAACCAGACCATCGCCGGTCTGGCACAGGGACGTCCCATCAAGGGCAATATCCTGTATCTGGGCGGCCCGCTCACCTTCAGCACCGTGCTGCGCAAGAGCTTTGACGAAGCGCTGAACGTGACCGGCACCTGCCCGGAAAACAGCCTGCTGTATGTGGCGCTGGGCGCTGCTCTGTATGCCGACAAGGAGTTTGTGCTCACCGAGGTGGCCGATGCGCTGGACAAGTACGCCGCCACCGCTACCTATGCCAGCGAGCCGCCGCTGTTCGCCAGCAAGGAGGAGTACGAGGCTTTCCACGCACGGCACATGTCTCACAGTGTGCCCCGCGTGGCTTTTAGTGCCCACTGCGGGCCGGTGCATATCGGCATCGACTCCGGTTCTACCACCGTCAAGCTGGTGGTGGTGGATGAAAAGAGCCAGATTTTGTACACCAACTATCAGCCCAACCTTGGCAACCCGCTGCCCCTCATCCGAGAGCAGCTGCTCAAGATTTACAAGGAGCACCCGGGGCTGCAGGTGGCAAGCGTCACCACCACCGGCTACGGCGAGGAGCTGGTAAAGAACGCTTTCCGCTGTGATTACGGTCTGGTGGAAACGGTGGCGCATTTTACCGCTGCCAAGTACTTTATGCCGGACGTGGACTTCATTATTGATATCGGCGGGCAGGACATGAAGTGCTTCAAGATCGAGGATGGTGCCATCAGCAACATCTTCCTGAACGAAGCCTGTTCTTCCGGCTGCGGCAGCTTTTTGCAGACCTTCGCCCAGGCGCTGGGTTATGACGTCAAGAAGTTTGCCGCCCTGGGTCTGTTTGCGGACCGCCCGGTGGACCTGGGCAGCCGCTGCACCGTGTTCATGAACAGCTCGGTGAAGCAGGCCCAGAAGGACGGTGCCAGCATCGAGAACATCTCGGCCGGTCTGTCCATCAGCGTGGTCAAGAACGCACTGTACAAGGTCATCCGTGCGTCCAGCCCCGAAGAACTGGGCCGCAAGATCGTGGTGCAGGGCGGTACCTTTTATAATGAAGCCGTGCTCCGCGCCTTTGAAAAAGAGATGGGCGTGGAGGTCATCCGCCCGGACATTGCCGGTCTGATGGGTGCTTACGGTGCGGCCCTGTATGGTCTGCGCCAGAGCAGCAAGGCCCACCGTACCGCCTCCGGCATGATGAGCCAGCAGGAGCTGGAAGCCTTTGAACAGAAGGTGGTCAGCGTCAAGTGCGGCGGCTGCGGCAACCACTGCCAGCTCACCGTCAACACCTTTGCGGATGGCCGCAAGTACATTTCCGGCAACCGCTGCGACAAGCCCGTTACGGGCAAGAGCGCCGACAACAGCCTGAACCTGTACGCCTACAAGCAGGAGCTGCTGGCAAGTTATAAGCCGGTGCCCGGCAAGCGCGGTTCCATCGGCATCCCGCTGTGCCTGGGCTTCTACGAGCTGCTGCCCTTCTGGTGGGCCTTCTGGACCAAGCTGGGCTTTGCGGTGCACACCAGCCCGGTGTCCAGCCGCGGGCTGTATCTGGCCGGACAGGCCACCATCCCCAGCGATACGGCCTGCTTCCCGGCAAAGTTGAGCCACGGCCACATCAAGGCCCTGAGCCAGATGGAGCTGGATGCCATCTTCTACCCCTGCCTGACCTACAACGTGGACGAGGGCCTGGGCGACAACCATTACAACTGCCCGGTGGTGGCCTATTACCCGGAAGTTCTGGCCGGCAACTGCCCGGAGCTGGAAGGCAAAAAGTTCATCTATGATTATGTGGGCATCCACCGCCCCAAGGACTTTGTGCACAAGATGGCCAGGACCGTGCTGCCCAAGTATTTTGGCGGCATCTCCGAGAAGGAAGTGCAGGAAGCCGCCGACGCCGCTTACGCCGAGTACGAGGCCCATATGGCCAAAATCCGCGTGAAGGGCAGCGAGATCATCGACGAGGCACGCCGTCAGGGCAAGCGCATCATCGTGCTGGCGGGCCGCCCCTACCATGTGGATCCGGAGGTCAACCACGGCATCGACCGTCTGATCACCCGCCACGGGGCTGCCGTCG
>OOCX01001322.1_pt1 | contig 15461 bp, 11 predicted proteins | sample 1671231 | NCBI WGS metagenome assembly OOCX01 (sample SAMN06348135, study PRJEB24527) | human gut metagenome | biome: human gut; feature: ankylosing spondylitis patient; material: feces | host: Homo sapiens | place: China | collected 2015-10 | reverse complement strand
AGACGGAACTGTTCTATCTGGAAAAATTTGATTCCATTGACCAGCTTGAAAAGGCCATTATCGATTACATCGACTATTACAACAATCGTCGAATTAAATTAAAACTAAACGGCCTGAGCCCTGTGCAGTACAGGATTCAGACCGTTGGGGTCGCTTAATTTGATTTTTGTCTAACTTTTGGGGTTCATATCATAGACCGGCGGGGGCTCTTTCTCATAGCGGTAAGTTCAGGATCACTCGATCAGGCCGTTCAGCAGGGCCAGGCACTTGCGGCTGTGCAGCTTGCGGATGGCCTTGGCCTCGATCTGGCGGACACGCTCACGGGTGACACCGAAGTCGCGGCCCACCTCCTCCAGCGTGCGGGGGCGGCCATCGTCCAGACCAAAGCGCAGGCGGATGACCTTTTCCTCACGGGGGGTCAGGCTCTTGAGGGCCTGATTGATCTGCTGGGCCACCATGGCGCGGTCCGCTGCCTTGCCGGGGGCCTCGGCGTTCTCGTCGGCCACGAAATCGCCCAGGGAGGAATCTTCTTCCTCGCCCACGGGGCTTTCCAGGCTGGCGGGTTCCTGCGCCATGCGCTGGATCTCACGCACGCGCTCCACGCTCATATCCATGGCCTTTGCCAGCTCCTCGGGGGTAGGCTCGTGGCCATTCTGGTAGACCAGCTGGTTGGTGGCCTGACGCATCCGGTTGATGGTCTCGACCATGTGCACCGGGATGCGGATGGTGCGAGCCTGATCCGCAATGGCGCGGGTGATGGCCTGACGGATCCACCAGGTGGCGTAGGTGGAGAAGCGGAAGCCACGGTCACAGTCAAACTTCTCGGCGGCCTTGATCAGGCCGATGTTGCCCTCCTGGATCAGGTCCAGGAACGCCAGGTTGTGGCCGACATGCTTCTTGGCGATGGAGACCACCAGACGCAGGTTGGCCTCGCTCAGGCTGCGGCGGGCGTTCAGGCCGTCGCGGCGGATCTTGAGCAGCTCCTGGCGGCGCTCCTCCGTCAGGGGGCCGTTCTCAACAGCCTCCATGGCCTCCTCTTCGGCAGCCTTTTCCTCGTCATCCTCGCTGGACTTGGTGTTGCCGTCCTCGTCCAGATCCTCGGTATAGCTCCGGCTGTTCTCATCCTCCTCGAACGAGAAGCGGGCGCTGTTCTTTTTGATGTACTCAGGCGCGCCGTACTTCTGGCGGTCGGCCTGAAGGATGTGGGCAGCCTCGGCACCGGCGTGGATGCGCTTGCTCAGGTCCACTTCCTGCTCCGCGCTCAGCAGCGGGATCTGACCGATCTGCTTGAGGTAGTTCTTCACAGGGTCATCCAGCAGCTCATCCATGGCAGCCTTCAGGTCTGCGGGGTTCTCCTCTGCCGGGTCGTCCTCATTTTCATCACCCAGGCCCAGCTCATCGCTGTTTGCCTCGGCACTTTCCACCTCTGCCATGATGCCTTCCACATCCAGGCTGGTGTCACCGTCGGCCTCGTCATCCAGAATTTTGATGCCGCGCTCCTCCAGAAGCGTGTAAAGCGTTTCCACATCCATCCGGCACTGGGAAGCCAGTGTCTTGGCCTCGCCCGCCGTCAGGGTGCCTTCGCCCTTCGTCAACAGTTCCTTCAAAGTCATGCCCATTTCGCTCTCTCCTTTTCACCGCGGCGCTGGCTGCGCCGTAAGTGATATCGTATCATAAGTTTTGCCGCTGCGGGATGGTTCAAATCACCAGGCCGCCGTTCACACCGAACACCTGCCCGGTGATGTAACCGGCGCTTTCGCCTGCCAGGAACACCAGCAGCTGCGCCACCTCGTCCGCGCTGCCCAGGCGGCCCACGGGGGTCTCCTCGGCCAGCGCAGCCTTATCCTCTGCCGTAAAGGCAGCCATCATATCGGTGTCGATGACACCCGGAGCCACGCAGTTTACGGTGATGCCGCTGGGCCCCTCCTCTTTGGCAAGGGCCTTGGTCAGGCCGATCAGGCCCGCCTTGGCAGCGGAGTAATGCACCTCGCAGCTGCCGCCGGTCTGGCCCCACATGCTGCTCACGGTCAGGATGCGGCCCGCCTTGCGGCGGATCATGCCCGGCAGGGCCAGCTGGCACAGGTGGAACGCGCCGCTCAGGTTCACGTCCAGCATGTGCTGCCACTCCTCCGGGGTGATATCGGTGAACAGCTTCTGCTGGGCAATGCCCGCGTTGCTCACCAGCACATCCACATGGCCCACGGCCTGCTCCACGGTGTGGAACGCCACCTCACAGCTGGCGCGGGAGGCCACGTCGCACTGGACCGCCAGCAGGCCCGGCAGCGCCTTTTCCAGCGCCGCCGCCGCCTCGGCGTGGGTGTGGTAGAGCACCGCCACCCGGTAGCCCGCCTGCCAGAAGGCGCGGGCCGCCGCAGCTCCGATGCCCCGGTCGCCGCCCGAGATCAGCACGCAGCGCCCATTGGCCGCAGGGGCTGCCGGTTCCGGTACAGCCTCCACCGGCGGTTCCGTTTCCGCGGCCGGTTCTGTTTCCGCGGCCGGTTCCGGCGCAGCTTCCTGCACCGGCTCCTGTTCCGGCGCAGGGGCCCGGGATGCCTCGTCCTCATCGCTCAGGTCAAAGGTCAATTCAAATTCATCATCGTACAAGAGTCAGCCCTCCTGCCGTTTGTTCTCTGCCTGCAAAAAATCCCGCAGGCAGGAAGGTCCCGCCCTCCACCGCACCCATGGGCTGCGCTCTGCTCCTCTTTCCGGTCAAGGCCGGTCCTGCGGCGAGCCCGCTGGTCTGTGCGAGTGGTTTCGACAAGATACCATTAAATAATATAACACAATTCGACGAAAAAAGAAAGTGGGAACCGCCGTCTTTTCACGCAGTTCCCACTTTTTTTCACGTTCTCAGGGGGTCACGGGCGGTTTCCAGCGGGGCTTTGCGGCCCGCTGCTCCCGCAGCCGGAGAAAAAACGCCTGCAGCAGCGCCTGCGCCTCCTCCGCCCGCAGGCCGCTTTCCACCACCGGATGGTGGTTGAAGGGCAGGGCGAACAGGTCAGTCACGCTGCCGCAGCACCCGGCCTTGGTATCCGCCGCGCCGTACACCACCCGCCTGATCCGGCTGTTGATGATGCCGCCGCTGCACATGGGGCAGGGCTCCAGCGTAACGAACAGCTCACACTGCCACAGCCGCCAGCCGCCCAGCTTTTTGCAGGCCGCGTCAATGGCCAGCAGCTCGGCGTGGTGGAGGGCGTTTTTCTCGGTCTCGCGGGTGTTGTGGGCAGCAGCGATGATCTCGCCGTTCCGGGCCACCACCGCACCCACGGGCACTTCGCCCAGCGCAGCGGCCCGTGCGGCCTCCTCCAGCGCCGCGCCCATCAGCTCATAGTCGGTCATCCCATTCCCCTTTCTGCCAGCGCCCGGGCCAGCACCAGCCCATTGTTCAGGATATGCAGCACCACCCCGGGTGCAGGACTGTCGGTCTGCTCTGCGGCCCACCCGAAAATGAGCCCCATGCCCAGCGCATAGCACTTTTCGGTCAGCGTTCCGTGCAGGGCCGCAAAGAGCACAGCCTGGCAGAGGTTTGCCGGGTGCTCCCCCAGCGGCCGCAGCAGGCGCAGCAGCGCCCCCCGGAACACCAGCTCCTCGGCCAGCGGCAGCACCAGCAGGCTGCGCAGCGTACCGGGCACGCCCTGCGGCAGCTCTGCCGCCCCGCCGGGGACCAGCACACACCAGACCGCCGCCAGCCCGGCCCAGGCCAGTGCCGCGATGCCTGCCGCCCGCAGGCGGCGGTTCTGTTCTGACATCTTCTCCGTCCCCTCTCCGTTTGGGGGCCGCGCTGTCCCGCTGCTTCGGGCGCACAGCGCACCGCCCCGCAATGCCTGATGCCCATTGTATCATGTTTCGGCCCGTTTGTGCAAGAAAACGGAGCGGAATTGCGAAAATACGAAGAAATATTGGTTCAAACAATTGACATTTCCCGTCGTCTCTGGTATATTCCTATACGACTTTTTGATTGATTTGGTCGGGTTATCCGTTCTTGGCCCCGTTGGAGGTATTACTATGATCCGCATTCTTACCGATTCCGCATCCGACATTCTGCCTGCTGAAGCCGAGCAGCTGGGCGTGACCGTCATCCCCCTGAACGTCACCCTAGAGGACGGCACCGTGCTCCGGGACGGCGTGGACATGACCCCCACCGTGTATTACGGCGTGATGACCCGCTGCCACAAGCTGCCCACCACCAGCCAGCCCAGCCCTGAGCTGTTCCAGCGCTTCTTCCTTGAGGCGGCTGCCGCCGGGGACGAAGTGGTGGGCATCTTCCTCTCCCATGAGCTGTCCGGCACCTGCCAGTGCGCCCGGCTGGCCGCAGACATGGCCAATGTGGACAATGTCCTCTTTGTGGATTCCGAGAACGTCTGCCTGGGCGAGAGCCTGCTGGTGCGGCTGGCTGTTCAGCTGCGGGATGCCGGGAAGACTGCCGGGCAGATCGCCGCCACCCTTGAGCACGCCAAGGAGCATCTGCATCTGGTGGCCGTCATCGACGACCTGAAGTATCTGCGCAAGGGCGGCCGCCTGCCCGCCGCCGTGGCCGTGGCCGGTGGGATGCTGGGCATCAAGCCCCTCATCACCATCAAGGAGGGCAAGGTCGTTATGGCGGGCAAGGCCCGGGGCCTGCCCGGCGCTTACGTTGCCCTGTTCAAGAAGATCGAGGAGCTGGGCGGCATCAGCACCTACGCCGACGCACTGGCCGGTTATACCCTCGCCCCCCGCGAGGTGCAGCCCATCCAGACCTACCTGCAGGAGAATCTGGGCCGGAACGAGGCCCTTGTGCGCCAGATCGGCTGCGTCATCGGCACCCACGCCGGCCCCGGCGCGTTCGGCCTGGCCTTCCTCGATGAGGGCTTCACCTTCTGAGCTTACCCAATCAAAAAGAGGAACTGCTTTCCCGGCAGTTCCTCTTTTTTGTTGGTTTACAGCACCGCGTCCGAGACGATCTTGCCCAGCAGGAGCACCAGCACCACAAGCATCATGGGGCGGATAAACTTTGCGCCGTTCTTGAGGGCGAAGTGGGAGCCCAGCAGGTTGCCCACAATGCCGCTGATGGCACAGGGGATGCCGATGGAGAACACCACCAGCCCGCTGGAAAGATACGTTACAAGGCTGGCGTAGTTGCTGGCAAGGTTGAGCACCTTGGCGTTGCCGCCCGCCGTGCGCAGATCAAAACCCATCAGGGTGGTAAAGGCAATGATGGCAAAGGTGCCGGTGCCCGGGCCAAAGATGCCGTCGTACAGGCCGATGCCCAGCCCGATGGCAAGAGCCAGCACCGCCTTTTTGGCGTTCAGGGTGCCGTCGTCCCGGTTTTCGTCGGGCAGGTCCCGCCGCCAGAGGATGAGCACCGCCGCCACCGGCAGGATGATGAGCATCATGGTGCGCAGCACCTGATCGCTGAGCAGGAGCACGATGTGGGAGCCCAGCGCGCTGCCTGCAAAGCTGCCCACAGCCGCCAGCAGGCCGACCCGGATGTTCATGGCTCCCTTCTGGAAGAACTGCGCCGTGGCAAAGGTGGTGCCGCAGGCCGCGCTGAATTTATTGGTGCCGTAGGTGTAATGCACCGGCAGGCCCGCAAACAGGTAGGCGGGCAGGCTGATCAGACCGCCGCCCCCCGCCGCCGAGTCCACAAAGCCCGCAAACCCGGTCATCAGCATCAGAAACAGCAGCATTGGCAATGATAATGTAATTTCCATTCGTTCTACTTTCCCACTCTTTCGTTTACTTCAGATACAGCTTTCCCTCGCAGGCCAGGATCTGATCCAGGATCATCCGGGACACCCGGGCACCATAGACCATGGCGGGGTGGTCGTTGTACTCGATGATGTCATGGAACTCCTTGTTCATCAGAACGATCACATACTCGCCGTAGGGGGTGTGGATGATGCCGCCGTCGTTGCGGCAGGCGTTCATGCTGCCGCTCTTGCTGGCCACCCAGATAAGCTCCGGCTCGCCGGTCTCCTCGCAGTCCAGATAGAACTGGGGGAAATCGTGGGTCAGCATGGTGTTGTAGTGCTGCTGGCGGAAGATGCCCAGCATGGCGGCGCTGGCTTCCCTGCTGACCAGCGTGCCCTTTGCCACCTGCGCAAACAGGGCGGCGTAGTCCCGGGGCGTGGTGGTGCCCAGCTTGTCGTAGCGGTCAAAGTGGAGGGGATTGTGCAGGACGGTGTGCCCAAAGCCCAATTCCCGGATGCAGGCATTGATGGTGTCCAGCCCCAGGTAATCGATGATCATATTGGTGGCGATGTTGTCGGAGCAGATGATCATCATGGTGGCGGTGTCCTTCACCTTGAGCTTTGCCCCCACGCCCAGGGCCCGGAGCATCCCGGAGCCGTCCACGAACTGGCTGGCCTCGTAGGTGATCTCCTCTTCCAGGTCAGCCCTGCCCCGGCTGGCCTGCAGATACAGCACCGCCAGAATGAACGCCTTGATGGTGGAGGCCGTCTCAAATTCCTCGTCGGCACCGATCTCCACCGTGCTGCCGCGCAGGTCATCCACAAAAACGCTCATCTTGCCCTGATAGGAATAGAGCTCTGCGGCAATGCGCTTTTCCAATGTCATATTCTGATCCATCTGGAATCCCTCAACTTTTCTATACTTTCCGTTATACTTTATCCTTACCGTTAAGACATTATTTTTGTTGATTCTGTTGTTTTTGTTGCATGTGTTCTCTCAACTACAACAAAATCAACAAATTCAACAAATTCTGAGATACCAACGGTGATTACAGGTTGTTTTCAAAGAAACGCTGTGCGTTGCGGAAGAAGATGGCTTCCACCTCATCCTCGGTGAAGCCCTCTTTCCGCAGGGCATCGGCCAGCAGGGGCATTTTGGAGCAGTCGCTCAGTTCCAGCTTGCCGCCGATGCCGTCAAAGTCACTGCCCAGACCGATGATCTCAATGCCGCCCACCTGCTTGAAATGAGCGGCGTGTTTGGCCATCAGGGCCGTGGTGCTGCGGCACAGGTCGGGGCTGGGCTGGTCATCCAGAAAGCCCGCGCAGTAGTTCAGGCCCACCAGACCGCCTTTTTCCGCCATGACCCGGATCATCTCATCGGTCAGGTTGCGGCAGTGGGGGGCCAGGGCGCGGCAGTTGGAGTGGCTGGCCGCAAAGGGGCGGGTGCTGTGCTCCGCAATGTCCCAGAAGCCCTTATCGGACAGGTGGCTCACATCGGCAATGATGTGCAGCCGCTCCATCTCGGCCAGAAACTCGAAGCCCTTCTCCTTCAGGCCGGTCTCGGTGTTGGGCATACAGGGCCAGATGGGGCCGTTGCCGGGCACCACGTTGGGGCTGGCCAGCTCGTTTTCGTGGTTCCAGGTCAGGGTCATCATCCGCACGCCCAGCTCGTACATCCGGCGCAGCACACCCAGACTGCCCTTGCAGCAGCCTGCTTCCTCAATGGTCAGCATTCCGCTGATCTTACCCGCCTCGGCGTTTTTGCGGATATCCTCGGGGCGGTAGACAGGGGCGATCCTGTCGGAATACCGCTCCATCATCCGCTTGAACACGTCGATCTCTTCCAGCGCCGTCACCAGCGGGTCCGCGCCCGGGGTGGGGTCAGCCAGATTCACAAAGGCGGCAAAGCACTGGAGCATGTAGTCGCCCTTCTCCAGCTTTTCCAGATCGATGTGGCCGTTGTTGTGGGCAAAGGTCTGCCCGTCGCCCCGCATCTCCGCGCGCCGCAGCTCGCTCAGGGTGTCACAATGTAGATCAAAGACTTTCATGGATTGTTCTTCCTCCTATAACATCCTCGCCCTCTCAGTCAAAGCCTGACGGCTTTGCCAGCTCCCCCAAAGGGGGAGCCTCTGGCGGTTTCCCGAAACCTTGCGGGGGAATTGCCAGTGCCTCTCCCTTTGGGAGAGGTGGCATCCCGCAGGGATGACGGAGAGGGTGAGTTACTTTATCAGAAAACACTCCCCACCGCATACAGACTCTTGACCAGATCTTCCCGGTACAGCGGGTCGGCGGGGTCAAGGCTGTTGATGACCACGCCGCCGCTGGCGGACGCGCCGGTGGAGTGGATGTAGCGGCCCTCGCCAAGGTAAAGGGCGATATGGCCGGGGAAATAGAGGGCATCGCCCCGCTTTTTGTCCGCAAAGGGGATCTGATGCATGGGCCAGCCCTCCACGATCCTGGCATCCCGGTAGATGAGCACGCCGCACTGCATATAGGCGCTGCTGACAAGGCCGGAACAATCAATGCCACGGCCCGACTTGCCGCCCCAGCGGTACTCGGTGCCCAGATACTTTTTCGCCTGCGCGCAGACGGCATCCCGGAACGCTTCCTCGCTGCCGTCGTACCACGCCTGCAGTGTCTGCGGCACCAGCTCCCCGGCGGTGACATTCCGGGCCTCGGCCAGCGCGTCATCAAAGGCCAGCCCCTCCCGCTGGGAGAACACGGCGGTCATCTCAAACCGCACCGGCTCCAGCGCCACGTCCCGGACATAGCCGGTGCGGCCATCCAGCAGGGCCACCCTGGCCCAGCCGGTGTGGGCCTCGGCCTCCTCGGGCGGTTCGGGCAGGCGGCAGAGCAGGCAGCCCCGCTCCAGTTCCAGCATCCGCACCCCCTGCACCTTGGGCAGGCTGAGCACATCGGTGGCACGGCCCACCAGCACCAGCGGCTGGGGCAGGTAGGCCCGCAGCGCATCCTCGCTGACAAATTTCAGCGCATCCCGCCGGACAAAGCCGTGGTAGCCGTAAAAGGTGACCACCTCGGCCACCTCCGGGGAGAGGGGCACTCCCTCGGCAGTCACGCCGCCGGGGGCGGTGCGCACCTGACAGGCCTGACCGTACAGCCCCTCGTCCCCGATGGTGGAAACAAGGCCCGCCTCGCTCTGTTTCGTGGTCTGGGGCAGGTCGTAAATGGTCACGACAGGCCGGGCAAAGATGGCGTATTGCATCATTCGGTTCCCTCCAACAAATTCAGCAGCTCCTCCGGCTTCATGCGCAGGATGGCACCATCCGCGCTGCCGGTGACGGTCTCGGCCAGATCCTGCTTGGCCTGCTGCAGCTCCACGATCTTTTCCTCAATGGTGTCCTGGGCGATGAGCTTGTACACCTGCACCGGGTTCTGCTGGCCGATGCGGTAGGCACGGTCGGTGGCCTGATTCTGGGCCGCCACGTTCCACCACGGGTCGTAGTGGATGACGATATCGGCGGCGGTCAGGTTCAGGCCGGTGCCGCCTGCCCGCAGGGAGATCAGGAACACGCTGGCCTCACCGCCGTTGAAGCGGCGCACCAGCTCGGCACGCACCGGCTTGGGGGTGGAGCCCTGCAGGGTGAAGTGGCTCACGCCCTCTGCGTCCAGCCGCTTGGCCAGCAGCTCAAGCATGGAGGTAAACTGGCTGAACAGCAGGATGCGGTGCCCGCTCTCCACGGCACTGGTGACCAGCTCGATGCAGGCATCCAGCTTGGCGCTGCCGCCTGTCCAGTTGTCGGCAATGAGCCGGGGGTCGCAGCAGATCTCCCGCAGCCGCATGAGGACGGCGAACACCGCCATCTTGTCCTCGGGCTTGGCAGCCCGCAGCTTCTCCCGGGCATCCACCACGGCGGCAAGGTAGAGCTTGCGCTGTTCTTCTTCCAGCTCGATGCGGTAGACGTTCTCTGTCTTGGGGGGCAGCTCCTTCAGCACCTCGGACTTCATCCGGCGCAGGATGAACGGCCCGGTGAGCTGGTTCAGCCGCCGCACTGCCGCCGGGTCATTTTCCTGCGTGATGGGCTTTTCAAACCGGCTGCAGAAGCTCTTGTAGGGCGGCAGGTAGCCCGGCATCAGGAAGGAAAAGATGCTCCACAGCTCACCCAGGCGGTTCTCCACGGGGGTGCCGGTCAGCGCAAAGCGGACACGGCTGTTCACCCCGCACACCGCCTTGTATTTCTGGGTGGTGTGGTTCTTGATGGCCTGGGCCTCGTCCAGGATACAGGCGTAGAATTTCTGGCTCTCGTAGAGGGTCTCGTCGCGGCGGAGCAGGTCGTAGCTGGTCACCACCACATCGGCCCCGTCCCACTGCTCGGCCAGCTGGGCCCGGTGGGCGGCATCCCCGTCCACCACAACACAGTTCAGCTCCGGCGTAAACTTCCGGCATTCCTCGGCCCAGTTCAGCACCAGCGAGGCCGGGCAGACGATGAGGCTGGGCAGGGGGTTCCCGCCCTGCTCCCGGAGTGCCAGCAGATAGCTGAGCACCTGCACCGTCTTGCCCAGACCCATATCATCGGCAAGGATGCCGCCCATGCCATAGCCATCCAGCGTGCGGAGCCAGCGGTAGCCGTCCCGCTGGTATTTTCGCAAAACTTTTTGTAGAGACGCGGGCGGTGTATACTCACTGTCCTTTACCGCGTGGAAGCTCCGGCTGAGCTGGCGGAAGGCATCGTCCCGGTTGAAGCGGATGCCGTTCTGCCCCGAGAGCGCCCAGTCCAGACTGGGGGCCCGGTACAGGGGCAGCCGGGCGTGGGTCTGGCCCAGTTTGGCCCCGGAAAGCTCCAGTGTCTCGTTCAGCTCGTCCAGCACCTCCATGGAATCGTCCAGCCGGAGCAGACGGCCATCGCGCAGGCGGTGGTAGCGCTTTTTCTGGTGGAGCGATCTCAGCAGGGCTTTCAGCTCTCCCACCGGGAACTCCCCCGTGTCCACCTCAAGGTCGAGCACGCTGCCGTGCACCGACACCCCCACCGAGATCTTCGGCGGTGCGGCCTGCATACTGCGGAAGGCATCGGTCAGGTAGACCTCGCCCTCGGCCAGCAGGGCCGGGACCCCCTCATCGAGGAAGCGGTAGACTTCATCCTCCTCATAGGCATCGTAGTGGGCGGCAAGGCCGTTGCCCATGGTGTCCGGCCCCGGCTCCAGGTACCGCCCCAGCAGCCGCCCGGCCCGCTGTTCGGCACGGGCATCCCGCAGCAGACCGGCAGGCCCCGGTTCCTCCGGCGTGACGCGATCCTCGCCGTACAAAAATTCAAGGTGTGCCCGCACCGTTTCCCGCGTGGGCGCGTCGAGATAAAACTGCACCACCGGCTCCAACGGGATCTGATTCAGCAGCAGGCGTTCGGGGTCCTCAATGGTCACCCTGCTGCCCAGCTCCGGCAGGACATAGCTGCAAAAGGCGGTGGCATCCCCGGTGGTAAAGAACAGGCTCTTGCCGCACAGTGCCTCAAGGGCGGGCCGCATCCGGGCGCTTTCGGCCCGGTCCAGCTGCCAGATCGTATCCTCACTGTATAAATAGTCGTTGTCTAAACCCGTTTTCCACCCCAACGCAGGGGTCACGGACACCTCCACGCCGCCCCGGCGCTTTTCCACCCGCATGGTCAGGGCCGGGATGCCGGTCTTGAGGGTGTAGCCGCCCAGATTGCCGGTGGGGGCATAGAGGGCCACCAATCCATCAAAGATCTCGCCGTTCAGCGGGATGCCCCCGGCAGGCCCGCTGCGGGGTGCATTGCCGTAGCTGCGCAAGGCCGCCTCGACCCCTTCCTTTGCGCTGAGCTGCCGCCGCAGCAGGCGGAGGAGCTGCTGTGCCTCCGGAGCAAAGGCCTCCCAGCTGTGCCGGAATTCCAGCGCCTTGCCGTAACTGATGAAGCCGTGCTTCTCCACGGCCCGCAGCAGGTCCGGGATGCTCTTTACCACATACTGCCGCCCGCCGTCTGCCGAGATGCGCAGCCGCAGCCAGGGCAGCTCCCCGGGCAGCAGGGTCAGCTCCGGCTCCAGCTCTGCGGCGTGGGGGCGCAGCTCCGCGTGGCCGGTCACGCCGTCCACCTCGGCCAGCGCTCCCTCCTGATAGGCCTGGAGCAGCCGCCGTGCCTCGTAGTCGGATTCCGGTTCCTCGCCCCGCCATTTCTTGCCGAACAGCATTTCCAGGCTGGAGGCATAGCTGTCCCTGCGGGGCGGCTCCTCAGGCTGGGGCGTTTGCAGGTTGGCCGTGCCCCGCACCACGCCCGGGATGCTCTCCGGGCTCTCAGAGGGCCTTTGCGGCGCTCTGCCGGAAAGGCCCTGACTCTCGCTGTCCCACATCAGCAGCGCGCCGATGTGCTTGCAGCAGGGCCCCTCGCCGTTTTCGTTGTAGGGGCAGGAGCAGCTGGCGCTGACAAAGCTGCCGTTTTCCCGCAGCCAGACCTGGGTCTGGTACAGGCTCCGCCCGCCGCCGCGCACGTCGGCGCTCAGGTGGCGCACGCCGTTCCCAGCCACTTCGCAATTCAGATCCTGTATCCGGTCCGTGTAGGCCTTGGCCCGCGCGAATATCGTGCCGCCCAGCAGGTAGCGGATCTCTTCCATGTCCATCCGGGGTCTCCCTCCCTCTGCAATGCTCTATTGGTTAAGCATACCGCACCGGCGGGCGGGATGCAAGGGGTGCCGGGAAAAAAATTCCGGAAAGCACAGAAGCGCCTCATCCGGGAGAGGATGAAGCGCTTCTGTACTTTGGGAATTTTGGAACACTCAGCCCGCATTGCGGTTTACGGGCCAAGTGGGGGTTGGTTTAGGGCTGCTCAGGCGTTCTGCTTGAGCTCCTGTGCTTTCTGCCATGCTTTCAGCACATCGATCTTGCTTACGGTGTTGTCGGGATAGAATTTCATCTCTTCCGGAGCCGTTCCCTCATCGTTCAGGTCAGGGATAAGCTCGTTTTCCATGGCCCAGCGGGCGGCGTGTTGCAGGTCCATATCCTGCTCTTCCTGCCCTACATCGGGGTAGAGCAGTTCAGATTCGGGCATGGGCTTGCCTGCATCCTCCCACAGCATCATGGCAAGGGCGCTGCGGTTGCTGGGGAAGTAGGGCAGAGCCATCAGCTTGCCTGCAAATTCAGCGCCCAGAGAATAGGCCTGATAGCCCAGCACTGCACCGCCCACAGCAGCAGTACCAATGATTGCCGCAGTGCCCAGCACGCCGGGCCCATCATCTTCGATGGTGGCATCGCGGTACTGTGCGGCAATATCCACATCACTGCTCATGGGGAAAGTGATGGTCTCAGCCTTGTAGTCCTGACCCAGCGGCAGGGAGAACTTGCCGGTAGACCAGATGTCAAACACCATGCCCTCCGGGATCTTGTCTTTGTCCAGCGTCACGGTCACTTTTGCGTCTTTCGGTACAGAGTAGGTCTTTTTGCCGGTGGTCTCGTCAGTAGTAACAGTCAAGGTATCGGTCACATCCTTGTCACCGTTTTTCACGGTAACAATGCCGCCGGTTACGGACAGCTGGTATTCGGTATTCGCATCGGGCGTTTTATCCGATTTGCAAACCGCTTCGATCGCGATCGCATCGCGGTCTGCAGGCACGGTAAAGGTGATTTCTTCCTGAGAAGTGTCCTTAGGTTTTTCGTCCTCATTCAGGCCGCTAATGCTCCAATGGTCGAACTTCAAATCGTTGTCCGCAACGGCAGCACGGTCAAAGGTTACCGTTACCGTTGCACCTGCCGGAACTTTTGCCTGACCGTTTTTCAGCTCAATTGCCAACGGAGTACCATCGGAAGCAACAACGGAGATCGTGCCGTTCTTTACGGTCAGATCAGAGGTGGCCCAACCGGCATAGAGCGTGGTGCCATTGATGTTTGTAAACAGCTGTGCATCCGGATATCGGTTCTTGCAGGCTGGATCGGTATACCAACCTTTAAAGGTGTAACCCGGTTTGATAGGTTTGTCTTTGTCAAGTGCCGTAATGTCTGCGCCGTAGTCAATTTTTTTCGGCGTGATCGTGTCACCATCTACGAGAGTCACATCAACGGTGGTAATAATGCGTTCGTCAGGTACGCCTCTTCCGCTCAGTTTAGACTTTAAGCCCGGCTCACAATAAACTTTTAACTCGGGAGACGTACGAGTGAAAAGATTCCAATCTCCATTGGAACCACCAACGTATGTTAAATTACTACCGGGTTCAAAGGTGATGCATGTCAATGCTGTGCAATAACCAAACATCTCTGCTCCCATTGATTTTACGCTTTTGGGAATATGAATGCTTGTCAGCTGAGTACAGTTTTCAAATACATCCTGTCCAAGAGTTTCTACTTTATCCGGAATCGTAACACTTGTTAGACCGGTACCACCAAATGCCCCCTCCTTAATCGTTTTGACATCTGAGGGAATCGTAATGTCCGTTAGTCCGGCACACTCATCGAATGCACCTAATCCAATCGTTGTTAAGGTACTGGGTAGCGTGATGCTTTTTAATTTGGCTGCACCAAAAAATGCATAATTTCCGAGATAGGTCAATCCTTCCGGAAGCGTTACTTCCATGAGATTTCTTGCATCATGCCCTCCGTCAAAACCATGGAGGACACAATCCCCTAATGAGGTTACGCCATCATCAACTATGAGCCTCGTAATCTTTAGTATTGCATCACGCCATGGCATATCTCTACATGACAAAAAATCGTAATTTTTCATCGGCCCCGTTCCGCGAATCGTCATGGTATAGGTTTCGCCTCCATCGTTGTTCCGACTTAATGTCGCTGTAACGGTGCCCGGCTTTTTTCCGCAGTCATACGGACCCAAACTTTCCTCCGCAAATGCCGACACTGCCCCCGCAGGCAGGAATGTCAGCATCATACTGAACGCCAGTAAGAGGCTGATGAGCCGTTTTTTCATAAAAATCCTCCTTTGTCAGTCATCAATACTCCCAGTTTCTCCACGAAAAGCATCCGGACAAAAAGAAAAAAGCGCCGCACCAGCCAAATGGCTGGTACAACGCTTTGCGTTTTGTACTTTAGGGGTGCTCGCCCTCTCTATCTATGCTTTAACCCGCCGCTTCTCTCAAGGGCAGGGTGATCGTGGTACCCGGAAAAGCTAATCCCATAAACTTCTCCATAACCCCGCACCAACTGCCCTTTGGGGGCGCTGGCACATTTCCGCATAGTCGAAGAGGGTTGCAGAGCAAAGTGCAGCTGGCGGCCCATACCGGGCCTTCCGCCTTGCGTCACAGCCTTCCGACTGGTTTGCCGATCTTTCTGTTTTGCTGACAAGGTGCTTTTCGCACCTTATCATACCCCCCCTATAAAAAATCAAGGGGTCCGAGCAAAGTTTGTGAACATTCACAAATCCATGTGATTTTTTAGGCTATTTTAACGGAAAGGCACACGCATAACAAAAAAGCCCTGAGACTTTCATCTCAGAGCTTTTGTTTAAGTCGGCGACTACCTATTTTCACGCGCCGTTTCCAGCGAACTATCTTGGGCACGAGTGAGCTTAACTTCTGTGTTCGGAATGGGAACAGGTGGAACCTCACCGTCATCGTCACCGACCAATATGACTGGTTCAGTATAACATTTCTGTTTTACTTTGTCCAGTGTTTCTTGAAGGACGTGCCTTCAAAACTGAATAATCACTGCTCACATTTTATCATTGACTTGAGAATTCAAGCGAATTGTGGTCAAGCCCTCGATCTATTAGTACACACTTGCTGAATGGATCGCTCCACTTACACATCGTGCCTATCAACCTCGTAGTCTACAAGGGATCTTACCTGATTGAATCAGTGGGATATCTTATCTTTGGGTCGGCTTCA
>OOCX01001320.1_pt1 | contig 15478 bp, 14 predicted proteins | sample 1671231 | NCBI WGS metagenome assembly OOCX01 (sample SAMN06348135, study PRJEB24527) | human gut metagenome | biome: human gut; feature: ankylosing spondylitis patient; material: feces | host: Homo sapiens | place: China | collected 2015-10 | reverse complement strand
TTCATCTGCCCCTCCAGATTGTTCTTGTACCGGTCCTCGATGTCCAGCATCACCACCTGATAGCCGTCCAGCAGTGTGCGGCGGTTGTGACCAAAGCTGTCCAGCGCCCCACACTTGATTAAACTCTCGACGGCGCGGCGGTTGAGGTCGTGCCCGTTCATGCGGCGGCAGAACTCGTCAAACGCCGTGAACGGCCCGCCGATCTCCCGCTCGCGCATGAGTGCCTGGATGAGCCCGCGCCCCACGCCCTTGATGGCCACGAGGCCGAAGCGCAGGTCGCCCCCCTCGACGGTGAAGTCGGCATCGGACGCGTTGATGTCCGGCGGCAGCAGGCGGATGCCCAGCTCGCGGCACTCGGCGATGTACTCCGTGACCTTCGGCGTGTTGTCGAGCACGGAGGTCAGCAGCGCCGCCATGTATTCGTGCGGGTAGTTGCGCTTCATGTACGCCGTGCGGTAGGACACGATGGCGTAGGACACGGCGTGCGCCTTGTTGAAGGCGTAGCTCGCGAAGGCGAGGATCTCGTCGTAGATATCGTTTGCCGTCTGCTCCGGCACGCCTCTGGCCACCGCGCCGGGGATGTTCCGCTCCGGGTCGCCGTGCACGAAGGCAGCGCGCTCGGCCGTGATGACGGCCTCTTTCTTCTTTGACATGGCGCGGCGGATCATGTCCGCCTGCCCGAGCGAGAATCCGGCCAGCTGCCGGAAGATCTCGATGACCTGCTCCTGATAGACGATGCAGCCATAGGTCACGGCGAGGATCGGCTCGAGCAGGGGGTGCTTGTAGGTGATGCGCTCCGGGTGCGCCGAGCAGGCGAGAAACCGCGGGATGCTCTCCATCGGCCCGGGGCGGTAGAGCGCGATGACGGCGGTGATGTCCTCGATGCTGCGCGGGCGCAGCCCCATGCACACGGCCGTGATGCCCGCGCTCTCGAGCTGGAACACGCCGACGGTGCGCCCGGCGGCGAGCATGTCAAATGTCTTTTGATCGTCGAGCGGGATACGCTCGACCTGGAACCCCGGCTCGCGGCGGCGCACCTGCCGCGCCGCGTCCTCGAGCACGGTGAGGTTGCGCAGGCCGAGAAAGTCCATCTTCAGCAGCCCGAGCTCCTCGAGCGTCGTCATCTGGAACTGGCACACGAGCGCGCCGTCGTTGCTCGCCAGCGGCACGTAGGCGTACACCGGCTGCTCCGTGATGACCACGCCCGCCGCGTGCGTGGACGCATGGCGCGGCATGCCCTCGATGGCGCGGGCCGTGTCGATGAGCTGGTGCAGCCGGTCGTCCCCGTCGTACATGGCGCGCAGTGTCTGCGACTGCTGCAGCGCCTCGTCGAGCGTGGTGTTGATGCCGCCGGGGATGGCCTTGGCCACGGCGTCCACCTCGGCATAGGTCATGTTCATGACCCTGCCGACGTCGCGGATGGCCGCGCGCGCGGCCATGGTACCGAACGTGACGATCTGCGCCACGTGGTCGGCGCCGTATTTGCGGATAACGTAGTCGATCACTTCCCCGCGCCGCTGCACGCAGAAGTCCACGTCGATATCCGGCATGCTCACGCGCTCGGGGTTGAGAAAGCGCTCGAAGTAGAGGTTATACTGCACGGGGTCGACGTCCGTGATGCCGAGGCAGTAGGACACGACGCTCCCGGCGGCGCTGCCGCGCCCTGGCCCGACGGGGATGTGCTGAACCTTGGCGTAGCCGATGAAATCGCTCACGATGAGGAAGTAGTCCACAAAGCCCATGCGCCGGATCATGTCGAGCTCATAGTCCAGCCGCTTTCGCACTTCCGGCCGGTCGCCGTAGCGTTTGGCAAAGCCGCGCGCGCACAGCTTCGTGAGATAGGCGTCCGCGTCCGTCTCCCCCTCCGGCAGCAGGAAACGCGGCAGGTGGTAGTGGCCGAACGTGAAGTCAAATTGACAGCGGTCAGCGATGCGCTGCGTGTTTTCCACCGCGTCGGGGTATTCGTCAAAGAGCGCGCGCATCTCGGCCTCGCTCTTGAGGTAAAACTCGTCGTTCGGGAAGCGCAGGCGGTCCGGACTGTCGAGCGTCTGCCCGGTCTGGATGCACAGCAGCACGTCCTGATCGTAAGCGTCCTGTTTTTTAATATAGTGTACGTCGTTCGTCGCCGCGAGGGGGATGCCCGTCTCGCGGTGGATGCGCAGCAGCGCCGCGCGCACGCGCGCCTCGTCGGTCATATGGTGGTTTTGCAGCTCGAGGTAGAAGTTTCCCTCGCCGAACAGCTCCTGCAGCTCCTCGGCGCGCGCCTTGGCAGCATCATAGTCCCCGCGCAAAATCGCGCGCGGAATGTCGCCCGCCACGCAGCCGCTCAGGCAGATGAGCCCCTCGGCATGCTTGTGCAGCAGCGGCCAGTCGATGCGCGGCTTGCCATAAAACCCGCGATCGAACGCGGCCGACACGAGATAGCACAGGTTGTGGTAGCCCGTCTCGTCCCGGCAGAGCAGGATCAGGTGCGTGTAGGCATCGTCCACGCCGTGGACGCGGTCGGTCATGCCGCGCGGGGCGACATAGACCTCGCAGCCGATGATCGGCCGGATGCCGGCAGCGACCGCCGCCTTGTAAAAAGCGACCGCGCCGTACATGACACCGTGGTCGGTGATCGCCAGCGCGGTCTGGCCCAGCTCCTTGGCGCGCTCGATGAGCGGCCCGATACGGCACGCGCCGTCGAGCAGGCTGTATTCACTATGTACGTGCAGGTGTGCAAACCCCATCGTGCGTTCCTTTCAGTCGTCCATGTGAAATTCCATGAGTTTTTTCAGCCGGTAGTTCAAACAGCTCTTCGTCACCGGCGGATACGAGAGCGTGGCGAGGTCGGCAAGGCTGGCCTCGGGATTGGCAATGCGCAGCAGCGCCGCGCTCTGCAGCTTCTCCGGCAGCACGTCGAGCCCGTAGTCGCGCTCGATGCGGCGGATGGCGTCGATCTGCTCCTGCGCCGCGGCGACGACCTTGTCGGCGTTGGCGGTGTCGCAGTTGACCTTGCGGTTGATGGTATTGTTCATGGACTTCTCCACCTTGGCGGACATGATGTCCATAGCGGCGCAGGGCGCGCCGATCTTGGTCAGGAAGTCCTCGATAGCCTCGGACTTTTTAAAGTAGAGCACGGTGTTCGCGCCGCGGTCGATGCTGCGCGCGGCAAAGCCCAGCTCCGTGAGCAGGGCGGCCGTCTCGCGGCTGACGCTCGCGTGCGCCGTGATGAGCTCGAGGTGGTAGTTCTTGCTCGGGTCGGTGACGCTGCCGCCCGCGAGAAACGCCCCCCGCAGGAACGACGCCTTACAGCAGTCGTTTTCGAGCACGGCAAGGTTGATATGGTGCGCGACCGTGCGCGAGAGGTCCGCGCCGAAGGCGGCGAACACCGTCTCGACGGCGGCGCGGTCGGTGATGGTCAGCACGTGGCGGCTGCCGGTCTTTTCCTCGGCCGGCAGGGCAAAGTGCGCGCCGAACGCGCGGCGAAACAGCTTCGGCAGCCGCTCGGCGAAGGCGCCGCACGCCGTGACGATGCGGATCTCCCGCGTCGTGAACGTGTGGCAGTACAGCAGCACGCCGTAGGCCTCGGCCACAGCGCAGCAGTGGCGGCCGAGCGGCACGCGGCACAGCTCGTTTTTCACATCGGATGCAAAGGACATGGCGCGCCTCCGTCAGATCGTCTTGGGAAAGTCCCGGTTGCGCAGGCGGACGTTGGCGTCGCGCGCGGCGAGGTAATCCGTCAGTGCCTTGGCCACGGCCACGCTGCGGTGCTGCCCGCCGGTGCAGCCGATGCCGATGGTCAGTGCGTAGCGCCCCTCGGCGGCGTACTGCGGCAGGAGAAAGTCGACCATGTCGGTGAGCTTATTGAGAAAGCTCTTGGCCACGTCGCTGCGCAGGACGTATTCCTGCACCTCGGCGTCCATGCCGCTCATGGGGCGGAGCTTTTCGACGTAAAACGGGTTCGGCAGAAAGCGCACATCGAACACGAGATCGGCGTCGATCGGGATGCCGTACTTGAAGCCGAAGGACACGACGTTGATGAGAATGTCGCGCCGGGTACCACCGTCGGCAAAGTACTCGCAGATGCGCTTTTGCAGCATGGCGAGCGTGAGGCCCGTGGTGTTGATGACATAGTCTGCGCGCTCGCGCACGGGGGCGAGCAGCTCGCTCTCGCGGCCGAGCAGCAGGCTCACGCCCGCGCCCGCGCCCGTGATCTTCTGCTGCACGATGGGGCTCGGGTCGTAGCGTTGCATCTTTTCCATGATGACGTTGAATTCCGCCTCGTTGTTCGCCACGGCGTAGCGGTCGGCAGCCTTGAGGCCGAACTTCTCCCCGCAGTGCGGCTTGACGACGACGGGATAGCTCTCCGGCGTGCCGTCGTACTCGCGCGGCACAGGAATGCCAAGCTCCAGCGCGCGCTGATGCACGCTCTCCTTGTCGTTGAGCGCGTCGAGCGTCTCCTTCGGCGCGATGAGGAAGTTCGCCAGCGCGGCAAACTCCTCCCGACGGGCGGCGACGGTGTTGAGCGTCACCGCGCCGACGCAGAAGAGCACCGGATGCTCGTACTCTTTGAGTATGCTCAGCAGCTTTTCGGCGTAATCCGCATCCGCGCACGCGCCGTCGATCCAGCGGAAATCATCGCAGGACTTCGACACCGACACTGCGGGTGCGCTCTTGACGTCCGCCCTTGTCTGCGTCACGACCACGCGGTAGCCCGCGCGGTGCAGCGCACGCACCGCCGCGATGGACGAACGGTATTTTCCGTCCGTCACAAGCGCTGTTTTCATCTTATCATCACCGCCGTTTTTCTTTTGTTCTGCCTGCCATGATACCAAACTCCCCCGCAAATTGCAAGAGCGCGCGATTCATCGCCTGTATTTCATAAAATGCAGTTTATCATTGAAAAAAGCGATGAAACGCCTTGCTTTTTTCGTCCTCTCATATTATTCTTTTCAAAGTAGAACGACATTCCGGAGGAAACCCGTCTTATGAACGATATCAGCCTCAAGCAGCTTGAAATTTTTGTCGCCGTTGTGGAATACGGCGGCTTCACCCGTGCGGCGGAGGAGCTGTTCTTCAACCAGTCCACCGTGAGCGCGCACATTTCTCTTTTAGAGCAGGCGCTCGGCAAGGAGCTCTTCGTGCGCTCCAACCGCCGCCATGTTCGCTTGACGAAGGAGGGCGAACAGGTCTACCCCATCGCAAGGCGCATTCTGAATGACTGCGCCGCGCTGCGCACGCTGTTCTCCGACGCGGACAGCGCCCCCGTGGTCGCGCTCGGCGCGTCCACCGTGCCGGGGCAATATCTGGTGCCGGGCTACCTCGCCGCGTTTTTGAAGCGCGAGCCGGAGTTCCGTTATTCCCTGCGTCGCGGCGACAGCGAGCAGGTGCACCGGATGCTTAAATCCGGCCAGATCGCCGTCGGCTTTGTCGGCGCGGTCAGTGAGCCGGAAAATGTGGACTACTTCCCCCTCTACGACGACAGGCTCGTGCTCGCCGCGCTGAACAACGAGCACTACCGCATGCTCAGAGAGCGCGGCGTCTACGGCCGCGAGCTACTGCTCGAAGAGCCGTTCGTCTCGCGCGAAGAGGGCTCCGGCACGGACACGAGCCTGCAAAACTATCTGCGCACGCTCGGCCTCTCCCACGATATGCTGCATGTCGTGGCGCGTGTGGACGATCCCGAGGCCATCAAGCAGATGGTCTCCGGCGGCGTGGGCGTTGCCGTGCTCTCGGCGCTCGCCGTGGAGCAGGAGGTCCAAAACGGCACGCTGCTCACCTTCGAGATGGACAAAAGCGCGCTCAAGCGCACGATCTATCTCATCACGCTCAAATCGCAGCAGCTCTCCCGCATGGAGCAAAAGCTCGTCGACTTTTTGAAAAGCCCGCACCGCAGGAAGCGCGCCGAAGCGCAGAACTAAGTCAAAAAAGGCACGGTTAAAGCCGTGCCTTTCATTTTGTCTTTTACTTCTTCAGAAAGCCGAACAGGCCGTGCTTTTCATACGGCTTGCTCGTCATGGAGACGAAGTCATAGCCGGTCTTGGTGATGGTCTCGCGCAGCTTCGCCTCGTCGATGGGCTCTTCGCTGATGATGTCCGCTTCGCCCTTGGAGTGGGAGGCGGAGACTTTCTTCACGGAGAACGCGTTGCGGATGGCGTCGTTGATGTGCGATTCGCACATGCCGCACATCATGCCGTCGATCTTCACTTTGGTTTCGTACATGTTAAGATCATTTCCTTTCATACGGCGCAGGAGACGCGGGTGGATAAGTCCCGCGTCTCCTGTGCTATTTAATGCTGCTTACTGTGACAAGTGCCGTGCATAGCGCAGTGTGCACAGTTACAGCCACAGGAGTTTCTTCCCCTCTTTCTCTGCCGGATAAGATAGGTGGAGATAGCAATGATTATGGCAAGCAGGATAGCAGAGACGATGATCGTCGACAGGTTTGCGGTAACCCAGTTCAACATGGAAATCACTCCTTTCGCAGGGTATCGGTGTTAAGGGATCAGTGCTTGTCGCTCAGCTTGGTAGCTTCCTTATAGGGCTTGAAGAGCATGTAGATCATACCGGCGAGGACAACGATGGCCGCGATCAGTCCGATGACGTTCAGGCTGCCGGTGAAAGCGTTGCCGAACTGGTTGATCATCAGGGCAATGAGGTAAGCAAAGCCGCACTGATAGCCGATGGCGAACCACGTCCACTTCGCGTTGTTCATCTCACGCTTGATCGCGCCGATGGCCGCGAAGCACGGAGCGCACAGCAGGTTGAACACCAGGAAAGAATAGCCGCTGATCTGCGTGAAGGCCGCGCCGATCTCAGCCCAGCCGGCGGGATACAGGATGCCCATGGTGCCGACGATGTTCTCCTTGGCGACAAGGCCGGTGATGGAGGCGACAGTCGCCTGCCAGTTGCCCCAGCCGAGCGGGATGAAGATCCAGGCGATCAGGTTGCCGATCTTGGCAAGGATAGAGGAGTCGATCTGGTCCTCGGTGAGCATCTGGAACGTGCCGTCGACCCAGCCGAAGTAGGTGGTGAACCACACGAAGATAGTGGAAAGCAGGATGATGGTACCGGCCTTCTTGATGAAAGACCAGCCGCGCTCCCACATGCTGCGCAGCACGTTGCCGACGGTCGGCCAGTGGTAGGCGGGCAGCTCCATAACGAAGGGGGCGGGATCGCCGGAGAACATCTTCGTTTTTTTCAGCATAATGCCGGAGATGATGATGGCAGCCATACCGACGAAGTAGGCGGAGGTAGCGACCCATGCGGCACCACCGAAGATCGCGCCGGCGACCATGGCGATGAAGGGCACTTTCGCACCGCAGGGGATGAACGTGGTGGTCATGATCGTCATACGGCGGTCACGCTCGTTTTCGATGGTACGGGAGGCCATGACGCCCGGGATGCCGCAGCCGGTGCCGATGAGCATCGGGATGAAGGACTTGCCGGACAGGCCGAACTTGCGGAAGATACGGTCGAGCACGAAGGCGATACGGGCCATGTAGCCGCAGGCCTCGAGGAAGGCGAGCATCAGGAACAGGACCAGCATCTGAGGCACGAAGCCGAGCACCGCGCCGACACCGGCGACGATACCGTCGAGGATCAGGCCGTTGAGCCAGTCAGCCGTACCGGCAGCGTCAAGCGCATCGCCGATCAGAACGGGGACACCCGGGACCCAAACGCCGTAGTCAGCCGGGTCGGGCTCGTCAAAGCCGTTCTCTTCGAAGTAGCTGACAGCGTCCACATAGGTCATCTGGACAACATCGTCCATCTTGTCCGCGCCCTCGGGCAGCGCGTCGTAGTAGGCGGTCATCTCGTTGATGGCGAGGGTCTCTTCATCCTCAACATCAACGGTTGCCGTGTCTTCGGTGGGCTGGAAGGCCTTGAGCTCTTCGAGCGCCGCGTCGGCGTCGAACTCTTCGTCGCCCGTGTCAATGCCAGCAAAGGCGTTGATCGCTTCGGAAGCGGCGGTGTAATCATCGCTCGCTTCGCCATAGGCGGCGGAGCCGATGCCGAACAGATGCCAGCCGTCGCCGAACAGGCCGTCGTTTGCCCAGTCGGTCGCGGGCGCGCCCACGCCGACCATAGCGACCCAGTACACAAGGAACATCACGACCGCGAAGATGGGCAGGCCCAGCCAGCGGTTGGTGACGACCTTATCGATCTTATCGGAGGTGGAGAGCTTTTCCGTGCTCTTTTTCTTGTAGCAGCCCTTGATGAGCTGTGCGATGTAGATGTAGCGCTCGTTGGTGATGATGCTCTCGGCATCGTCGTCGAGCTCGGTCTCCGCCGCCTTGATGTCCTCTTCGATGTGGTTCATCGTCTCGGTGGGGATGGTGAGCTTTTCGAGCACCTTGTCGTCGCGCTCAAAAATCTTGATCGCGTACCAGCGCTGCTGCTCTTCCGGCATGGAGTGCACGGCCGCCTCTTCGATGTGGGCGATGGCGTGCTCGACAGGGCCGGAAAAGGTGTGCATCGGGACGGTCTTGGTGCCCTTGGCGGCGCGGATGGCAGCCTCGGCAGCATTCATGACGCCGTCGCCCTTGAGTGCGGAGATCTCGATGATCTCGCAGCCAAGCTCACGGGAGAGCTCCTTGACGTTGATCTCATCACCGTTCTTGCGGACGATATCCATCATGTTAATGGCGATGACCACGGGGATGCCAAGCTCGGTAAGCTGGGTGGTGAGATACAGGTTACGCTCGAGGTTCGTGCCGTCGATGATGTTCAGGATCGCGTCGGGACGCTCGGTGATGAGGTAGTTACGGGCGACGACTTCCTCCAGCGTGTAGGGGGACAGGGAGTAAATACCGGGAAGGTCCATGATGACCACGTCATCGTGCTTCTTGAGCTTACCTTCCTTCTTTTCCACGGTGACGCCGGGCCAGTTACCGACGAACTGGTTCGAACCGGTCAGCGCATTAAACAGCGTCGTCTTACCGCAGTTGGGGTTGCCCGCGAGGGCAATTTTGATCTGCTTTTCCATCTTTCTTACTGCTCCTTCTCGTTAAGTTTCCTTAACTTATGTAGAAATAAATTATTCAACTTCGATCATTTCGGTGTCCGCCTTACGCAGCGACAGCTCGTAGCCGCGCACGGTGACCTCCATCGGGTCGCCCAGGGGCGCGACCTTGCGCACGAACACCTCAGTGCCTTTGGTGATGCCCATATCCATGATACGGCGCTTGACGGGGCCCTCGCCATGGAGCTTGACGACTTTGACGGTCTCGCCGATTTTGACTTCACGCAGTGTTTTCATAATCTCTCTCCTTTTATTTGAAAAATTGCTCAAACCATGATTTTTCTTGCCATTTCTTCACTAATGGCAACGCGGGCTTCCTTGACCTTGACGATCACGTTCCCGCCGAGCGACGACACGATGCTCACCGTGCCCCCGGCCACAAAGCCGAGATCTTCGAGATGCTTTTTGACTTCAGCGCTCCCGCCGACTTTGAGGATGGTATTTTCTTCTCCGGCATTCGCCAGTGTAAGCGGCATCATTATTTATCCCTCCGCATGCTGTTGGTCTGGCACTTTTCTCATCGCGGCGATCCGCAATTCGCCATCTCAAAGTTAGTGTCGTTTAACTTTCGCCCGTTAGTTTAATCTCTCTAACCTATTTTGTCAAGAGGTTTTGTGAACATTTTTTTAATGCTTGCATTTTTTGTTAGAGCATGTTAACCTATTATCGTACTTTATTGCGAAGTTGGTGAAACTGCACATGAAAATCCAAAAGGCATCTGAAGATTATCTCGAATCCATGCTGATGATGAAAGAACAGCACGGCTATATCCGTTCGATCGACGTGGCCGACCATCTGGGCGTGACGAAGCCCAGCGTCACCTATGCGACCAAGCGCCTGCGCGAAAACGGATATATCGAGATGGACCGCGACGGCCTCATCACGCTGACAGACCGCGGCATGGCGATCGCAGCGAAAATGCTCGACCGCCACCACACGCTCACAAAATTTCTCATCGCCCTCGGCGTGGACGAAAAGACCGCTGAGGAGGATGCGTGCAAGATCGAGCACGACATCAGCCAGCAGACATACGACGCGATCTGCGAGCACGCAAGGCTGCACCTTTGAATGCAGGATCAATGGCCCCGTACCGAAAAGGTGCGGGGCCGTTTTCTTATATTTATAATATAATTTTGTCGATATCTTCCCTTTTTCTCCCGCCGCGCAGGAACAAATCATCCGGTTTTTCCGTCAAAAAGGAAAAATAAAAAAATTTTACGGTTTCGTGAAGCATTTTGCCGGAAATTGCGTCTATTCAAGTAGAAACACTTTTTCACGAGGAAAGGAGGCGCTGCACGATGGAAGACGCGCAGATCATCGAGCTGTTCTTTGCGCGCTCGGAGGATGCCATCAGCGAGCTGGACATGAAATACGGCAAGCTCTGCCACAAGCTCGCGGACAACATCCTTGCAAGCGCGCAGGATGCGGAGGAGTGCGTGAACGATGCCTATTTGAGCACCTGGAACGCGATCCCGCCGCAGCGTCCGGAATCGCTTCCGGCGTTTGTCGGCACGCTCGTCCGCCGCTGTTCGATCACGCGCTATCGTGCCAACACGGCAATGAAACGAAACAGCCATTACGATATGTGCATGGAGGAGCTTGAAACGTTCCTCGCTTCGCCCCAGCAGGCGATGGAGGAGCACTATGCGGCCAGAGAGCTCGCCGCCGCGATCGAGCGCTTTCTTGACACGCAGAGCAAGGAGAACCGTGTGCTCTTCATGCGCCGCTACTGGTACGCCGACAGCTTTGCCGAGATTGGCAAGCTCCTCGGCATCACCGAGGGCAACGCCCGCCTGCGCCTGACGCGTATGCGCAAGCAGCTCAAGACCTATCTGACCGAACGGGAGGTGCTGGTATGACGCCCGAGCTTTTTTCCGACGCCATGAACGAGATCGGCGCGAAATACGTCGAAGAGGCCCTGACCTACAAGCGCCCCGCACAGCGGAGCTTCTGGAGCAAGCTCGCCAAGCGCGCGGCCATGGTCGCTCTGGTCGCTCTGCTCGCGCTCAACGGCTTTGCCGCCGCCAGTCCCGCCGCGCGGGCCGCTATGATCCACTGGGTGGAAACGTGGACGGGCCCGCAGGTCTCCTATGAATACGCGGGCGACGCCCCCACCGGCGAGCTGCCGTTCTACGCGATCACCGCCCTGCCGGACGGTTACACGCTGGACGAAGATATGAGCTACGAGGACTCCGGCTTCCGTCAGCTCTGCTATCGGAGCGGCGACGACCTCATCCTTTTCAGCTATATCTACATGCAGGACGATTCGTTCAGCTATTACGACATGGGCGAGGACACCCAAATCTCCGAGATCACCGTCAACGGCTGCAAGGGCAAGTTTTTCCTTGCGAGCGATGAGTCGCTGTGGAGCACTCTTGAATGGATCGACGAGGAGAGCAATCTCCACTTCTCGCTCGACGCCAGCGGCGATGAAGCCGTCCTGCGCGCTCTGGCCGAGAGCGTGGCGGTCACGGAGAAGACCGTCGATCTTTCCGACGGCGATGAAGACGAGAATATTCTCACCTTTGATGACATAGAGGGGGAAAAGCTCCCCGACGAGGAGGCGAAACCGTGAACGACTATCTTGTGTGGGTGGATACCTCCACTAAAATCGCCTCGTTCCATGAGGTCGAGGCAAGCGATCTGCTGCACTTTGAGCAGTACGAAAACTTTATGAACTACCTTGCCTCCCTTACCGCGCAGGGATACCGCTTCCAGTGAGCGTGACCGTATTTCAAATTGAGAGAGAAATAAAAAGCGAGAGAACAAGAAAGGAGAACCGCCATGATGGAAAATAATTCGACACCAAGCCCTGCCCCCGTCCCCGAAGCCTCCCCCATTGCCGTTCCCGTCCCCGCAGAAAGCGCTGTCACTCCCCCGCCCGCGCCGCCGGTCATCCCCCTGCGCGAGAGGCCAAACGCGCCGCTGCTGCACAAGGGGTTCCAGAACCTCTTCCGCCTCGGCATCGCCAATATCGTCATCAATCTTTTGAACAACACCTTCAAGCTCGGCGACAAGATCCCGTCGCTCGGCGTTGTACTGAGTGCGATGTCGTTTGCGGTCAGCGTTCTCGCGCTCGTTGTGCTCTGGAAGCTGAGCGCGGCCGTCCCCCGCTTCCGCAAGGCCGTGTACTTTAATCTTCTGCCGCTGATCGTGCTGCCGTTCGTTGCGCTTCTCGATGCGCCAAGCGTACAGGAGTGGATAACGGCATCGGACGTCTCCGCGATTCTGGTCGTTCTGATCATTCTGCTGGGATTGATCTTCCTGTTTGCCACACTTGCGGCGTACCACCAGCTCACCGCCTGCGCCGAAGCGTTTGACGGCGCAGACGACGCGATGGCGGCAAAATGGCGTTCACTCTGCACCTGGCAGGTCGTGATCATCGGCTGCTTCGGCGCATTCCTTACCCTGCTCCTGCTTTTGGGTCTGTCATCTGCTTCCTTCTTCTACTTCTACAACGGCGGCATGATCGTCCTGCTCCTGTTCATTCTCGCCATTGCCATCGCTCTGGGCGTGGTCGAGATCATAGAGCTCGTGTACCTCAACCGCAGCGCCAAGCTGTACGAGTAAACGTCAACCATCACAAAATGGAAAGGAGTATGTTATGTCTACCATCAACAAGACTTTTCTGCGCGTCCTGCTTGCCATCGCCTGCTGCATCGCCCTCGCGTTCAGTCTGCTGCCGCAGGCCGAGGCCGCAATGCGCGCCGACGTCGTCACCGGCAAGGTGACGCTCAACGGCCAGGTCATCGACAACAAGAACGCCAAGTACCCGCTGCTGACCTATAGCAACATCACTTACTTTCCCATGACGTATCAATTAAGCCGTTTCATGGGCGTGGAGACCGACTGGAACGGTGCCGCCAAGTCGCTCAATATCACCGCAGGCGGCGCGCAGAGCGCCTATGTTGCCGAGACTGGCAAGGCGCAGCGCGGCAGTGTCGCCGTCACACTGGCAAGCTACAAGATCAGCGTCAACGGCGCACAGATCAATAACAAGGAAGAAAAGTATCCCATTTTCAATTATAACGGCATCACCTATTTCCCCCTCACCTGGGCCTACGCGGTCGATTCGTTCGGTTGGAGCTATCAGTGGGACGCTGAAAACGGTCTGCGTATTGACACGACCACCGCTCCCGCCCGCGTGCCGACCGCTCCGGACACCGGCGACGCCGCGCTCGACAAGGCACTCACGATCCTCAACAGCAGCTACGCCACGGGCGGCAAATACCACGGCATGCTTGAAGGCGGCGGCAAGAAGACGAGCTTCGACGCCACGCTCGACGTCAGCAACACACCGGATGTCACCACCGTGAAATTTACTGCCGAGCCGTTCCCATTCTTTGATAACGGTGTCAGTTATTTTGCAAATTACTATGCTGTCAAGGGCGGTTTTGCAAGCGATGAACAGATTGGCATCTCTGGCAACAGCCCGGAACTAGGTGATGTTGGCTATCCGATTTATGCCGAGGTGGCTGTATGGGCGGAGAATAGCTACATCGGCAAATGCTTCCTTGACTGCCAGTTCACAGGTGCGCGCAGCAAACACATCACGGACTTCAAGCGCACCGCCGCTGCGGGCAGTGCGGAGACCTGGACGCTGCACGTCTCCTATGCGGAGGACAGCTTCACCGGCTACACCGCCGAGCTCAGCGTCGACACAGCGAAGAGCGTCGTAACACAGATCGTGATCCGCACGGCGAACTATACCCTGACGATGACGCCCGCGTAACGGGGTTCCCCTCCCCGCCGCGGCGCAAAAAAGAAGGACTTCACGCAATGCGTAAAGTCCTTCTTTTTATCTCTTTTCAGTTTGCGAGGTACTTTTCGCGTTCGCCTTCCGGCACGAGCGCGCCGCCCGTCGCCCAGACGATGTGCGCGGCATTCTCCCAGTGCGCGCCAAGGCCGCTGCTTTCGAGATAATCCGTCATCTTGGACAGCTCCACCGCACCGGCAAAGCCCGCGCAGGCAGACGGCTCGACAAAAAGTTCCTCCGTCTCGTGCAGGGCGTGAAGGTCTGTGAACAGATGCTCGTCCGACACCGTGAAGCCGCCGCCGACGATCTCCTTGACCGTCTCCCCCACAAAGCCCGAGGGGCGGCTGACGGCGAGGCCGTCCGCCGCGGTGCGGCCCGTCAGGCCAATATCCTGCACGCAGATCGCATTCTGTAAGCCACTGGCGAGGCCGAGCAGCATGCACGGCGCTTCCACCGGCTCAGCGAAGTAGACGTGTGCCGCGTCGCCGAACTCCTGCTTCAAGCCAAAGCAGATACCGCCCGGCGCGCCGCCGACGCCGCAGGGAATGTAAACGAGCAGCGGGTGCTCCTCGTCGACCGCGATGTTCTGCTCGGCGAGCTGCGCCTTGAGCCGCCGCGCGGCCACAGCGTAGCCGAGGAAGAGGTCGACAGAGTTTTCATCGTCGATAAAATAGCTTCTCGGGTCCTCCGCCGCGCGCTCGCGGCCCTTCTGCACGGCGTAGGAGTAGTCCGCGCCGTATTCGAGCACCGTTACGCCCTTTGCGCGCAGCAGGTCCTTTTTCCACTGCCGCGCGTCCGCGCTCATGTGGACCGTGACCCTGTAGCCGAGCGCCGCGCCCATGATGCCGATGCTCAGCCCCAGATTGCCCGTCGAACCGACGTGCAGCTCATACTGCGAGAAAAAGTTGCGGAACGCGCGCGTGGCAAACACGCTGTAATCATCGCGCATCTCGACCAGCCGGTTCGCAAGCGCTAAGTCCTCCGTGTGCTTAAGCACCGCGTAGCAACCGCCGCGCGCCTTAACGCTGCCCGCGACGGGCAGGTCGCTGTCGCGCTTTAAAAAGAGCTTACCTGCGAGCTGCGCACCTTCATTTTCGTTAAGCCATGCGCGCATGTTTTCAATTTCCGTCAGCGGCGATTCGATGAGGCCGCGATCAGCCGCGGTCTCGGGAAATACCTTTTTGATGAACGGAGCGAAGCGCTCCAGCCGCGCCTCGGCGTCATCGACATCCGCACGCGTGAGCGGCAGCGCGGCGAGCGCGGTTTCCGCGCTCCCGACATTTGGGTTCATCCAGGCGCTCTCATGGCGCAGCTGCAATTCCCTGACAAATTCCTTACTGTTGAGCATTATTTCCACTCCTGTTCTTCCGTAATGTACTGCTGGGTGCCGCGGTAGATGCGCACCGTGCGCTCGCGGTAGAGCTCCATGACCGCCCGCGCCAGAAGCTCAGGGTCATGGCGGGCGTAGCCGCCCTGCGCCGAGAGCAGCGGGAATTCCGCGAGCGCGATTCCCAGCGCCGCGATGCGTTCGCGGTCGACGCGCAGCAGCTCCGCGTCCTCTTCACTGTATCGCGCGGCGAGCTCATGCGGGATGGGCGCGTTATTGGCAAGGCAGAGGTCGACGATCCCCTCCCGCCCGTGACGCTGTAAGGCTTCCAGATGGTCGGCGGCGGTGTAGCCCTCGTAATAATGGAGGTACACGGCGTTGCGGTAGTTTT
>OOCX01001308.1_pt1 | contig 15587 bp, 12 predicted proteins | sample 1671231 | NCBI WGS metagenome assembly OOCX01 (sample SAMN06348135, study PRJEB24527) | human gut metagenome | biome: human gut; feature: ankylosing spondylitis patient; material: feces | host: Homo sapiens | place: China | collected 2015-10 | reverse complement strand
GAAGGCCTCCTGCACCACGGCGTCGTCGATCGTCACGTCGTCCAGGACGGTGCCGAAGGTGGTGTGGCGGCAGTGATCGGACCAGTAGGTGTCGATCACGCGGATCTCGGTGATGGTGGGGTCGCGATCCTCATCGCGGAAGTACTGCTGGCAGAAGGCGATGTCCGCCTCGTCCATGGCAAGGCCGCGCTCGGAAATAAAGGCGGCAAGGCCGGCTTCGTCGAGCTCGCGGAAACCGTCGAGCACCTCGACGGGCTGGGGCTCGGGGGTCTCCATGTACAGCGTCTCGGGCAGGTCGAGCGAGGCGATGCGCGCCTCGACGGGGTTCACCACGTAGTGCTTGATGGCATCAATGGCGGCCTCGTCCAGAGCGCCCGAGATCATATAGACCTTGGCGGAGCGCACGGCGGGGCGCTCGCCCTGGCTGATGAGCTGCACGCACTCGCTGGCGGAGTCGGCGCGCTGGTCAAACTGGCCAGGCAGGAATTCGACGGCAAAGACGGCGCCATCGCTTGCGGGGAGCTCGTCGTAGGTCACATCGACCTGGGGCTCGCTAAAGACGGTCGGCACGCAGGACCGGAAAAGCTCCTTGTCGATGCCCTCGACGTCGTAGCGGTTGATAATCCTCAGGGCCTCGATGCCCTTGATGCCGAGAATTTCGGTCAGCTCGCCCTTGAGCTGCTGAGCCTCGACGTCGAACCCGGGTTTCTTCTCCACGTAGATACGAGAGACCATTGGTTCCTGCCTTCCTGATCGGTTGGGCGTACGGTACGGTATGCGGCAGCGGTCGGTTTGCGGGGTCTGCCCTGCGGTCGCCTTGAGCCACATGTTTGTAAACCTCACTATGATACGACAGCTCGCGGCGCGTTGAGGACGGCGAGGGTGCTACAGTGAAGCGCAAACAAGAGAAAGGCATCACATGGCATTCGTTTCGCTCGCCATCATCGCACTCGTGGCCTTTGCGAGTCCTTTTATCGCCTCGGCGATTCCCGGAAAACCCGTTCCCGAGACGGTCTTTTTGCTCGTGCTCGGCGCGGTACTGGGACCCCATATGCTCGGCGTCATCCATGTAGATGCTGAGGTCTCGCTTGTGTCCGAGCTGGGCCTGGCCTTTTTGTTCCTGCTTGCCGGCTTTGAGATCGACCCCAAGAGCATCACGGGCGTCGAGGGGCGCTACGGCTTGGCGACGTGGGTCGTCACGTTTGGTATCGCCTGGCTTGCCGTGCGCTTTACCCCGTGGTTCTCAGTCAGTCATTTCGACGGTATCGCCGTGACGCTTGCCCTCACTTCGACGGCGCTCGGTACGCTTGTGCCCATCATGCGTGAGCGCTCGCTCACCGGCACGCGCGTGGGCGACTCGATTCTCGCGTATGGCACTTGGGGCGAGCTCGGTCCCGTGCTCGCCATGTCGGTGCTGTTGTCTGCCCGCACTGGCATCCAAACGCTCGTTATCCTTGGCTTGTTTGCGGTGGTTTGCGTGTTGCTGGCCGTGGTCCCGAGCCGCTCCAAGCGCGTCGGCAGCCGCTTCTTTGCATTTGTTGAGGAGCGCGCCGATACCACGTCGCAGACCTTCGTGCGCCTGACGGTGCTCATCCTGGTCACGCTCGTGGCATTCTCGGCTGTCTTTGATCTCGACATCGTGTTGGGTTCTTTTGCCGCCGGCTTTGTCCTGCGCTATATCATCCCCGAGGGCAACTATACGCTCGAGACCAAGCTCGACGGTCTGGCCTACGGTTTTTTGATTCCGGTGTTCTTTACCGTATCGGGCGCAAAGATCGATCTGACGGCCGTGGCGTCGCGCCCGGGTCTGCTCGTGGGCTTTATCGTGGCGTTGTTGATTATTCGTGCCGTGCCCATTCTTATTTCCATGAGCATTTGTCCTGCGACGCGCGATGTGTCGGCGTATGGTCGCATTACCGTGGCCCTGTACTGCACCACGGCGCTGCCGATCATCGTTGCCGTTACGAGCGTTGCCGTCAACGCGGGCGCGCTGTCGCAAGATATTGCGTCGGTCATGGTTGCCGCCGGTGCCATCACGGTGTTCTTGATGCCATTGCTCGCGCAGCTCTTCTACCGCGTGGTGGATGCCGCACCGGTCGCCGCCGTGGCAGAGGTTGCCGAGCATCCATCCGATGCGCTCGACATCTTGCGCGCCCACCACGACCTAGCGAGCTTGCTCGCGCGCGAGCACGAGCTGCTGACCTCGCATGGCCATGGTCGCGTATTCGAGGGCCTGCCTACGCTCGATACGATTGCCGAGCGTCTTTCCGCCGAGGCGGCGAGCGGCCACATCGATGCCCGCATCGTGGACGCCGCCCATTTGCTGGCCGAAAAGACTTACGGCGACGAGATCGACCCCGGCAAGCTCACCCCGCGTGAGCGCCGCCGCCTGGAGCGCGCCAAGCTCGCCGTGCGCGAATACCGCCGCCGCATGCTGGAGCTTTACGCACACGAAGAGGCCCAGGACGACGACGGCAGGTAGCCAACGTCGCCGCGGAAAATGCATCCCGGAATTGGCGTCTAGAGTGGGATGCGCTTTCCACGAGAAGTCCGTTGCGGAAAGCGCATCCCGGAATCCGGACCCAGAATGGGACATAGTTTCCGAAAGAAGGCTCTGGGGGAAGCTGCGCCCCGTTCTGAGCTGAAATACCGGGACGCAGTTTCCCATACAAACAGAACAAAGGCGCGCCGCCTGCAGTTGATGCAGGAAGCGCGCCTTTTAGTTGAGCAATGTTGAGGCTGGGAGCTGAGGCTTGTGGTCCCTTAAGAGCGGGCAGCTCCGTCGACGGGGAGCACAGCGCCCGTAACGTAGGCGGCCATGTCGCTCGCTAGGAAGACAAAGGCGTTGGCGGCATCCTCGGGCTCGCCCATGCGGCCGAGCGGGATGGTAGCGATGATGGGCTTGATGACTTCTTCGGGCAGGTTGGCGACCATGTCAGTCTTAGTCACGCCGGGGGCGACGGCGTTGACGCGGATGCCCATGGGAGCGAGCTCGCGCGAGAGCGACTGGACCATACCGTTGACGGCAAACTTGGACGTGGGGTAACCGACGCCGGAGGGCTGGCCGTACTTGGCGACCATCGAGCTTGTGGTAGTGATGGTGCCGCCGTGGCCGGCCTCGGTCATGATCTTGGCGGCAGCCTGGTGGCCATTAAAGACGGCGACGACGTTAAGGTCCATGACCTTTGCGAACTCCTCGGCCGTGTAGTCCAAGAGGGGTGAACGCTGGGAGATACCGGCATTGTTGACGACCGTGTCCAAGCCGCCCATGTCGGCTGCGGTCTGCGTAAAGGCCTCAGTCACGGCCTCGAGCGAGGTGAGGTCGCAGGAGCGACCCCAGACCTTGGCGTCGGGATAGGCGGCTGTCAGCTTCTCAACGGCCGTGTCGGCAGTCTCCTGGCGCGAGCCAAAGACGGTGACGGCAGCGCCTTCCTCGATAAAACGGCAGGCGATGGCATAGCCGATACCGCGTGTGCCTCCGGTGATGATTGCTTTCTTGCCCTCGAGCAACATGGTGCTTCCTCTCATCGCGGGCGGACATTCGCAGCACAGCGTAGCGGTAGTCGGAATCGGCCGCGTTTGCATATCGGTGAACGGTAGCCCGCGTTACCGATGAGCGGCTCGCGCAAATATGCTCTGCCGTTGTGCTTAGGGCAGGTGACAAAAGGGCTCCCGTCCCACATCGGACGGGAGCCCTCAAGGCGCGTATTGCTAGGCGAGCGTTGGGCTAGTTCGCCATAACGCCTTCGGTCCAGGCCTCGACGTCCTCGATGCGCAGGACGTTGGCGACCTCGGCCACGCAGTCGACGCCGGCAAGCTCGGCGGCGGCAGCTTGGACGTCCTTCTCGAGCGCGCGGTGCGTCAGGAAGATGACCGAGCAGGCATCACTGACGCCCGACTTGCCGTCCTCGACCTGGTTGATGAGCGAGATCGAGATGTTGTGCTTGGCAAAGATGTCGACTGTCTCGGACAGGGCGCCCACGCGGTCGGCGACCTTCAGGCGCACATAGTACTTGGTCTGGAGCTCGTCCGTGGGCTTAAAGGTGAGGTTGTGGCCATAGGGCTCAATCTCGGGCAGCGGAGCCACGCCGCGGCTGATCTGCTCGGAGAGCGACAGGATATCGCCCACGACGGCGCTCGCGGTGGGGAAGGAGCCTGCGCCCGCGCCGTAGAACATGGTCTCGCCCACGGCGTCGCCTACCACGTAGACGGCGTTCATGGCGCCGTTGACCTTGGCAAGCATATGGTCTGCGGGGATCAGCGTGGGATGCACGCGAACGTCGACGCCAGCGTCGGTGTTGCGGGCGATGCCGAGCAGCTTGATGGTGTAGCCGAGCTCGCGGGCCTGGGCGATGTCCTCGGCGCCGATGGTGCGGATACCCTGCTGGTACACATCATCGGTGGTAACGCGGGTGCCAAAGCCGATGGAGGCGAGGATGGCCGTCTTGCTGGCGGCATCGAAGCCGTCGACGTCGGCGGACGGGTCGGCCTCGGCATAGCCCTTGGCCTGTGCGTCGGCAAGTACGTCGGCGTAATCGGCGCCCTCGGCGTCCATGCGCGACAGGATATAGTTGGTGGTACCGTTGAGAATGCCGGCGATGGTCAGGATCTTGTTACCCACCAGGTCGTGCTCGAGCGTGCTCACGATGGGGATGCCGCCGCCGCAGCTGGCCTCGCACTTAATCTGCACGCCGCACGCGCGCGCCTTCTCGGCGAGCGTCTCGACATGGCGGCCCAGCAGGGCCTTGTTGGCAGAGACGACGTGCTTGCCGTGCTCAAAGGCGGTGGTGAAGATCTCGGTCGCGGGGTGCTCGCCGCCAATCAGCTCGACGACGATGTCGACGGCGGGGTCGGTGACGACGTCATGCCAGTCACTCGTAAAGGCCTCGTGCTCAATACCGGCTGCCTCGGCCTGCTCCCAGGCAAGCGCGCAGGCGCGGGTCAGCTTAAGGTCGATGCCGTAGGCTGCCAGGTACTCATCGTGGTGGCTCTTGATCAGACGGGCCACGCCGCCGCCGACGGTTCCCAGACCGATCAGACCGACGTTCACGGTGCGCAGGGATTCGCTCATAGATAGCTCCTTCGTGCATCTTATGGATGGATTAACCGCTTAAAGGTTGAGTGCATTCTAGCGTGAACCGGGGGCGCGTGCTCGCCAGGCAACAGGAGCCGCACAAAACGGCACCCCCGAAACGCTGCGGAAACATTGGAAACACGCTCGCTACAAACGGACTTCCGTAACAAACTGTCAACGTTTGCGCCATAAGGTTTGCCCTGTACCGCAAGACGGCCGCATCGCGGCTAGCGAAAAGGGGGACACCATGTTTATTAAGAGCGGGAACGCTTGTAACAGAATGGAAACATTACTTTTACACAATAAAGTGGCATTACTGCATAAAAAAATAGAAATACGCAGAAATATGGATAAATGAACAAATCCAAAGAAAAGTTGAAATATTCGCCACTTTTCCTAACTAAAGCGTCTACTATTTTGCGAACGCCGAACACGGCGAAGGATGGCCTGTCGGGTAACCGAAACCCGACGAGATTTGAGAGGAGAGCCGCATGTCGAGCCTCACCGGTAAGTCATTGAACCCTGTTATGAATCGCAGGAGCGTTATCGCGAGCGCAGCAGGTCTGGGGGCGATGTCCATTCTAGCTGGCTGCTCCTCCAACGGCGGCGACAGCGGTTCCGCGTCTGGCGACGCTTCGTTTAAGATCGGCACCATCGGCCCGCTGACCGGCGCCAACGCGTCCTACGGCAAGTCCGTTACACAGGCTGTCGAGCTTGGCTGCAAGGATTTCTCGACTAAGGAGCTGCCGCTTGTCAGCAAGGCCGAGGACGACCAGGCTGACGGTGAGAAGGCCGTCAACGCCTTCAACACCCTGCTCGACTGGGGCATGCAGGCCCTCGTCGGTCCGACCACCACGGGTGCGTCGGTCGCCGTTGCCGCCGAGTGCGGCAACGACCCCGAGACGTTCATGATCACCCCGTCTGCGTCCTCCGAGGACGTTACCAAGGGCAAGGATTGCGTCTTCCAGGTTTGCTTTACCGACCCCAACCAAGGTGTCAACGCTGCCAAGTTCCTGGCAGAGAAGTATGCGAACGAGAAGTTCGTGCTGTTCTATAACTCCGGCGACGCCTATTCTTCGGGCATCGCAGATTCCTTTAAGGCCCAGGCCGCTAAGTCTAAGCTTGAGATTGTCGACGAGGAGACCTTTAAGGACGACTCCGCCACGAGCTTTACCAACCAGCTGACCAAGGCCAAGCAGGCAGGCGCCACCATGATCTTTGCGCCGATCTACTACACGCCGGCGTCCGTCCTGCTCAAGAACGCCAAGGACATGGGCTACGACGTCAAGATGATGGGCTGCGACGGCATGGACGGCATCCTGGGCGTTGAGGGCTTCGACACCTCTCTTGCCGAGGGTCTGCTGCTCATGACCCCGTTCTCCGCCGACGACGAGAAGAACGCCGACTTCGTCAACGCTTACAAGGATAAGTACGGCGATACCCCCGACCAGTTTGCCGCCGACGCCTACGACGGCGTGCATGCTGTGGTCGAGGCTCTCAAGGAGGCCGGCCTGGGCGTCGACGCCGACCCCACCGAGGTTGCCGAGAAGCTTCCCGAGGCTATGCTCAAGATTACCGTTGACGGTCTGACTGGCAAGCTCTCCTGGAACGACAAGGGTCAGGTCCAGAAGGACCCGACGGCGTACGTCATTACCGACGGCAAGTACGTACAGGCCTAATAGGCCGCCTTATATAGAGCGGTTTTGATCCCAAGCAGGGGAGGTTTTGGCCTTCCCTGCTTGCTTGGTATCTAGGGACGATGTAACGTCCCTGTTTCATACATCAACTGGAAACCTATTCGAAAGGGGGATGTGGAACATGACGGTCTTTATCCAATACTTGGTCAACGGCCTGTCCATGGGCAGCGTCTACGCCATCATCGCGTTGGGCTACACCATGGTCTACGGTATCGCCAAGATGCTCAACTTCGCTCACGGCGACGTCATCATGGTCGGTGCCTATGTCTCGTTCTGTGCCACGTCGTATCTCGGCCTCCCGGGCTGGGCATCTGTAGTTCTCTCTTGTGTGGTCTGCACGGTTCTCGGTGTTCTCATCGAGGGTCTGGCCTATAAGCCGCTGCGCCAAGCAGGCCCTCTGGCCGTTCTGATCACGGCCATCGGCGTGTCTTACTTCCTGCAGAACGCCGCGCAGCTTCTGTGGGGCGCCACGCCCAAGAACTTCACTTCGCTCGTCACCTTCCAGGTGCCGGAGTTCTTGGCCAAGTTCAACGTAAGCGCCGTCTCGCTCGTCACCATCGTCGCCTGCCTGGTTATCATGGCCGGCCTGATGTTCTTTACAGGTAAGACCAAGATGGGCAAAGCCATGCGCGCCGTGTCCGAGGACAAAGCCGCCGCTCAGCTCATGGGCATCAACGTCAACCGCACCATCTCGATGACGTTTGCCATCGGCTCCGCCCTTGCCGCCATCGCCGGTGTGCTCCTGTGCTCCTACTCGCCGGTTCTGCAGCCCACCACGGGCGCCATGCCTGGCATCAAGGCCTTCGACGCTGCCGTTTTCGGCGGCATCGGCTCCATCCCCGGTGCCTTTGTCGGTGGCATCCTCATCGGCATCATCGAAGCGATGGCGCAGGCATACATTTCCACGAGCCTTGCCAACTCCATCGTCTTTGGTGTTTTGATCATCGTCCTGCTCGTCAAGCCTGCCGGCCTCTTGGGCAAGTACGTCCCCGAGAAGGTGTAGGTGAGCGTTATGAAGTTTCTTAAAGACAAGCAGACGCGTCACGACTTTGTTACGTACGCCATGTGCCTTGTGGCGTTCGCCATCGTGTTCTTTATGCAGTCCAACCACATGATTCCGCGCATGATCGCCGGTCAGCTGGTTCCCATCACGGCCTATATCGTCATGGCCATCTCCCTTAACCTCGTCGTCGGCATCGCGGGCGACTTGTCGCTGGGCCACGCAGGCTTTATGAGCGTCGGCGCCTATACGGGCATCGTTACCGCCGTCGCCCTCGAGAGCGTCGTGCCCTCCGACCCCATTCGCCTGGCCATCAGCATTGTGGTCGGCGCCATCGCCGCTGCCATCCTGGGCTTTTTGATCGGCATCCCGGTCCTTCGCCTGAGCGGTGACTATCTGGCCATCGTGACCTTGGCCTTTGGCGAGATTATCAAAGAGATCGTCACCTGCCTTATCGTGGGCGTCGACTCTCGCGGCCTGCACGTGATCTTTAACATCACGGGTAACTCCACAATCGACGATCTGCACCTGCTCGAGGACGGCACCGCCATCATCAAGGGCGCCCAGGGCGCCTCGGGCGTGTCGACGTACTCGACCTTCCTCGCCGGTGCCATCCTGGTCATGGTCGCACTCGTGATCGTGCTCAACCTGGTTCGCAGCCGTACTGGCCGTGCCATTATGGCCGTGCGCGACAACAAGATCGCTGCCGAGTCCGTGGGCATCTCTGTCACCGAGTACCGCATGATCGCCTTCGTGGTTTCCGCCGCTCTCGCCGGCGCTGCCGGAGCCCTCTTCGGCGGTAACTTCTCGCAGCTTTCCGCCACCAAGTTTGACTTCAACACGTCCATCCTCATCCTGGTGTTCGTGGTCCTGGGCGGTCTGGGCAATATGCGCGGCTCCGTCATCGCGGCGGCGTTGCTCACGGTGCTTCCCGAGCTGCTCCGTCAGTTCTCGGACTACCGCATGCTCATCTACGCCATCGTGCTGATCCTGGTCATGATCTTTACCAACAACCCGCAGCTCAAGGCGTTCTTCGGTCGCGTCAAGGATCGCTTTACTTCCAAGAAGGAGGTGGCAGCCGATGCCCAGTAAGTTTGAGTTCAACAAGGGCAAGATGGTCCCGTATCCTTCTGGCGCCATCGTTCCCGACCGCGACCTGGGCCAGCGCCCGGCGCTCGAGTGCATCCACTTGGGCATTGAATTTGGCGGCCTTAAGGCAGTCGACGACTTTAGCCTGACCATCGGTAAGACCGAGATCGCCGGTCTGATCGGCCCCAACGGTGCCGGTAAGACCACCGTGTTCAACCTGCTGACCAACGTCTACCAGCCCACCCGCGGCTCCATCCTGATCGATGGTATGCCCACCGCCGGCAAAAAGACCTATCAGGTCAACCGCATGGGCGTGGCCCGTACCTTCCAGAACATCCGCCTGTTCAAGGAACTGAGCGTCATCGATAACATCAAGGTGGGCCTGCACGAGTCCATGAAGTACAATCTGGCATCTTCGCTGATCCGCCTGCCCAACTACTGGAGGGAAGAGAAGAAGTGCACCGAGCGTGCTCTGGAGCTGCTGGATATCTTCCACATGGCAGACCTCGCCAATGTGCAGGCAGGCAGCCTGCCCTACGGCGCACAGCGCCGTCTGGAGATCATGCGTGCACTGGCCACCAGCCCGAAGCTGCTGCTGCTGGACGAGCCTGCTGCCGGTATGAATCCCTCCGAGACTGCAGAGCTGACCGAGACCATCCACCGCATCCGCGACGAGTTCAACATCGCCGTGCTGCTGATCGAGCATGACATGAGTCTGGTCATGGGCATCTGCGAGGGCATTGCCGTGCTGAACTTCGGCCGCATCATCGCCAAGGGCACGCCGGATGAGATCCGCAACAACCCGCAGGTCATCGAAGCCTATCTGGGCAAGAAGGAGGGCTAAGCCATGGCTGATACGTTACTGAAAGTTGATAACATCAACGTCTATTACGGCAACATCCACGCCGTCAAGGACATCTCCTTCGAGGTGGATCAGGGCGAGATCGTCACCCTGATCGGTGCCAACGGTGCTGGCAAATCCACCACCCTGAAGACCATTTCCGGCCTGCTGAAGCCCAAGACCGGCGACATCCTGTACAAGGGCAGCAGCATCAAGGGCATGCGCGCCCACAAGATCGTGGAAGCAGGCCTTGCCCATGTGCCGGAAGGCCGTCATGTGTTCCTGCACATGACCGTGGAAGAAAATCTGGACATGGGTGCATACACCCAGCCTGCTTCCACCATTGCACCCAACAAGGAAAAGGTGTTTGAGCTGTTCCCCCGCCTGAAGGAGCGCCGCAAGCAGCTGGCCGGTACCATGTCCGGCGGCGAGCAGCAGATGCTGGCTATGGGCCGTGCACTGATGAGCAACGCTTCCATGCTGATGCTGGACGAGCCTTCCATGGGCCTTTCGCCGCTGCTGGTGCAGGAGATCTTCGACATCATCCAGAACGTGCACAAGGAAGGCATGACCATCCTGCTGGTGGAGCAGAACGCACAGATGGCTCTTTCCGTGGCAGACCGTGCCTACGTCCTCGAGACGGGCCGTGTGGTCATGGATGGCACTGGTGCCGAACTGCTGACCAACGAGCGCGTGCGCAGCGCATATCTGGGCGGCTAAGCAAAAAATCGTATAAGAAAAGGGGCTGTTGCACATGCAACAGCCCCTTTTTTGCAGTATTTGTTATGCCAGCAGAGACATAATATTTGCGGTAATCAGGCCGCCTGCCGTGCCAATGACGTAGCCCATCAGAGCCATCAGAACGCCAACAGGCACCAGAGCGCCGCTGTAGGCACCAGCCAGAATGGGAGCGGATGCGGAACCGCCGATGTTTGCCAGAGATGCAACACCGCAGGTGAACATATCCAGATGGAAGATCTTTGCCAGCAGCACCAGAATGATGCCGTGGATGGCCAGGATCATAAAGCCTGCCAGGATCCATGCGGGTGCATCGGTCAGCTCCAGGAAGCTTGCGCGGGAGGCAAGCAATGCCACCACGGAGTACAGCAGCAGGTTGGACAGCTCGGTGCTGCCTGCCATGCGGCCCACGGGGGTGACAGCGCCGATCAGGCCGGACAACGTGATGAGCAGGACGGTCCAGGTGGCCTTGTCCAGGAAGGGCATTGCGCTGTTCAGGGCTGCGCCGATATCCTGACCGAAGGCGGAGATCACCAGAGCCAGACCCAGCAGGAAGATCAGGTTGACAAAGGTAGCCTTGTCCTCGTTGCCCTTTGCGTCCTCTTCCAGACGGCGGGACACTTCGTCCAGCGTGGTGGTGTCGGCCTTGACCCACTTGTTGAACTTGGGAGCCAGATTGATGGCCCACAGCAGGAACATGACCCAGATGGAGTAGTCGATGGAGTCCACCACCAGTGCGTAGGCCATGTCAGCTTCGCCGATGTCCAGCGCAGCCTGCACGGCGATCATGTTGCCGGAGCCGCCCATCCAGCTGCCGCACAGAGCGCCCAGTGCCTTCCATGCTTCGGAGCCAAGGGGCCCCTTCATGATGGCGAAGGTGGCAATGAAGGCCAACGAGATGGAGACGGAAGCGGCAAAGAAGCCGCCCAGCATCTTGGGACCCAGCTTGATGATCTTGCGGATGTCGCAGCGCAGCAGCATCAGGAAGATCATTGCATACAGCAGGTTGTTTTTCAGCACGGAGTAGGCAGGCTTGGTGGCCTCCATGTCCCATGCACCCAGCGTGCAGAGAATCATGGTAATGAGGTACAGCAGAACGATAGGTGGTGCATAGTCGAAGAATTTCGACTTCGTGTAGCGTTGCAGCCACACCAGCAGTGCGGCAATGAACACCAGCACGGCGATGTAGGTGAAACCGTTTGTGATCATGAACCCAATCCCCTTTCTTTTTGTGCAATTTTTTGCGGACAATTGTCTTTACAATATCGACAACTTCGTATACAATATTACCATAGATTTCATAATCTGGCAATATTTTTTTATCGAAAGGGGTAGGTTTCGCATGAAAATTACGGAAGTACGTCTCGGTCTGATCTCCGTGCCGCTGCGCGTGCCTTTTAAGACGGCTCTGCGCTCGGTCAGCAGCGTGGAGGATGTGATCGTAGAGATCCACACCGACACCGGCGCTGTGGGTTATGGTGAGGCACCTCCCACCGGTGTGATCACCGGCGACACCACCGGTGCCATCATCGGTGCCATCCGCGACCATATCGCAAAGACCATCATCGGCCGCGATGTGGACGACTTTGAAGACCTGATGATCGCACTGAATGCCTGCATCCAGAAGAACACCAGCGCCAAGGCTGCTGTGGATATGGCCCTGTGGGATCTGTACGGCCAGCTGTACAAAATCCCTGTGTACAAGCTGATGGGCGGCGCAAAGAAGTCCATCGTCACCGACATCACCATCAGCGTCAACGACCCCGAAGAGATGGTGCGCGATGCCCTGAACGCCATCGACCGCGGCTACGACTGCCTGAAGGTCAAGGTGGGCAAGGAGCCGGAAAAGGATATTGCACGCCTGAGCGCCATCCGCGGTGCTGTGCCCAAGGAGACCTGCATCCGCATCGACGCAAATCAGGGCTGGACCCCCAAGGAAGCCGTGCGCATCCTGAACGGAATGCAGGAGAAGGGCCTTGATCTCGAATTCGTGGAGCAGCCGGTCAAGGCCCACGATTTTGAAGGCCTGAAGTATGTTACCGAGCGCTCCTATGTGCCGGTGCTGGCCGACGAGAGCGTGTTCTCCCCGCAGGACGCACTGACCATCATGCAGATGGGAGCCGCAGACCTCGTGAACATCAAGCTGATGAAGTGCGGCGGCCTGTACAACGCCCTCAAGATCGCATCCGCTGCCGAGGTGTACGGCGTGGAGTGCATGATCGGCTGTATGCTGGAAGCCAAGATCAGCGTGAATGCCGCCGTGCATCTGGCCTGCGCAAAGCAGATCATCACCCGCGTGGATCTGGACGGCCCCGTGCTGTGCAGTGAGGACCCCATCCTCGGCGGTGCAGTGTTCAACGAAAAGGAGATCACGGTTTCCAACGAGCCGGGCCTTGGCATCAAGGGCATTGAGCCGGGCAAGATCAAGTATCTGGACTAAACTCCTTCCGTCATTGCTTCGCAATGCCACCTCCCTCAAGGAGGGAGGCTTTGGCCGAGCGGAAAACTTTATCTTTTCGCCGGAGGCTCCCTCATTGAGGGAGCTGGCGCGGCGTGAGCCGTGCCTGAGGGAGTTATGCAAAAACGGCACCTGCCAGTTCCGCAGGTGCCGTTTTGTGTTTTGGGCCGTTATGCTTTGTAAGCCAGAATAGTCTTCAGGTATTCCCACACACGGGCCACCGATGCAATGTCGGCGCGCTCATTGGGGGTGTGGACATGCAGCAGGTTCGGGCCGAAGGAGATGCAGTCCAGCCCTTCGATCTTGCCCGAGAGGATACCGCATTCCAGGCCCGCATGAATGGCAACGATCTGGGGCTTTGCACCGTACTGTGCCTCGTACACAGCAACGCAGCGGTCGCGCAGGGCGCTTTCGCGGGCGTAGGTCCAAGCGGGATAGTCGCCGTGGAACCGCACGCTGCCGCCCAGCAGCTCGGTCAGGGTCTGCAGTTTGCAGCTCAGCAGCTCCTTCGCCGAGGGCACCGAGCTGCGGATGGCAAACCGCAGGATGGCTTCGGTGCCGCTCATCTCGGCCACGCCGAGGTTCAGCGAGGTCTCCACAAGGCCCGGCACATCCATGCTCATGCTCTGCACACCCCAGGGCATCAGCAGCAGGGCTTTGCGCAGACGCTCGGCGGAGTTCGCATCCAGTGCATCGTATTCGCCGCAGCCCTCCTCGGTGAGCTGCAGGCGGATGCCCGGGTCAGCAGTGCCGAATTCTGCTTTCATCTGCGCGGTAAAGTCTGCCCCGGCAGCGCGCACGGCTTCGGTGATACCGGCGGGCAGCACCAGCGTAACGCTGCTTTCTTTCGGGATGACGTTTTCCTTTGCACCGCCGGAGAGGGTGAGCACAGCGTACTCTGCACCGTGGTCAGACAGCAGGGTCAGGTAGCGCCCCAGCAGAGCGATGGCGTTGGCGCGGCCTTTGTGAATCTCGGTGCCGGAGTGTCCGCCCACAAGGCCGATCACATCCGCCTTTACGGCGGTGCCGGTCACAGGAACACGGGCAATGGGCAGATGGCATTCAACGCGGCGTCCGCCTGCACAGCCTGCGGTCAGCACCCCTTCTTCCTCGGAGTCGATGTTCACCAGGATCCGGCCCTCAAGGTCGGAAAAATCCATGGCAGATGCACCCAGCAGGCCCACCTCCTCGCAGACGGTCAGCACGACCTCCAGCGCAGGGTGGGGAATGTCCTTTGCGTCCAGAACAGCCAGCGCATAGGCCACGGCAATGCCGTCGTCGCCGCCAAGGGTCGTGCCCTCGGCGCACACATAGCCGCCGTCTACGACCGGGTGGATGGCATCCTTCTCAAGATCCAGCGGGCAGTCGGCGGTCTTGTCGCCCACCATGTCCAGATGGCCCTGCAGGATCAGGCCCGGCTCCTTCTCGTATCCGGGTGTGGCCGGTGCCTTGATGAGCACATTGCCCATCTCGTCCTGACGGCAGGCAAGGCCGTGGGCCTTGGCGAACTGCACGCAGTAGTCGCTCAGTGCCTTTTCGTGGTGGGAGGTGTGCGGAATGCTGCAGATCTCCTCAAAGTAATAAAAAACCGAAGCTGGTTCCAGATTGGATAATACGCCCATAATGTTCCCTCTCCTTGTGCTGTATTTTAAGAAAGAAGACCGGCAGAGCTGTGAGCCATGCCGGTCTTTCGGGTCTTTACTCTGCCTGACTCAGGCAGTCGTCCATGGCGGTGAACACAGCGTCGCTGGTCATGGTAGCACCGGCAACAGCGTCCACACCGCTGGTGGAACCGGCCTTGGTCAGCTGGTCTGCCAGAGTTTCAGCAGCGGTGCCGCCCAGTTCGGGAGTCTCGCCGGATGCATCGATCTCCACACCGGTCACCCGGCCGCCGGTGACGGTGACGGTGACGGTCACATCACTCAGGCAGCCCTGAGCGCTGGACGTATAGATGCCATCCGTCAGGCTGGCGGCGTTGTCGGCAGCGGGCACAGTGCCGGTGTACTTGATGTACAGGCCGAGCACAACTGCCATAATGACAGTGACAACAGCCATGATGATAACATTCCGGGTGAGTTTCTTCATAAAAGATCAAATGCTCCCTTTTGACGTGATATATTTTTTACTTTGCGGGTTTGAAACTGTCGCGCAGGGTGACGACGCGGTTGTAAACGCCGGGGTTCTTGGAGTCCGGGGTAAAGAAGCCGGTGCGCACGAACTGGAACTTCTCACCGGGCTTTGCGTCCTTCAGGCTTTCTTCCAGCTTGCAGCCCTTGCACACAACAACGCTTTCCGGGTTCAGGTAGTCCTTGTAATCGCTTCCCTCGGGGATGGCGTTCATGTTGGCCTCGGTGAACAGCTTGTCGTACAGGCGCACCTCGGCATCCACGGCATGGGCGGCACTCACCCAATGGATGGTGCCCTTGACCTTGCGGCCGTCGGCGGGATTGCCGTTGCCCGTCTCGAGGTCGGCGGTGCAGTGGATGGCGGCAATGCTGCCGTCGGCATTCTTCTCCACGCCGGTGCACTTGACGATGTAAGCGCCCATCAGACGCACCTCACCGCCAATGGTCAGGCGCTTGAACTTGGGAGGCGGCACCTCGGCAAAGTCCTCATTCTCGATCCACAGCTCTTTGGTAAAGGCCACCTTGCGGGTGGTGGTATCGTTGGCTTCGCGGTTGGGGTTGTTG
>OOCX01001302.1_pt1 | contig 15630 bp, 9 predicted proteins | sample 1671231 | NCBI WGS metagenome assembly OOCX01 (sample SAMN06348135, study PRJEB24527) | human gut metagenome | biome: human gut; feature: ankylosing spondylitis patient; material: feces | host: Homo sapiens | place: China | collected 2015-10 | reverse complement strand
CAACTATACGTCCAATATCCAGTTGTTTATACAGCGTGCCCTCAGCCCTGCCAAAATCTCTTCTATCCGTCTGAACGAGGAAGAGCACAAGGCGGAAGTCTTCCTGAAACCGGAAGAGGTGTCGCTGGCTATCGGTAAAGGCGGTTTGAATATCAAGCTGGCCAGTATGTTGACTGAGTACACCATTGACGTGTTCCGCGAATTGGATGAAGCGGTAGAGGATGAAGATATCTACTTGGATGAATTCCGCGATGAGATTGACGGTTGGGTAATCGATGCCATCAAGGCTATCGGTATTGATACCGCCAAGGCTGTGTTGAATGCACCGCGCGAGATGTTGATTGAAAAGACTGACCTGGAAGAGGAAACGGTGGACGAAGTATTACGCATTTTGAAATCGGAGTTTGAAGAAGGGGAAAATTAGTGATTAGTGATTAGGGGTTAGTGATAAGTGATTTTTGGTATGTATAATAAAATCATCACTAAACACTAATCGCTAACCCCTAATCGCTAATCACTAACCACCACTTCTTTCTCCATTATTCATTAAATTAAAGTATGACGATAAGGTTAAATAAAGTAACAAGAGATTTAAATGTAGGAATCACGACGGTAGTTGAGTTCTTGCAAAAGAAGGGATATACCATTGAAGCAAATCCCAATACGAAGATTACCGACGAGCAGTACGACTTGCTTGTGAAAGAGTTTAGTACAGATAAGGATCTTAAATTGAAAACGGAGCGTTTCATTCAGGAACGTCAGAGTAAGGAACGCAACAAGGCATCGGTGGCTATTGACGGTTATGACAAGGAAGCACAGGAAAAGCCGAAAACTGAAGAGGTGGTAAAGGCTGTGGTTCCCGAAGATGTACGTCCGAAGTTTAAGCCTGTCGGGAAGATTGATTTGGATAAACTGAATCGCAAACATACTGTGGAAAAAGAGGAAGAAGCGGTGGAACCGGAGATGCCGGTGGTTGAAGAAGTAAAGGTGGAAGAACCTGCACCTGTTGTTGAGGCTCCGAAACCGGAACCCGTTCCCGAACCTCAGCCCGAGCCGACACCTGCTCCGGTGGTTGAACCTGCTCCGGCGGCAGAAGAAGAAAAAACTGCGCCGGTGGCTGCAGAACCCGTATCGGTTTCTAACGAAGAGCCTGCTCCCGCTGCAACCGAAGAGGCTGTTTCGGAAAATAAAGAAGAAAAAGAAGAAATATTCAAAATACATCAGCCTGAGTTTGTATCGAAGATTAACGTCATCGGACAAATAGACCTCGCTGCGCTGAATCAGTCTACACGTCCGAAGAAGAAATCGAAAGAGGAAAAGCGGAAAGAGCGTGAAGAAAAAGAAAAGCAGCGCCAGGATCAGAAGAAGCTGATGAAGGAAGCCATTATCAAGGAGATTCGTCGTGACGATAATAAGACGAAAGATGGCAACGATGCCAACGGCAAGAAAAAGCGCGTCCGCATTAACAAGGAAAAGGTGGATATCAACAATGCATCCAACTTCCAGCGTGGCGGAAACGATCGTCTGAAAGGCGGCCAGCAAGGGGGTAATAACCAACAAGCCGGTAAGAACAAGAATAAAGACCGCTTCAAGAAACCTGTAATCAAGCAGGAGGTAAGTGAAGAGGATGTGGCAAAGCAGGTAAAGGAAACTTTGGCACGCCTGACTTCCAAAGGCAAGAATAAGGGTGCGAAATACCGTAAGGAGAAACGTGACATGGCATCCAGCCGTATGCAGGAGCTGGAAGACCAGGAAATGGCGGAAAGCAAGATATTGAAGCTGACCGAGTTCGTGACTGCCAATGAGTTGGCGAGCATGATGGATATTTCCGTTACGCAGGTTATCGCTACTTGTATGAGCATCGGTATGATGGTTTCCATCAACCAGCGTCTGGATGCGGAAACAATCAATCTGGTAGCGGAAGAATTCGGTTTTAAGACAGAATATGTAAGTGCGGAAGTGGCTCAGGCAATCGTTGAGGAAGAAGATGCCGAGGAAGATTTGCAGCCTCGTGCTCCGATTGTAACGGTGATGGGTCACGTAGACCACGGTAAGACCTCGTTGCTCGACTATATCCGTAAGGCAAATGTTATTGCCGGTGAGGCGGGTGGTATCACGCAGCATATCGGTGCTTACCACGTGACATTGGAAGACGGACGCAAGATTACGTTCCTCGATACTCCGGGTCACGAAGCGTTTACCGCCATGCGTGCCCGCGGTGCCAAGGCAACGGATATCGCCATCATCATTGTGGCTGCCGATGACAACGTGATGCCGCAGACCAAAGAAGCCATTAACCATGCCATGGCTGCCGGTGTGCCTATCGTATTCGCTATCAATAAGATTGATAAGCCGACTGCCAATCCCGATAAGATTAAGGAAGAACTGGCTGCCATGAACTTCCTCGTTGAGGAATGGGGCGGTAAGTACCAGTCTCAGGATATTTCAGCCAAGAAAGGTATCGGCGTAAGCGATTTGATGGAGAAAGTATTGCTGGAAGCCGAAATGCTGGAACTGAAAGCAAACCCCGACCGTCGCGCTACCGGTTCCATCATCGAGTCCTCATTGGATAAGGGTCGTGGTTATGTGGCTACGGTACTCGTGTCCAACGGTACTTTGAAGATGGGCGATATTGTACTCGCAGGTACAAGCTACGGTAAGGTGAAAGCCATGTTCAACGAACGTAACCAGCGCATGAAAGAGGCAGGTCCTTCGGAACCGGCTTTGATTCTCGGTTTGAACGGTGCACCGGCTGCCGGAGATACGTTCCATGTAATCGAAACCGAACAGGAAGCCCGTGAAATTGCCAACAAGCGCGAACAGTTACAGCGTGAGCAAGGTCTGCGTACACAGAAGATGCTGACGCTGGATGAAGTGGGCCGCCGTTTGGCATTGGGCGACTTCCACGAACTGAATATCATCGTGAAAGGTGACGTGGACGGCTCCGTTGAGGCGTTGAGCGACTCGTTGATTAAGCTGTCTACCGAACAGGTACAGGTAAACGTTATTCACAAAGGCGTCGGCGCTATCTCCGAATCGGATGTATCTCTGGCTGCCGCTTCGGATGCGATTATCGTCGGTTTCCAGGTACGTCCTTCGGGTGCTGCCGCCAAGATGGCAGAGCAGGAGGGTGTGGATATCCGCAAGTACTCCGTCATCTACGATGCCATCGAAGAGGTGAAGGCTGCCATGGAAGGTATGCTGGCACCGACATTGAAGGAGCAGATAACGGCAACCATCGAGGTGCGCGAAGTGTTCAACATCACGAAGGTGGGACTGGTGGCAGGTGCCATGGTCAAGACCGGAAAGGTGAAACGCAGCGACAAGGCCCGTTTGATACGCGACGGTATCGTAATCTTTACGGGTGCCATCAATGCCCTGAAGCGCTTCAAGGACGACGTGAAGGAGGTAGGTACCAACTTCGAGTGCGGTATCAGCCTGACAAACTGCAACGACATCAAGGTGGGCGATATTATCGAATCTTACGAAGAAATAGAAGTGAAGCAAACATTATAATTGAATAATGTGCAAATATGCTAATGTGCCAATTGGCTGCGCGTACAGAAAATGCCGCAGGGCAATTGGCACATTTTGCATATTAGTTATTTGCTCATTGACCCATTAGCATATTGGCACATTAGCATATTGTCACATTGGTACATTAATTTTATGGCAATTATAGATATCATCATATTGGCTGCTTTCGGCTTGGGCGCAATCATCGGCTTCATGAAAGGTTTTGTGAAGCAATTGGCCTCTCTGCTGGGGCTGATTGTCGGTCTGCTGGCGGCAAAGGCTTTGTATGCCTCGTTGGCAGTGAAGCTGTGCCCCATGTTGACAGACTCTATGACAGTGGCGCAAGTACTGGCATTTGTCTTCATCTGGCTGGCTGTTCCTTTGCTCTTCTCCCTGGTGGCTTCTCTGCTGACCCGGGCAATGGAGGCCGTCTCGCTGGGCTGGCTCAATCATTGGTTGGGGGCTGGTCTAGGGGCTTTGAAGTACCTCCTGCTGACGAGCCTGCTGATTGGTGTCATCGAATTTATAGACGGAGACAATACGCTGATTAGCAAAACAAAAAAGAAAGAATCAGTGTTATATTATCCTATGGAAGAGTTTGCCGGGATATTCTTTCCCGCAGCAAAGGCGGTTACGGAGCAGATTGTAAACGGAGACTTTGACTGATACCGTGAACCGTGATTTTGTAATTCATAATTTGTAATTATAGAAGTGATGCAACAAGAAGAACCCAATAAATATGTAAAGGAACTCACTCAGGAGAAGTATAAGTACGGTTTCACGACCGACGTGCATACAGACATCATTGAGCGCGGGCTGAATGAAGATGTAGTGCGGCTTATCTCTGAGAAGAAGGGAGAACCGGAATGGTTGCTGGAGTTCCGCCTGAAGGCATATCGCCACTGGCTGACATTGGAGATGCCTACATGGGCACATCTCCGCATTCCCGAAATAGATTATCAGGCCATATCCTACTATGCCGACCCTACGAAGAAGAAGGAAGGACCGAAAAGCATGGATGAGGTAGACCCTGAGTTGATAAAGACTTTCAATAAGCTGGGCATTCCGCTGGAAGAACAGATGGCGTTAAGCGGTATGGCTGTGGATGCCGTTATGGACTCGGTGTCTGTAAAGACTACCTTCAAGGAGACACTGATGGAGAAAGGAATCATCTTCTGCTCGTTCAGCGAGGCTGTACACGAGCATCCCGACTTGGTACAGAAATATCTCGGTTCGGTGGTGCCTTATCGTGACAACTTCTTTGCGGCACTGAACTCGGCGGTGTTCTCCGGCGGTTCTTTTGTCTATATCCCGAAGGGGGTACGCTGTCCGATGGAGTTGTCCACCTATTTCCGCATCAATGCCCGCAATACGGGGCAGTTCGAAAGAACCTTGATTGTGGCGGATGATGATTCGTACGTTTCTTATCTGGAAGGGTGTACGGCTCCGATGCGTGACGAGAACCAGTTGCACGCGGCCATTGTGGAAATTGTAGTGCACGACCGTGCAGAAGTGAAATACAGCACCGTGCAGAACTGGTATCCCGGTGATGCCGAGGGCCGGGGTGGTGTCTATAACTTTGTGACGAAGCGTGGCCATTGTAAAGGGGTGGACAGTAAACTGTCTTGGACACAAGTGGAAACAGGTTCGGCCATTACCTGGAAGTATCCGTCTTGCATCCTTTCCGGCGACAATTCGACAGCGGAGTTCTATAGTGTGGCAGTAACCAATAACCATCAGCAGGCAGACACGGGAACAAAGATGATTCATCTGGGCAAGAATACCCGGAGCACCATTGTGAGCAAAGGCATTTCTGCCGGAAAGAGCGAAAACTCTTACCGCGGCTTGGTGCGCGTGGCACAGAAAGCGGACAATGCTCGTAATTACAGCCAGTGCGACTCCTTGCTACTTGGTGACAAATGCGGCGCGCATACTTTCCCCTACATGGATATTCACAATGAAACGGCCATCGTGGAGCATGAGGCCACTACCAGCAAAATCAGTGAGGACCAGATATTCTACTGCAATCAGCGCGGTATTTCTACGGAAGATGCCGTGGGGCTGATTGTGAACGGTTATGCCAAAGAGGTTTTGAATAAACTTCCGATGGAGTTTGCCGTAGAAGCGCAGAAATTGCTTGCCATTTCGCTGGAAGGAAGCGTGGGGTGATTTATAAATAGTAAATTGTAAATAGTCAAATAGTAAATATAAAGATGTTAGAGATAAAAGACCTGCATGCCAGCATCAATGGCAAAGAAATATTGAAAGGCATCAACTTGACCATACGTGATGGAGAAGTACATGCACTGATGGGACAGAACGGTGCTGGTAAAAGTACGTTGAGTAATGTGTTGGTTGGCCATCCTGCTTACGAAGTGACGCGCGGCTCAATTACCTTTAATGGCAAGGACTTGCTTGCCATGAGTCCTGAGGACCGTGCACATGAAGGAATCTTTCTTTCTTTCCAGGCTCCGGTAGAGATTCCGGGCGTGTCGATGGTGAACTTCATGCGTGCGGCTGTGAATGAGCAACGCAAGTACCGCCATCTGCCTGCTTTGTCGGCCAGTGAGTTCCTGAAGCTGATGCGCGAGAAGCGTGCCATTGTGGAGTTGGACAACAAGCTGGCCAACCGTAGCGTGAACGAAGGTTTCAGCGGCGGTGAAAAGAAGCGTAACGAGATATTCCAGATGGCGATGTTGGAACCGACTTTTGCTATTTTGGACGAGACGGATTCCGGATTGGATGTGGATGCTTTGCGTATTGTGGCCGACGGTTTCAACAAACTCAAGACTGCGGAAACCAGTGCTATGGTCATTACCCACTACCAGCGGTTGTTGGACTATATCAAACCCGATACGGTACATGTACTGCTGGGTGGACGTATCGTAAAGACCGGTGGACCGGAATTGGCGAAGGAGATTGAAACACGTGGCTTCGATTGGATAAGGAAAGAAGCAGGTGAATTATAAACTCATAATCTGAAAACATGAGTGTAGAGCAACAATACATAGACCTTTTCTCCCAAACGGAGGCGATGATATGCCGGCATAGTGCCGAGGTGCTGAATGCGCCGCGTGCCGCTGCTTTTGCTGACTTTGAGCGCTTGGGCTTTCCCACCCGTAAGGAGGAGAAATACAAATATACGGATATCAGCAAGTTCTTTGAGCCGGATTATGGCTTGAACTTGAACCGGTTGGAAATTCCGGTGAATCCTTATGAAGTGTTCAAGTGCGATGTTCCCAATATGAGCACTGCTCTTTATTTTGTGGTGAACGATGCTTTTTATGGCAGGGCTTTGCCTAAGTCCCATCTGCCTGAAGGGGTTATCTTCGGCAGCCTGAAGGAGGTGGCCGAGAAACATCCCGATTTGGTGAAGAAATATTATGGCAAGTTGGCTGATACGGCAGAGGATGGGGTGACGGCGTTCAACACCGCTTTTGCACAAGACGGCGTTCTGTTTTATGTTCCTAAGAACGTGGTGGTAGAGAAACCTATTCAGCTGGTGAATATCCTGCGTGGTGACGTCAATTTTATGGTGAACCGCCGTGTGCTGATTATTCTGGAGGAGGGTGCACAAGCCCGCTTGTTGGTGTGTGACCATGCGATGGACGGCGTGAACTTCCTGGCAACGCAGGTGATAGAAATCTTTGCCGGTGAGAATGCCATTTTCGATTTTTATGAACTCGAAGAGACACACACCAGTACGGTACGTATCAGCAATATGTATGTAAGGCAGGAAGCCAATAGTAATGTATTGCTGAATGGTATGACCTTGCACAACGGAACTACACGGAATACAACCTGTGTGACGCTTGCCGGTGAACATGCGGAGCTGAATCTGTGCGGTATGGCCATTGCAGACAAGAATCAGCATGTGGACAATCATACGACAATCGACCATGCCGTGCCCAACTGTACCAGCAATGAGCTTTATAAGTATGTCCTTGACGAGCAGGCTGTAGGTGCCTTTGCCGGTCTGGTTTTAGTGCGCCCTGACGCACAGCACACCAGTTCGCAACAGACCAACCGCAATCTTTGTGCCACCCGAGATGCACATATGTACACCCAGCCTCAGCTGGAGATTTATGCAGATGACGTGAAGTGCAGTCACGGCGCTACGGTGGGGCAGCTCGATGAAAGCGCTCTCTTCTATATGCGGCAGCGTGGTATCCCGGTGCGCGAGGCGCGCCTGCTGCTGATGTTCGCTTTTGTCAACGAAGTTATCGACACCATCCGTTTGGATGCTTTGAAAGACCGTCTGCATCTGCTGGTAGAGAAGCGTTTCCGGGGGGAACTGAACAAATGCCAGGGGTGCGCCATCTGCAAGTGATAGCTTATAATTTCGATTCATTATGAACAACGATATAAATAAGAGTAGTATCTTGGCTCCCCTCCCTATGGGAGAGGGGCTGGGGGAGAGGCTTCGAGCTGATTTCCCTATCCTTTCCCGTGAGGTATATGGCAAGCCGTTGGTCTATCTGGACAACGGCGCGACTACGCAGAAACCTCGCCAGGTAGTAAATGCCATTACGGACGAATATTATTCGGTGAATGCCAATGTGCATCGCGGAGTGCACTTCCTGTCGCAGCAGGCTACAGAGCTGCACGAGGCCTCGCGTGAGACGGTGAGACGTTTCATCAATGCTCGCAGCACGAATGAGATTGTCTTCACCCGTGGTACGACGGAGAGTATCAACCTGCTTGTCTCCAGCTTTGGTGAGGAATTTATGCAGGAGGGGGATGAGGTGATTCTTTCTGTGATGGAACACCATAGCAACATTGTTCCCTGGCAGCTGCTTGCCGCCAAGCGTGGAATTACCATCAAGGTGATTCCGATGAATGACAAGGGCGAACTCTTATTGGACGAATATAGGCAGTTGTTCTCCGAACGTACCAGGATTGTCAGTGTGGCGCATGTTTCCAATGTGCTGGGTACGGTCAATCCCGTCAAGGAGATGATTGCTTTTGCCCATGAGCAGGGTGTCCCGGTGCTTGTGGACGGTGCCCAGTCCATTCCCCACATGCCGGTAGATGTGCAGGATCTGGATGCCGATTTCTTCGTTTTCTCCGCGCACAAGGTGTATGGTCCTACGGGGGTAGGGGTGCTTTATGGTAAAGAGGGGTGGCTGGATAGGATACCTCCCTATCAGGGCGGTGGAGAGATGATTCAGCATGTATCTTTTGAAAAGACTACCTTCAATGAATTGCCCTTCAAGTTTGAAGCCGGTACGCCGGATTATATCGGTACTACCGGACTTGCCAAAGCTTTGGACTACGTTTCGCTGGTTGGGATGGACAAGATTGCCGCCTATGAACACGAATTGACCCAGTATGCCATGCAACGGCTGAAAGAGATTCCCGGTATGCGTATCTTCGGCGAGGCAGAAGACAAGGGTAGTGTCATATCGTTTCTGGTAGGTGATATCCATCATTTTGATATGGGTACATTGCTCGACCGTCTTGGCATTGCCGTACGCACGGGACATCACTGTGCCCAACCATTGATGCAGCGTCTTGGCATCGAAGGAACAGTGCGTGCATCTTTCGGGCTTTACAATACCCGGGAGGAGATAGATGTGCTGGTGGCAGGTATAGTTCGTGTCAGCCGGATGTTCTGACCAAAGCAAAGCTTTGCAACCTTTCTTTCATTCCTTGCGTCTAATATGTCAACAACTAAAAAAATGAATTATGTTAGTAACAACAACCCCGACTATTGAGGGTGGACGTATCACCCGCTATTATGGCATCGTTTCCGGTGAAACGATTATCGGTGCCAATGTATTCCGCGATTTCTTTGCCAGCATCCGCGACGTGGTGGGTGGGCGAAGTGGCTCTTATGAAGAAGTGCTGCGCGAAGCTAAAGATATAGCCTTGCGCGAGATGCAAGAACATGCCCGTGCTATGGGTGCCAATGCCGTGATTGGTGTAGACTTGGACTATGAAACGGTAGGAGGCAGTGGCAGCATGTTGATGGTTACGGCATGCGGTACGGCTGTAACGGTGGAATAAGTTCGCTCTACTATATTACAACATAGGAAGATATAAGAAATGGCAACCCTGTGAATGGTTGCCATTTTCTTTATAAGGAGTATCTTTTATCGGTTATTTGTACCAATCCTTATAATCTGTTCCATTGGAATTGACCCAATCCATAAAATGTTCAAAGCTCTTGTCTATCGGCTGGGTTTCAGGAGTATTGAAGTTTGTGGCTCCACTTAGATGAATGGCAAAAGGATAGTTGCCATTGGCTACATAATAGCTTGTCGGTACAGAGGACAAATCCTCTTCGGTATGGAATAGAGCCATGTCTGCCTTTTCAGTAGGAGGATAGTTGACCAAATGCACTTCGATGCGTGATTCTTTCAATTCGTCATGTACCATGATGAATGGATTATAAGGGGGAATTCCAAGCGTTTCGTGTGATAGTGGAGTCTTGAAGGTGTTCTTTATCTTATATGTAGCGGTTTTTGTATTTCTCTCTGTTACATCGAGCGCACTTAGAAATACATTGACGGTAGCTTTGGAAAGGTCTGTATCCAGTCCTTGTCCGTTGAAACTTGTGGGGGCTTCCAATATTTCAGTTGACATATTGCTGCGTTCTGTATTCAGTTGGTAAGCGAAACCATTTTTGAAAGTGGCACCGGACCAAAGCAACTCATAGGTGTCTTCTGTAGAAAGGGCCTGATTGGCATCATTGAAGTTCAATACGGACTGGTATTTTACAATAACATCATTCAAGTCATAGTCACCCTTTCTGGGCCAATTATCTTCGAAAGCGATGATTCCTTTGTATTCCAGACTGTATTTCTTATCCTCGTTGCCACCGTCAGGTTTGATATCAGGAATATCCGGATTGATGATGGCTTCGATGGGGTTGGACCATACGTTGAATTGTATATCATTATAGTCTTGGTCTGTCCAATCTTCAAAGGACAATACGACAAAATCATCGATGCGGAATGCGGCTGTATGTGTACGGCCGTCCCCATTCAGCTTTGTAGTAGAGTAGAAAGGCTTATTGTTTCCGCCATAGAAGCTGTCATTCAATAGGAACCATCCGATTTTTACTCCATTGGGAAATACGGTGCCTTGGTCCACTCCGTCGGGGTCTATGTAATGAAGCTTTACACTTTCACCGCCTTGTAGTCCGGAAGCCTTTTTATTATAATAATTATCCATCAGAGTGTTTGGAAAAACAATGCATTTGGGGGCTTTTTTAATTTCACTTAAAGATGCGTCTGCCCTATAGCAATAATAGCCAAAGGCGCTCGCTGCACCGCTGGTTCCTCCAATTATCCGGATGGATACTTCCGCATTGCGCCCTTCCGGATCATTGATTTCAAAATCTATGGCTTGTCGGTATTGCTTAGGGCATGTGCCTCCTTCCTTCAAGGTCGTATTGATGATTGTCAATACATCACCGGGAATTGTGATTTTGTTGTCTGTGTCTAAATAATGAGGATATCCTTTGGAGCTCCATGTTCCTAATACATGGTATCCTTTGGGTGCCTGCCATCCCTCCGCCCGTGTTTGCGGATTATCATCGGTGGAATCCCATTTGATGTCGGCAGTAATGGCATCTCCTGCAATAACTGTTTTGAAGAGGGTGGGGACCCCTATATAAGAAGTATAGATATATGCTTCGTCCCCATGGTCCGAATTGATGATTTCCTTGCCGCTATATGCACCGTTACCGTCTGTCATGCGTCTGATGACCGGTTCCAGGTCTGTGCGTTTTATAATCTGGCCATCTTTGTCAATCGTGAACGGGTCTTCAAGATAGATTTCAAAAAGTACTTTATAGCCTTCGGGGACATCATACTTTACGTTTACTTGGATGGAAGATGTCGTAGAAAAATCAAAAGAGTTGGGAGTCTTCTCATCGTCTTTTCCATTATCGGGATTGTAGACGTCATGTTCGCATCCTATGGATAGGAATGCCAGCATAATGCTGCATAATGTCAAAGCCAGCATCTTGCATGTCAGGTTAGAATAGATTGGTTTCATAATGCCTTTGTTTTTAGCTTGTTTACTTGTTGCAAAGGTACTATAAAAGTTGTAATATATATCTATATGTGCTCTGTTCTTCTCATTAAATACAAAAAATAGGTAAAAAAGGGTACTGCTTGTTGTTTTATTCGCCAGTATAAATACATGCTTGCTTGGATTTCTTTTCTTTTTCATTTGCTTATTTCGTTTCAAATCAATATTTTTAGGCTTTCGTTCAACCTTTTAATACGAATAAATGCTATGGACCAAATCCTATTCTGGCTGGTTCCAGCCGCTTCTATTATGGCACTTTGTTTTGCCTGGTATTTCCATCGTCAGATGATGAAAGAGAGTGAGGGTACGCCTCAGATGATTAAGATTGCCGCTGCTGTGCGCAAAGGTGCTATGTCTTACCTTCGCCAACAATACAAGATTGTGGGCTGGGTATTTCTGGGGCTGGTTATCCTTTTCTCCATTATGGCATACGGTTTCGGAGTGCAGAACTCCTGGGTGCCGATTGCTTTCCTTACCGGAGGATTCTTTTCCGGACTTTCCGGCTTTTTGGGTATGAAGACGGCCACCTACGCATCGGCTCGCACTGCCAATGCGGCACGCACATCGCTGAATGCCGGACTACGCGTGGCTTTCCGTAGCGGTGCGGTGATGGGACTGGTAGTGGTTGGCCTTGGCTTGCTTGATATATCTTTCTGGTATCTGTTGCTGAATGCTGTAATTCCGGAAGATGTAATGACTCCCACCCATAAACTCTGCATCATTACCACTACCATGCTGACTTTCGGTATGGGCGCTTCCACGCAGGCATTGTTTGCACGCGTAGGTGGCGGTATCTATACAAAAGCTGCCGATGTAGGTGCCGACCTTGTGGGAAAGGTGGAAGCCGGTATTCCCGAAGACGACCCGCGTAATCCTGCCACGATTGCGGATAATGTAGGCGACAATGTAGGCGACGTGGCAGGTATGGGGGCTGATTTGTACGAAAGTTATTGCGGTTCTATCCTTGCTACGGCTGCCCTCGGTGCTGCGGCTTTTATCCACTCGGGTGATACGCTGATGCAGTTCAAGGCCGTAATCGCTCCGATGCTGATTGCAGCCGTCGGAATATTGCTTTCCATTATCGGTATCTTCTCCGTGCGTACCAAAGAGAATGCGAAGATGAAGGACTTGCTGAACTCACTGGCTTTCGGTACTAATCTCAGCTCTATTTTGATAGTTGTCGCCACTTTCTTTATCCTGTGGTTGCTGAAGTTGGACAACTGGCTGTGGATTTCCTGCTCCGTGATAGTGGGTTTGATAGTAGGTATCATCATCGGGCGGTCTACGGAGTACTATACTTCCCAATCCTACCGTCCTACCCAAAAGCTGAGTGAAAGCGGAAAGACCGGTCCGGCGACAGTCATAATTTCCGGTATAGGCTTGGGAATGCTTTCTACGGCTATTCCGGTGATTGCCGTGGTGATAGGTATCATTGCTTCTTATCTCTTTGCTTCGGGCTTCGACTTCTCTAATGTGGGTCTGGGGCTCTATGGTATTGGCATTGCCGCAGTAGGTATGCTTTCTACATTGGGCATCACGCTTGCTACAGATGCTTACGGACCGATAGCTGACAACGCGGGTGGCAATGCGGAAATGTCCGGTCTGGGTGAAGAGGTGCGTAAGCGTACCGATGCGCTTGACTCCTTGGGCAATACTACAGCCGCTACGGGCAAAGGCTTTGCCATCGGTTCCGCCGCTTTGACGGGATTGGCTTTGCTGGCCTCTTATGTCGAGGAAATCCGTATCGGGCTGACCCGCCTCGGGACTACCGAACTGTCGCTTCCTCATGGCGATGCCGTGGCTCTTCAAGATGCCACTTTCTTCGACTTTATGCATCACTACGATGTGACGCTGATGAATCCGAAAGTTCTTTCCGGTATGTTTCTGGGCTCGATGATGGCATTTCTTTTCTGTGGATTGACGATGAATGCGGTAGGGCGTGCAGCGGCCCATATGGTAGACGAAGTGCGCCGCCAGTTCCGCGAAATCAAGGGAATCCTTACGGGAGAAACGGAGCCTGATTATGAGCGTTGTGTGGCAATCTCGACGAAAGGGGCGCAACGCGAGATGGTGATTCCGTCACTGATAGCTATCATTGCTCCGATTGCGACGGGACTTATTTTCGGTGTTCCCGGTGTGCTCGGCCTGCTGATTGGCGGATTGAGCAGTGGTTTCGTGCTTGCCATCTTCATGGCAAATGCCGGTGGTGCATGGGATAATGCCAAAAAGTATGTGGAAGAAGGCAACTTTGGCGGCAAAGGCAGTGAAGTCCACAAGGCTACAGTCGTGGGTGACACCGTAGGAGACCCGTTCAAGGACACATCCGGTCCGAGCTTGAATATCCTAATCAAGCTGATGAGCATGGTAGCCATTGTGATGGCAGGGCTTACGGTTGCGTGGAGTCTGTTCTAGAAAGAGTTTTTCCCCGTATCCCACCAAAGGCGGGTGGCGCCGTTATCTGCGCCACCCAGTTTTTCCGTGAGGGTGGCGTATTGTGCCGGGTCGGCAGTGGCGGCGTCCGTTGAGAACGGAAGGCGGCGGATCATGATATCCGTATCAATCACTTTTCCGGTGTTGTTTTGGACCTTGAAAAGTTTGGGGTATCCGGTACGGCGTTGCTCAGCCCATGCCTCATAACTTTCGGGCCAGCATGCCAGCCACTTCTGGGTAATAATCTTTTCGAGTTTCGTCTCTATGTCTGCATCTTCTTCCCATTTGGGGGATATGGTAATCAAGGCTTTCATGTCCTTGCCTACCTTGCCGCCTGAGACTACATCTTTATAATCGGCAGGGGTTTTGTCGCTTTCCAGATATTCGGAGGCACCGGCACAGTCCCACTGTGTAAATGAAGTACTTACCCCGTATTCATAGCATGTGCGGGGATTCTCTTTGGTATAGCCACGGAGGGCTGCTTCGGCCCTGAGCAGCCAGACTTCTGCCGCACTCATCAATACGGCTCCGGTCTTTTCGCCGATGGTACTTGTGTTGAGGGAAGAGCAAAAACTGTAAATGTTGGCGTCACCGTCTTTCATGGGTAACCCGATGGGAATGCCTAACAACTGTTTTTGATAACCTTCGAGAAGGGCGGTGTTATACCATTTCTTGCCACGCGGGTCCTCATAACCGTTGATAATGGATTCCATCGAGGCATTCATGTAGACTTCACCCCAACCGGCAACGGCACACAAAGGATTGATATAGTTCTTGCCCATTACAGCGATGGTTTCCCTTGCACCTTCCAGTACACCTTGATTGTCATTCAGTGCTTTGGTTGCTTGGTCTTTGGCAAGTGTTGCATCCACATTGGAGATGCGCATGGCAAGGCGCAAACGTAGTGAGTTGGCAAACTTTAACCACTCCTTCAAGGTCTTGCCGTTGGTCAGCATATCATACTCTTTGAATTTGTTGTTGTCACCGCCCTCGTCCAGGTATTCCCTTATCAATTGCTGCCCTTCGTCCAGGTCTGCAAAGAAGCGTGTATAGGCTTCTTGCAGTCCGTAAACCCGGGGTGTCTCACCCAGTTGATGGTAGACCAGCGGACCGTATGTATCGGCAATGCGGTGCATCAGTTCCACTTTCAAAATTTCGGTAATGCCGAGGTAGCCTTTCAAGTTGTCATTGCCATAAAAGTTCTTTTCTGCCTTCTGCACCTCCGTGTAGACATATCCGTAAGTACATTGCCATGCGGCATTGGTCCAGCCTGAGTTCAGGTTGTAGCAGGCGTTGGATTTCATGAATTTAGGAATAGGGTCCATGAAGTAGCCGGAGAACATGTCATGGTTCAGGGATTGTGTCATCTGCCATACCCAATTTAAGCCAACAGAACCTATATTGAAGTAGATACCCGACTGTATGGGTTCGAATGGAGCAGTCAGGTTCTGGAAATCTATTTCCTTTTTGTCGTCCGAGAAACCTCCCTTGATTTCGTTGTCGTTCTCAAAACCGCCGGTGCAAGCTGCAAGCAGCAATATGCTATGGCAGAAAAGGAATATGATGCACTTGTTTTTCATAAGGTATTCACTAGTGTCCACTAAAAATTTTTTGGTCACTAGTCGGTTAAAAATTAAATAA
>OOCX01001301.1_pt1 | contig 15636 bp, 17 predicted proteins | sample 1671231 | NCBI WGS metagenome assembly OOCX01 (sample SAMN06348135, study PRJEB24527) | human gut metagenome | biome: human gut; feature: ankylosing spondylitis patient; material: feces | host: Homo sapiens | place: China | collected 2015-10 | reverse complement strand
GGCCATACGGTCGGGGATTTTTTATATAGAAATCAAAGCTACTGAAAATTGCCGAAAACAGACGAACGGCGAGAGGGTGATTCATCTTTAAATCAGTCTGTTACGGACAAAAACTTCGTTTTTGTCCGCGAAGTAGACACAACACTCTCAATGTTGGGATTCAGGGTTCGAGCCCCTGAGGGGGGGGGGCAGAAAAGCAGTTGAAAGATACTGCAACAAACAGAAAAAACCTTGGCTAAATCTTTCTTAATCTTTGATTGAGCACATGCACTTCTATGCCCGGTATCGATTCGATAAACCGGCTTCCCAACAACATGGAGGGCGTGTAATATCCGCCCGGGCCGGTATAATCCAGACAATATTGCGCAATCCGGATACCGACCGTGGCGGTCAGAGCGTAGACATTGGGGGTGGACATCGTCATTTCCAGCTTTTCGCCGTCCGGAGCCTCGGCCTCGCCCCAGAATTGTCCCCGCCCGGCCTCCAGCGCTTTGGCGTCAGGCCCTTTTTTCATCAGCCAGCCAGCTAGACGCTTCGTGATCTTCTGCCCGAACTGGGTATTCAGAATCCCTTTGACCGGGTTGGTCAATCGTATCATATAGATGCTCATTCTCGGCATAGCCATATAGACTGCGCCATCGGGAACTCCGGTAGATATTCCGGAGGTGAAAACATCCCCCCAGGGGATCGTCATAGCCCACTGGGGCTTGTTCTGAAACGGGATTTTCCGCATCTGAAAGGCATTCGAAACGACTTTCAGCATACCGCCCTCGCGGATCAAACTGCCTTTGCCGAAACTCTCGATCATGGTGTTGACCGTGCCGATACTCGGATTGGTGCCGAACGAGAGAGCCAGATCGATGCGCGTGGCGGCGGGCAGTTTCTCCTTAAGCATCGCCGCCAGACAGTCGGTTGGCACGATGTCGGTTCCGGCACCTGGCAAAATGAGGACGTTTTGCTGCCGCGCCTCTTCATCCAGCGCATGGCATTTCCGGAAGATGTCGATCTCGCCCGTAATGTCGAGGTAGTGGATCTGTTGCGCAAGACATGCTCGCGCCAGCGGCTCCGCCGTGGCGGAAAACGGCCCCGCACAGTTGAGTAGTACGCTTATATCCTGTAAATTGCTTCCGGTATTCCGTACACCGAAAGCCCGGCATTCGAGGCTCAGTTCCGTAGCGATAGGTTTCAGCTTTTCGTCATCTCGCCCGCCGATAATAGGGCAGAGCCCCTGTGCCACAGCCTCGCGCACCATCAGCTCTCCGGCATAGCCGTAGGCCCCGTAGATCATCAACTGGTTATTTTTCATCGGATCTCCCTTTTAGTCAGGTGATTCAATACGACTTTCGCCATTTCCTTGGAGCTGAGCGGATTCTGTCCAGTGATCAGGGTTCCATCGACAACGACTTTCGAAGTCATCGGAATCCATGCTTTCCGGTAATCGGCACCCCGTTCTTTCAGCACCGCTTCGAGGTCGAAAGGAACAACCTTTTTGCGCCGGGCAAGGGTTTCCTCGAACCAGCTGAATCCGGTGATCTTTTTACCGGCTACCAGCATCTGCCCGTCGGACAGCCCGACATTCAGCAATCCGCATACGCCGTGACAAATCGCCGACACGATTTTGCCGCTTTCAAAATGCGTTTTGAGAATTGCCTGCAGGACGGCATTGTCCGGGAAATCGTACATGCAGCCATGTCCTCCGGCCAGATAAACACAGTCGAACTGTCGCCCCGCAACTTCATCGAGACTTTGGGCATGATGCAACAGCTCCCAAAATTCGGGGTCGTTCCAATATGCTTTGGACATCTTATCGAGGGTGAACGGCTTCAAACTCTCGGGATCGACCGGTATCTCACCGCCTTTCGGACTCGCGATCGTTATCTTGCAGCCCAGCCCTTTCGCTCGGTGATAGATGTGTGTCAGTTCGCTGAGCCATAATCCGGTGGGTAGAATTGCATTGGCATAGGCTCCGATTCCGGTCGCTACGATCAAAATTTTCGGCATAATCATGACGGTGTTTTTTTGATAGGTAATGCTGCAAAAATTACTCCGTATTGCGATTCGATCTTCTTCCAAATCACCGACCGTTTCGCCCACACCGAAGAGCCTTTTATGGACATATTCGTTGAATTTAAAGAATAGGCCTTCGGCCCAACATATTCCGCTGCCGTTTCACTTGGCGTATCTCGCGGAGCATTTCGTGAACCATTCGCCGGATTTCGATCATCACTGCACTGTTCTCGCTTTCGTTCATAACCGTCAGGATTACTGACTGCAAAGGTCGGATCGGTCTTTTGCTTCGCAGGATAGATGCCGGCACGCATTTTAGGGTATGCGTGATCCCAAAAGGCAATTCCGGTTATTCCCTACTCTGGCGGTCAGGGCTGTCGGAACCTTTGCGGCCTGCCTTTTTCAGGGGAAGCCGCGGGAAAAGTTTTCTGAACCGCACTACGTAAGCCGCAACCCGGTTCCCCGCGACGATCAGGCTCACGGCGATGATAATCAACAAGATGCCGCAACATATCCGCAGCGTGAGGGTCTCCCCGAAGATCATCACCCCGAAGAAGACGGCCGTGACGGGCTCCAGGGCGCCGAGGATTGCCGTCGGCGTCGAACCGATGTACTGGATGGCGCTGGTAGTACACAAAAACGAGATCGCCGTCGGGAAAACAGCCAGTGCGAGCAAGTTCCCCCACAGGTACCATTTATCGGGCACATGGACTGCCATGCCGAAGTCCAGCCGGACAACGTAAAGCAGCAACCCGAAAAGCAGGACGTAGAACGTCACCTTGAGCGTCGCAACGGATTTCAGCACCGGGCGGTTCACGCCGACGATATAAATTGCGTAGGACAAAGCCGAAACCATCACCAGAACCGTTCCCGTGATATTGAGCGTCGAACCATCGCTGCCTTTGAACAACAGCCCGATACCGGCCAATGCCAGCAAGATGCACAGCGCTGTCTGCGGAGAGAGTTTTTCCCGGAAGCCGAAAGCCATGATCAACGCCACGAAAATAGGATATACGAACAGTAGCGTCGAGGCGATACCGGCGTCCATGTAATTGTAGCTCAAGAACAAGGACAGCGACGAGAGGGCAACCAGCAAACCCAGGAGCACCAGCGGCACGATCTCACGGCGGTGCAGCTTGAAATCCCGGCCGCGCGCCTTGAGCATGGTACCCAACAACGGGATGGCAAAAAGGTACCGGAAGAACAATACCGAATCGGGATCCATCCCCGCCTTGTAGAGCGGAAGGGCAAAGAGCGGATTCATGCCGTACGTGGCGGCGGCAACAGCTCCCAGGAGGTAACCTTTGGCTTTTGTATTCATACGGTCGGATTTTGCGGCAAAAATAGCATTTATTTCGGCTGCAAATGCAGACCGGGCAAAATTATCACGCGATCGCCAACCGGTAGCGCACACGTCCCGCACCGGCACATCCCCTCCTACGGGTGAAGCTCCTGAATATTGCCGACCCTTCGATGCGAAACGATCCCTACCGGGGCAAGGCAGCCGGTACGACTTCCCTGCGGATCAAAGCCGCACGGACGAAATATTCGGGGATGCAGGCCTCGTCCAGCAGCCACTTGGGCGTGGCCGATTCGTCTTTCTTCCCCGACCAGTCGTTGTAAAACAACCCGGCGGCATCCCGTGCGTTCCGGCGCGCCCAATCCATCCAGCGGATGAATATATCCACGTATTTCGGATCGCCGTCGAGGTCGTAAAGCGCCTGGTAGCCCCGCAACAACACCAGATAGAACCACGGCAAATCACGGTTCGCGGCCGCGCCGTCCGGCGTCTCCGGCAAATAGAATTTCCGGGCTCCTTCGGCCAGCCGGCGGGCATTGTCCAGATAAACACGATCGCCGGTATACCCATACAACGCGACGGCACCCTGCAGCAGCAACCCCGTATTATAAGAATAGACCGCCTTGTCCAGACGCGCTTCGGGCTGCGTGAGCCAGGAGTTCCAGACTATATCCAGTTCCGGATCGTGCAGGTAGGCATCCATCCAGTCGTAGAAACGGCGCCCGGCAGTCAGGTAATAGGGGTCTCCCGTCGCCCCGTACAGGTTGAGTGCCAGCAGCATCGCCTTACCGTTGGCGCACCCCGGCTTCTGGTTCTCCACCCCTTCGAGCCACGACACGGCACCGTCGTGGTCGGGGCGCCAGCCGCTCAGGATGAAGGTCATCACCTGCTTGGCTTTTTCCAGGTGGGCGGGATTGCGGGTCACGCCGTAGGCCGCGACGTAGGCCAGGCCGACCAGCCCGTTGTCGTCGTAATAACGGTCGACCTTGCCCATCCTGACGGGATAAGCCTGATACCCGGCGGGCATCCGCCCGTCGTCGTAATACTGCTCGACAGCCATCACCATCGAATCGACATAGCAGCCGTATTTCACCGGATCGACTTCGGCCAGCGCAACCGCCGAGGTGAACACCCCGTCCATGGGCCACAGGAAGGAAACCTCCTGCGTGCTTTTCGCCCCGTCGTCGAAATAGTTTACATCGGGACGGTAGCTATTGGGGTAATATTCCGAAAACAGGCCGTATTCCGGCACCCGGTACATGTCCCACACCTTGCGGAACATCTCTTCGGCAAACGCATAATGCTCCCCCGTTGCGGGGGTCGCTGCCTCCTGACGGCATCCCGACAGGCAACACGCAGCACCGAAGAATGCGGCAAAAAATACATTTTTCATCTTATCGTTACATTTGAATCAGTCCCTGCCGGAACAACCTCCTCAGAATTCGAGCCGCACGACGACCGGGAAATGATCCGACGGCGTCCGCGCCTCATAGCTGTGCAACGACACCTCCGTCGCTGCGGGTGGTCTGCGAACGGTGGGTGTCCGTCAGCACCCCGTAATCGTGCACACGCACCGAAGGCGACACGAAAATATGGTCGATACGGCTGTCGGTTTTCAGCGTGGGGTTGAAATTGTTGAACGTCCCGTTCGGGGCATAGCGTCTGGCCGCGGTTTCATACGAATCGGCCAATACCCCCGAGGCGGTGAAGGTCGTATAGATGGGGTTGTTCTGGTCGACGTTGAAATCGCCCGTGAGGATCACGAACTCCCTGGGGCCGCACATTTCGCGGATCTTCGCGACGACCAGTTTGGCGCTCTCCTCGCGCGCCCGGACACCGACGTGATCCATATGCAGGTTGAAGAACCAGAACCGGCGCCTGGTCTGCCTGTCCAGGAAATGCCCCCATGTGCAAATGCGGGGCAGCGCGGCGTCCCACCCCTTGTTGGGACGGTCGGTAACTTCCGAGAGCCAGAAATGGCCTTCGTCCAGCAACCGGAAACGCTCCTTTTTATAGAATATGGGGGAATATTCGCCTTTGGCCTTGCCGTCGTCGCGCCCCACGCCGATATAGGCATAGTCGGGAAGCTGCGCCAGCATATCGTGCAACTGCCCGTCGAGCACCTCCTGGCTGCCGAAAATATCGAACCCCTGGAATTCGATCAGCCCGCATACCCAGGGGCAGCGGCGTTCCCAACCGTTGCCTCGTTCGGCGTCGCCTTTATTGGCGTTACGGATATTGTAGGTGGCTACGGTCAGTTCCTGCGCAACGGCAGGGAGCAGCAGCACGGCGAACAGGGCGAGGGTCAGCAATCTTTTCATAGTAATGTTTTCGGGTTAACGGAATAATTATTTCGGGATACAAAGATATAAAAACGGGACTGGAATTCCTCAGTCCGGATCGCGGGTATAGCGATCCGGCAGGGAGAGGATGCCGTCGATCCGGTATCCGTCCTCCCCGTGCCTGAGCAGCAATTCGGCTTTCCGGTATTTCCGGTTGAAATTATCCCACAGCAAGATCCGGTAAACATCCGTCCGAACGGAATCCTTTTCGATACGGAGATTTTCCAGCACACTTTCATCGCAGTCCTGCGCCTCCAGGAACGGATCGTAATCCAGCTCCATTTCCGCATACATCCGCTGCAACCGGCCGAACAACCGCGGGGTCAGGTATCGCCGCAGGATCGCCAGGCCTTCTTCATTATCACCATTCCGCAACCACGCGGCTATGTATTCCTCGTAAAACCGCCGCAGCATCCCCAGGGCGGAATCCGGCATGTTTTCCCCCGCATGCACGCCGTGCACCTTGTCCGCGGAATATCCCGTCCGGACAGCATTGCCGGCCCGTATCATCCCCGCAGGGCAAGGCGGACGGACGGATTCCCGGCTGCTGCTCCGGGCGCTTATTTCCGCGCCGACAGCCAACAGAGCCACTGTGGCTAAGAACAGCATTATGTTGATTTTCATAATATTACGATTTAATTCCGGAATACAGCGCCCGGTGCCGCGCGGCTACCCCACATCGAATTCCCTGTGGCCGGGCACTACCGTGCGTAAAGGTAATAAAAACACCCGGAAAACAGCAAGGTTGACAGCCGGAAAAACAGCCGGCAGGCACAAAGGCCCGGATATTCGCGCCCGCAACACAAAAAATCGCACCAGACATGCATACTTTCAGGCCGCAGGCCGCATCGTTCGGTTATTTTTACTATCTTTGCTGGGCTAAATACCGGTACCGAATGCAACCAGTGAACCGAACCTCCGACCCCCAGGGGCAGCCAGTCAGCACGAACCTGTCTGCAACCGGATTCCGGGAGCCGGGGTTCTGCAACCAGGTGCAACCGCAGGATCGGGGAAGGGCTCGCACCGCATGAACCGCACGCACCGCATGGCCGATTCCTGCGCAGAAAAATGCTGAAACCAACAAATAAATAGCAACCATGTACAGATACGACAACCGGGTGGTCATCACTCTCGATGCCGGAGGTACGAACCTCGTGTTCGGAGCCATGCAGGCCAACAAATTCATCGTCGAACCCATCACCATGCCGTCGAATGCGGACGACCTCGACAAATGCCTGGCAACGATGGTCGAAGGCTTCCAGGCCGTGATCGACAAACTGGAGGCCAAACCCGTCGCCATCAGCTTCGCATTCCCGGGCCCGGCCGATTATCCCAACGGCATCATCGGCGGTTACCTGCCCAATTTCCCCTCGTTCCGCGAAGGCGTGGCGCTGGGGCCCTTCCTCGAATACAAATTCGGCATTCCGGTATTCATCAACAACGACGGCGACCTGTTCGCCTATGGCGAAGCACTGGGCGGCGCCCTGCCCGAGGTAAACGCCAAGCTCGAAGCCCTGGGCTGCCCGAAACGCTACAAAAACCTGGTGGGCTACACCTTCGGCACGGGCTTCGGCATCGGTGTGGTGGTCAACAATCAACTCAACCGCGGCGACAACTCGTGTATCGAGACCTTCTGCCTCAAACACAAGAAGATGCCCGACATCATCGTCGAGGACGGCGTGGCAGTACGCGCCATCAAGCGGGTCTACGGCGAGGTCTCGGGCGACGTAAAACGTTCGAGCCGAAGGACATCTGCGAGATCGCCGACGGCAAACGTCCCGGCGATGTCGAAGCGGCCAAACAGGCCTTCGCCGAGTTGGGCGAGATCGCCGGCGACGCCATGGCGACGGCCGTGACGCTGATCGACGGTCTGATCGTCATCGGCGGCGGCATCACCGCAGCCCGCAAGTACATCATGCCCAGTCTGCTGAAAGAACTGCGCGGCAAGATGCACACCATCACGGGCGAGGAGTTGAACCGCGTGCAGATGAAGGTCTACGACCTGGACAACGAGGAAGAATTCAAGGAGTTCGCCAAGGGCGACCAGCGTGCGCTGAAGGTTTACGGCACGGATCGTTACGTGGCATACGACCCCCAGAAACGCATCGGAGTCATGATCTCGAAACTCGGGGCGAGCAATGCCATCTCGGTGGGTGCCTACGCATTCGCCCTGAGCCAGCTCGACGCACAGAAACAACAATAATTCTTTACAGCATCAGGGAATAAAAAATTATGTATAAGTTCCAACCCATTCTCAAATCGACAATCTGGGGCGGCGAAAAGATCGTCCCCTACAAGCACATCGCCTCCGACCAGAAGCAGGTCGGCGAAAGCTGGGAACTTTCGGGCGTCAAGGGTAACGAATCGGTCGTAGCGGGAGGCCCCGAGGCGGGCACCACCCTGCCCGGGCTGATCGCACGCCCGACGACCGGCTGGCATGGGAACGTCACAAGTCGAAAGGCAAGACCGAGATGTGGTACGTCGTGGACGCCGACAAGGGCGCACGGCTCCGGTCGGGATTCGCCAAGCAGGTGACGCCCGCCCAGTACGAAGCCAGCGTCGAGGACAACACCATCACCGACATCCTCGCCGAGTACGAAATACATCCGGGCGACCTCTTCTTCCTGCCGGCAGGCCGCGTCCACAGTATCGGCGCGGGCGCGTTCATCGCCGAGATTCAGCAGACTTCGGACATCACCTACCGCATCTACGACTTCAACCGCAAGGACGCCGACGGCAACACCCGCGAACTGCACACCGAACTGGCGAAGGGCGCCATCGACTACACCGTACTGCCCGATTACCGGACGCATTACCAGAAGGCGCAGGATCGCGAAGTGGAACTGGTGTCGTGCCCCTATTTCACCACCTCGCTCTACGACCTGACCGAAGCGCAGACCATCGACTATTCGGCATTGGATTCGTTCGTCGTCGTGATCTGCGTCGAAGGCAAGGGAACACTCTGCGACGACTCGGGCAACGAAATGCCGATCCACCAGGGAGAGACCGTGCTGCTCCCCGCCACGGTAAAATCGCTCCGCGTGATTCCAGGGGGAAACCTGAAAATGCTGACCAGCTACATCAAATAAACAGGCAACACCCGTCGTCGAAAAATCCCCGGCAGCCGATAATTGCCGGGGATTTTATTTTCGGTCAAGCGGCATAGTTGTAAATTCAATGAGAAACAAAACATCCGATCGTAAAAATACTTACCAAAAACCTCATTAAAAGAAAAAAGTTTTATTTTTACGCGATTCCGTTGCAGGACTGCGTTCTTTTTAGTACCTTTGGGGTGTGCAACCGTAATAGCGCGGAAACAGCAGAAAATCGTACGCCATGAAGGAGAATTTAAGAGAGATCGCATCGCATTTCGCCTTGGAAGGCCCCGTCACGGCCATCGACTCACTGGGCGAAGGATTCATCAACGACACATTCATCGTCCGCACCGAAGCAGATGCCCCCGACTACATCCTCCAACGCAAGAACAAGGCCGTTTTCCCCGACGTGCCGGCCATGATGGACAACATCCGCCGGGTCACGGAACACATCCGCCGCCGCGTCATTGCGGCCGGAGGCGACCCGCGGCGCGAGGTGATGACCGTCGTCCCGGCAAAGGACGGGCACTTGTACCACGTCGACGCGGAAGGCGAATACTGGGCCGCGACGGTCTTCATCGACGACACGGTTGCCTACAACAAGGCCGACTCCCCGGAACTGGCCCGCAAGGGCGGCGAAGGCATCGGGAAATTCCAGTCCCAGCTGGACGATTTCACCGAACCGCTGGCGGAGACGATCAAAGGGTTCCATAACATCCGCCACCGTTTCGGACAATGGGACGCCGCCCTGGCCCGCGATGCCGCAGGGCGCAGAATACACCTCGCGGAGGAGATCGGCTGGATCGAGTCGCGGCGCGCCGAGATGCTCTCTTTCTGGTCGAAGGTCGAGGACGGTACGATCCCTACGCGCGTGACGCACAACGACACGAAGATCAACAACATCCTGTTCGACAAACAGGGCGAGGTGCTCTGCGCCATCGACCTCGACACGGTGATGGCCTCCACGTCGCTCAACGATTTCGGCGACGCGATCCGCTCTTACGCCAACACGGGCGACGAGGACGACCGCGACCTGTCGCGTGTCGGCATTTCGCTCGAAATGTTCAGCGCCTACACCGACGGATACCTCTCGCTGCGTGCAGCACAACTCACCGACACGGAAATCGGCCATCTGGCTTTCTCGGCACGGTATATCACGTTCGAACAGGTTTTGCGCTTCCTGATGGACTACATCGACGGCGACACCTATTACAAGATAAAATACCCCGACCACAACCTCGTACGCACGCACGCCCAATACCGCCTGTTGCAAAGCATGGAGGAACATTACGGCGAAATGTGCCGCATCGTGGACGGGATCGCGGCGAAATACCGCAACGCATAAAAACGCATAAACCGAAAAAGACGATGCAGCAAAAGAGGGAGGGGAAAACAATCATGGAGATACGGAAAATAACAGGCGTCGTCCCGGCCGACAAACGGGCCGTCGAGGCCGCTTTCGACAGCATCGAACCGCAGCCGGTAGCTTGCTGCAACTGGCCGGAGCAATATCCCTATGCACCGGAGGTTTCGTTCCGCATGTTCCACACGGGTGCCTACCTGATGCTGCGCTTCGACGTCGCGGAACGATGGACGATGGCCCGCGTCACGGAGGATAACGGGGAAGTTTGGACTGATTCGTGCGTGGAGTTCTTCATCGCCCCCGACGACAGCGGCTACTACTACAATTTCGAATGCACCTGCATCGGGCGTCTGCTCGTGGGGTTCCGCAGGGAGCGCGAACACGCCACGCATGCCACGCCCCGGGTCATGGAAAGCATCCTGCGCAACCCGAGCCTCGGGCCGCGCCCCTTCCCCGAACACGAGGGCGACAACCGCTGGTCGGTAGTGCTGGCCATCCCGCCGCAGGCGTTGTTCATGCACTCGCTGACGGACTGGAGCGGACTGAAGGCGAAGGTGAACCTCTACAAATGCGGGGACAAACTCTCGCAGCCCCATTTCCTGTCGTGGAAGCCGATCGCGGCTCCGAAGCCCGACTTCCACCTGCCGGAATTTTTCGAACAAATTAAATTTTCAAAGATATGAACAACAAATATTCACTTCCGAAAGACGGCGGCCTGATCGCGGAATCGACGCCGCGCGACATCATCCATCGTTACGAGAAAATTCACACGACGGTCTATGAAAACGAATATCTGGGCGTTCAGTACGTTGCCGACACCATCGTCAAGGCGATCCGCACCTACAACGAACTCCACTGTTCGAACGAAGTCTACGAAGAGCAGCAGCCCTTCGTGCTGGGCCTTACCACGGGCCGCACGCCGCTGGGGCTCTACCGCGAGCTGGTGAAACGCCACAAGGAGGGCCTCGTCAGCTTCCGCAACGTGGCCGTATTCAGCCTCGACGAGTTCTACCCCATCCGCTCGACCGAGCAGCAGAGCCGCAACTTCCGCATCCACGAGGATTTCCTCAACCACATCGACATCCTGCCCGAAAATATCCACATCCCTGACGGCACGGTACCCGAAGCCAGGATTTCCGAATACTGCGCATCGTACGACCACTCGGTGCGCAAGATCGACCTGATGATCATCGGCGTCGGCGAGGACGGACAGATCGGCTTCAACGAACCGGGATCGTATGCCAAATCGCGCACGCGGCTGGTTCAGCTGACCCACAACACGCGCAAAATCCAGTCAGGCGCGTTCTTCGGCCTGGAAAACACGCCGAAGATGGCCATCACGATGGGTATCGACACGATCATGCGCGCCGAGAAGATCATCCTGATGGCGTGGGGCGAGGAGAAAGCCAAAATCGTCCAGAAGGTTGTCGAAGGCGAAGTCACCAGCCAGGTACCTGCCTCAAACCTGCAGATGCACCCCAATATCGAGGTGGTGATCGACGAAAATGCCGCGCAAATGCTTACGCGCGAGCAGACACCGTGGCTGGTAGGCCCCTGCAAATGGACGCCCAAGTTCACGCGCAAGGCCGTAGTATGGCTGTGCGGCGTGGTACAGAAGCCGATCCTCAAACTCACCTACAAGGATTATATCGAAAACTCGCTGGGCGAGCTGCTCGAACAGGGACGCGCCTACGACCAGATCAACATCGACGTGTTCAACGACCTGCAGCACACCATCACGGGCTGGCCGGGCGGCAAGCCCAACGCCGACGATTCGACACGCCCTGTATCGTCGGAACCGTTCCCCAAGCGCGTGGTGGTATTCTCGCCCCACCCCGACGACGACGTCATCTCGATGGGCGGTACCTTTATCCGCCTCGTGCAGCAGGGACACGACGTACACGTAGCCTACGAAACTTCGGGCAACGTGGCCGTACACGACGACGTCGTGCTGCAGAACATCGACACGGCCCGCGAACTGGGCTTCGGAGACCACTACGCCGAGGTCGAGAAGATCATCGCCGGCAAGAAGAAGGGCGAACCCGAACCGCGTCCGCTGCTCGACCTCAAGGGTGCCATCCGCCGCGCCGAGGCACGCGCCGCCGTCCGCTCGTTCGGCCTGAACCCCGACACGAACGCCCACTTCCTCAACCTGCCGTTCTACGAAACGGGCGGTATCAAGAAGGGACAGCTTACGGAGAAGGACATCGACATCATCGTCAAGCTGCTGCGCGAGGTGAAACCCCACCAGATTTATGCCGCAGGCGACCTGGCCGACCCGCACGGGACACACCGCACGGCCATGGAGGCCGTACTCGGCGCCCTGGACGTAGTCAGGGACGACGAATGGCTCAAGGAATGCCACCTGTGGCTCTACCGCGGCGCATGGATGGAGTGGGATCTGGGCATGGTCGACATGGCGGTGCCGCTGTCGCCCGACGAGCTGATCATGAAGCGCCACGCCATCTACCGCCACCTCTCGCAGAAGGACATCATGCCCTTCCCGGGCAGCGACCCGCGCGAGTTCTGGCAGCGCGCCGAAGAGCGTACGCAGAACACGGCGCAGCTTTACGACAAGCTCGGCATGGCCGAATACCAGGCGATCGAGGTGTTCGTCAAGATGTTCTGACGCCCGTCCGAATGAAGAATGAACAGACAAACCGATAAACCGAAAAATATATGCGACTCATTATCGAAGACACACAGGAAAATGCCGGCCGTTGGGCGGCGCATTACATCGTCGGGCAGATCAACAAGAAGCAGGCTGCCGGAGGCACGTTCGTGCTGGGCCTGCCGACGGGTTCGACCCCGCTGACGACGTACAAGGAGCTGATCGCCCTGAACAAAGCCGGGAAGGTATCGTTCAAGGATGTCGTCACGTTCAACATGGACGAATACGTCGGGCTCCCGGAAGAGCATCCCGAAAGCTACCATTCGTTCATGTGGAACACCTTTTTCAACCACGTGGACATCACCCCGGCCAATGTCAACATCCTCAACGGCAACGCCCCCGACCTGCAGAAGGAATGCGACGAATACGAGGAGAAAATCCGCCGCGCAGGGGGCATCGACCTCTTCCTGGGCGGTGTCGGCGAAGACGGGCACCTGGCCTTCAACGAACCGTTCTCGTCGCTCAACTCGCGCACCCGCGTCAAGACGCTGACCTACGACACGCTGGTCGTAAACTCGCGTTTCTTCGACAACGACGTGAACAAGGTACCCAAGCAAGCCTTGTCGGTGGGCGTAGCCACCGTGCTCGATGCTAAGCAGGTGCTGATCCTCGCCCTCGGGCATAAGAAAGCCCGCGCCTTGCAACAGTGTGTGGAAGGCCCTTACTCACACGTCTGCACGATCTCGGCCATGCAGGTACACCCCCACGGGATCGTCGTATGCGACGAACCCGCGACCGCGGAACTGAAGGTCGGCACCTACCGTTATTTCAAGGATATCGAGAAGGACAACCTGATCTGAATCCGGACTGGCTCTAAATAAAGAATCCCCGCAGGCCGATGCCTGCGGGGATTCTTTTCGGCACAGAAGGCGGTTCCGGCCTGCTGCCGTTATTGCGCAGGATGCCCCCGGCACTCCCCCCGGACAGCAAGCACCGATCCGGCAACAGCCCACCGAGCAACAGTTCCGGCCGGCAACTGCCCGGCCGACAAACACCCGGTCAGCACACACCCGTCCGGCAACCGCCCCGGCCGAAATCAGACACCGGCCGAAATCAGACACCGGCGAAGCGGCAAAAAATTCCCAAATTACATGGCATCGGGTTTCAGCAACCCGATCTCGTCGACACAGAAATAGGTCGGATCCGCCAGATAGTCGCAGACCGCCTTGAATACCAGCTTGTCCACCGCACCCAGCGACGACAGGTCGACTTTGCGCCATCCGCTCAGCTTCGATTTCCCGGCGACGAGAGTTTCCGTGATGCTGCCCTTTTCCACACCGCCGAGCGACCCCGTGATCTTCACCTGGAAACTGTCGCTATCCGCCCCCGTGAAATAATTGTATACCCAGGTCGAATTGGCGATGTATAGGTGGGCGACGATGCGCGGCTCCACCAGGTCGATGGTCGGATAACCCGACTCACTCAGGTATTCGGGATACATTTCCGTCGGCGAGTTGGAATCGTAAAATACGGCATAGGTTTCCGTACCGTTGGCACCGCCGTCCGCCCACACGGAGAACTGCTGCTTGCTGGAGGGAGCGGCCGCATTCCGGTCGGGCATCCGCGAAAGCCCGATGCCGCCCCACCCGTCGTATAGCGATGAATAATAGGCGTTGAAAACCAGATTCTGGTCTGCCGTCGAAAAGAGCATGCCGTCGAAATCCGCCTCCACAGCGTATTGCTTCGCACAAAAAGCGTTCGCATAGGTATAATCCCCCATTCCCATCAGGGACATCGTAACACGGGGCCGAGCTTCACGTCGTTGCCGGTCATGGCGTCGAGCAGATGTTCGGAGGCCTCGAACGATACGACTTCGCCGTCAAACGGTTTCTCACGCGGGCCGTCGTCGTCCGAGCAGGCTACAAAGGCAAATGCAGCCGCAATAATCCAAAAAATATTTTTCATCTCAAAATAGTTATTCGGTATAAGCGAAATCATCAATACAGAAATAAGTCGGCGCCATCACATCATCGCACTCAACAGAGAAAACAATTTTGGTCACGGCTCCCAATTTATCCAGCCCTACGGTCTTCCAATCAGCTACGACCTTGTTGTCCGATGCCAACGGCACCTCAATCGTCCCCGTTTCGGTTTCACCGTTGAAACCGATAATCGCAACACTGAAGTCGCTGTATTTAGTAGCGGTGAGGTAAAGATATGTCCACGTATTATTGGCAATACGAAGCGACACGGGAGTAACAACCGTCGAAAACTCGATGGCCGGGTTAAACGTATAGCCCGGGCCCATACCTTTCATATCGTATGCAACGGCGAACTTGTTCTGGCCGTCATCAGCCGTCGTATAAACGCTGAACTGGTTATCCGTCCCGAAAGTCGTTTTGTCATGACAGGCAGACATCGCGAATTTGCACCACGTGTCCCAGACACCGCCGAAATCCGAGAAATACGAGAGGAACGAAGCACTTCCTTCTTTGTAAATCACGCCTTCGAACTCCAACGAGCCGTCTACATCCGTTGCCAGAGTTTTACCCCACAGGTATCCGTCGGAACCAAGTTCCACCTCACTGAAAGATATTGTTTCGAGCTGGGGGGGGGTCGGCATCTTATCGTCGTCCGAGCAGGCGGCAAAAATGCAAGCAGCTATAAAAATCCAAACTAAATTTTTCATCACGATTCTATAAATAAAAATTATTCCGAATAAACAAGATCATCGATACAGAAATACGTCGGAGCCCTCTCGTCACTACACTCGACAGAAAAAATTATTTTTGTCACCACTCCCAATTTATCCAGTCCCACGGTATTCCAATCTGCAACGATTTTGTTATTCGCAGCAAGGGGGACATCAACTTTTCCGGTCTGGGTTTCACCGTCGAAGCCAATAATCGACACGCTGT